>Ga0070741_10006840_pt1 | contig 24150 bp, 23 predicted proteins | sample Coa_R1_4_FD_66440 | JGI IMG/M metagenome (GOLD analysis project Ga0070741, IMG submission 66440) | Surface soil microbial communities from Centralia Pennsylvania, which are recovering from an underground coalmine fire - Coalmine... | ecosystem: Environmental > Terrestrial > Soil > Unclassified ...
GACTCGGAAGTCGACGACGCTGAGCCACCGCGCGTGCCGCCCCGGGAGCCTCGGGGGAACTCAGCCGCAGTTGCGGCTCGCTCAGGCGCGGGCGCTTGACAAACGCCGCTCCATGTCAGCCGTTCTGCCCGCGCGCGTCGCGAGCGGGGCCGATCGCCGCCCGCGCGCGGCCGCGCCCGGCGATGGCCGAGTTGATCCAGCTATTTCGTGCCAACTCGGCCATCGGCGCGGGAGCTCCCGGCGGGAGCGCCGGGAGCGGGCGGATGGGTTGCGCTAGGACCAGCCGTCCCAGCGCTTGAGGACCTTGGTCACCGCGCGGAGGGCCCGGCCCCCGTTCCACCAGTCGTTGCTCCAGTACTCGAAGTGGAGGTGGCAGGCGGTCGCGTCGCCGGTGCGGCCGACGGTGCCGATCCGCTCGCCGGTCTGGACGTGCTCGCCCGGGCGGACGCTCGCGCGCCGGCGCAGATGCATGTACACGTAGTCGTGGTGGTCGCGCTTGCCGTCGATCACGACGTAGTAGCCGGCGCCGCCGGCCTGGTAGCCGCGGTACTGGACGCGGCCGCCGCGCGCCGCCACGAGCGGCGTGCCGCAGGGGGCGAGCACGTCCTGGCCCATGTGGACGTGGCCGGCGCGGGCCGCGCCGTAGCCGTCGCCGTAGGTGTGCCTGCCGCGCACGGGGAACTCCCACTTGTAGTAGCGGAAGTGGGCCTCGCTGTCGGAGTCCATCTTCCCGCTCGTCGTCGAGCCGATCCGGAAGCGGTACTCGCCGTTCGGGTCGCCCGGGCCGCCGCGCCACCGGGCCGTGTTGGCGGTGTAGGGCTCGGCGCCGCGGTCCACGAAGGTGTCGACGATCTTGCCGTCGGAGACGTGCACGACCTGGATCCGCACGTCCGTGGGGCCGCTGGCGGCGAAGTAGTAGGTGATCTTCGCGGCGTGGGTGCCGTCGTAGAACGACTTGCCCGGCCGGGCCTCGGCGCTCTTGAGAGCGAATCCGCTGTCGCTCGGGATCTCGCTCGGGCTCACGATCCGAAGCGTCTTCGGCGAGCGGGAGCGGTTGCCGAGGTCGTCCTTGACCCTGGGCTCCCCCGTCACCGCTCCATCGGGAACGCGCGCGGTGACCGAGGAGGAGCGAACGCGGACGATCTCGCCGGCCACCCAGCCGCCGTCCTGCTGCGGGAACAGGAACTTCGTCACGCCACTCAGGTTCGCGCCCGTCGCCTTCACCGTCGAGCCCGCGGTCGCCTCGTGCAGGCCACCGCAGGTTCGCATGCACACGACGTCGGTGAGCTGGGGCGGAGCGGGCGGATTGACGCCGCCGCCGCCGGCGGAGGCCACGCCCGCGCCAGCGCTGAGGGAAGCTAGGCCCGTGACCACGGCAACCGTCCTAATCGCTCTGCGCCGGCCACTCGGCGGCAAACGCCCGTCCTCTCTTTCGGTGCCTGCGGGGTTAGCTGTCGGGCTCGCGCCGAAAGAGCGGCGCTACGGATCGCTCCTGGATCCGACTCGCCCCTGGGACGGCTTCGACGCCGCCCCCCTGGTTCCCCCGCTCGCCGCCGGCGTGCCAGCGGCGATTCGGCAGGTTTCCAGTGACGATTGGCGCGGCAGTATATACGCGCGGGCGGCGGCCGTGGGGGCTGAATTGCAAGCGGGCGCTAAAAAACCGCTCGCTGCATGCGTGACGCGGCCCGCGGCGGCGGGTCGTTTCGTTAGCGGTTGCTCGCGGGTACCGCTCAACCGCAGCGGCTATCATCCTGCCGCCGCGCCGTGGGCGCGGTTTTTCGCGCACCGCATGCGATGAAGACGTACGTCGCCACACCCGAGAGCCGCCAGCGCGAGTGGCTGGTCGTCGACGCCGAGGGCAAGACGCTCGGCCGCCTCGCCACGCAGGTTGCCGATGCCCTGCGCGGGAAGCGCAAGCCGAAGTACACGCCCCACTGCGACACCGGCGACTTCGTGATCGTGGTCAACGCCGCGAAGGTCGCGGTGAGCGGCGACAAGCGCGAGTCGAAGCTCTACTACCGCCACAGCGGCTACCCCGGGGGGCTGCGTTCGCGCACGCTCGGCGAGATGCTCGAGCGCCGCCCCGAGGAGGTCATCCGCAAGGCCGTCAAGGGGATGCTCCCCCGCAACCGGCTGGCCCGCCAGCAGCTCCGCAAGCTGAAGGTCTACGCCGGGCCCGAGCACCCGCACGCGGCCCAGAAGCCGAAGCCGCTCGAGGTCGACGCCTGATGGGCGACGAGGAGCGCCGCGAGGAGGCCGCCGGGCGCGAGCCCGCCGAGACCCCGGCGGAGCCGGTCGAGCCCGAGGCGGCCGCGGAGCCGGAGGGCGAGGCTGGCGAGCCGGCCGAGGCGCAGGCGCCCGCCGAGGAGCGCGCCACCGCCGAGGAGGAGGCGCCCGCCGGGGGGCGCGCCGCCGCCGGTGACGAGGGGCCTGCCGCAGAGGAGCCGCCCGCCGCGGCGGGCGACGCAGGCCCGCGCCGGGCCGAGCCCGCGGATGCGGAGCCGCCCGCCAAGGCCAAGGACCTGCCTCCCGGCGCGGAGCTCGAGCCGATCGCGATCGAGCCCGAGCGCGAGCTCTCGGCCGAGGAGCGGGCGCGGCGCGAGGCCGAGGCCGAGGAGCGGGCGCGGCGCGAGGCCGAGGCGACGGCCGAGGCCCGCGAGGAGGAGCCAGCCCCACGCCGCGAGCCGCGCGTCCGGCTCGATCCCGCGCAGCGGATCCAGGCGACAGGCAAGCGCAAGAGCTCCGTGGCGCGCGTGCTCCTGCGCGGCGGCAGCGGGGCGTTCACGGTCAACGGGCGCGACCTCGAGGAGTACTTCCCCCGCGCCTACCACGTGACCCTGGCCCGCCAGGCGCTGGCGGCGTCCGGGTACGAGGGCTCGGTGGACGTGCGCGTGCGCGTGCACGGAGGTGGCGTGTCCGGACAGGCGGGCGCCATCCGCCACGGCATCGCCCGCGCGCTGACGGAGATGGACCCCGAGCTGCGTGGCGAGCTCAAGCGGCGCGGCTTCCTGACCCGGGACGCCCGCCAGAAGGAGCGCCGTAAGGCGGGGCTGAAGAAGGCCCGGAAGCGCCCGCAGTTCTCGAAGCGCTAGTGGCCGCGCGGCTCTTCGGGACCGACGGCGTCCGCGGGGTCGCCGGCGCCGACCTGACGGCCGAGCTGGCGCTGCACCTCGGCCGCGCGGCCGCCGCGGAGTGCCCGGCCGAGCGACCCCAGGTCCTGGTCGTGCGCGACACTCGCGAGTCCGGGCCGATGCTCACGGCGGCCCTCGCCGCAGGGATCGCGGAAGCGGGCGGCGACGCCTTCCTCGGCGGCATCCTGCCGACGGCGGCCGCCTCCGTCCTGGTGCGCCGCCACGGCTTCGACCTCGGCGCCGTCGTCTCCGCCTCCCACAACCCGTGGCAGGACAACGGCGTGAAGCTGCTCGGCGCCGACGGCGGCAAGCTCGCCGACGAGGCCGAGGAGAGGATCGAGGCGAGGCTGGAGCGCCCGTCGCCGGCGGCGGGCGCGTTCGGGCGCATCCAGGCCCTTCACGGCGCGCTCGACGACTACCTGCGCGCGCTCGAGGCCGCGTTCCGCCTCGATCTGCGCGGCCGGAGGGTCGCGCTCGACTGCGCGAACGGGGCCGCCTACCGGGCGGCCCCCGCCATCTTCCGGCGCCTGGGCGCCGAGGTCGAGCTCCTGGGAGCCGAGCCGGACGGGCGCAACATCAACGCGGGCTGCGGATCCACCCATCCGGAGGCGCTGGCGGAGCGCGTGGCCGGCGGCGCGGCCGAGCTCGGGTTCGCGTTCGACGGCGACGCCGACCGCGTGATCGCCGTGGACGCCGACGGCGCCGTGCGCGACGGCGACGAGCTGCTCGCCCTCTGCGCGTCCCACCTCGCCGAGCGCGGCGAGCTGGCCGGGGGCGTGGCGGTGACCGTGATGACCAACCTCGGCTTCGTCCAGGCGATGGAGGAGCGCGGGATCGAGGTCGTGACCACGCCAGTGGGCGACCGGCACGTGGCGGCCGCGCTGGCCGAGCGCGGCTGGACGCTCGGAGGCGAGCAGTCGGGTCATCTGATCTGGACCGAGCACGGGCCGACCGGGGACGGGATCGCGGCGTCGCTCCTCGTGATGCGCGCGCTGGGCGAGCGGCCGCTCGCGGGCGCGATACCGATGCGCAAGCTGCCCCAGGCGCTTCGCAACGTCCGCGTGCGCGAGCGCGGCGTGCTCGACGGGGCCGCCGGCGTCTGGGAGGCCGTGGAGCGGGAGTCGGCGGCGCTCGACGGCCGCGGGCGCGTGCTCGTCCGCGCCTCCGGGACCGAGCCGCTGGTGCGCGTCATGGTCGAGGCGCCGGACGCGGCCGAGTGCAGCGCGGTCTGCGAGCGGCTGGCCGCGATCGTCGAGCGCGAGCTGGGCGACTACGCTTAGCCGGCCATGTGCGGGATCGTCGGCTATGTGGGGAAGCGGCCGTGCCGCGACCTCCTGATCGCGGGGCTCGAGAAGCTCGAGTACCGGGGCTATGACTCGGCCGGGATCGCCCTGCTCGACGACGGGCACATCGAGACCGTGCGGGCGGTGGGGAACCTCGCCAACCTGCGGGCGGCGGTCGGGCTCGACGCGGACGGCGAGGGGAGCGTGGCGGTGGCGGCGCCGCCGGCGCAGATCGGCCTCGCCCACACGCGCTGGGCAACCCACGGCCAGGTCACCGAGGAGAACGCCCATCCGCACAACGACTGCACGGACACGGTCCACATCGTCCTCAACGGGATCGTCGAGAACCACTCTGAGCTGCGTGCCGAGCTCGGCGCCGAGGGACATCACTTCAGCTCCGAGACCGACGCGGAGATCGTCGCCCACCTGATCGAGCGGCACTACGACGGCGACTTCCCCGCGGCCGTGCGGGCGGCGTTCGCCGAGATGCGCGGCCACTACGCGTTCGTCGCCATGCACGCCGCGCACCCGGACATGCTGGTCGCGGCGCGCCAGGAGTGCCCGCTCGTGGTCGGCCTCGGGGAGGGGGAGACGTTCGTCGCCTCCGCGATCCCGGCCTTCCTCGCCCACACCCGCAGGGTCCAATACGTCGCCAACGGGGAGGTCATCACGATCACGCCCGACGGCGCGACCTTCACCGACGCCGCGGGCGCGGTTGTCGAGCGCGAGCCTGAGGAGGTCGACTGGAGCGAGGACGAGGCCGAGAAGGGCGGCTACGAGACGTTCATGCTCAAGGAGATCCACGAGCAGGCCGACGCCGTCGCGGAGACGATCACCGACCGCCTCCCCGAGCTCGACCGCGTTGATCTCTCGGAGCTGGGGCTCGACCCGGAGCTGCCGCGCCGCCTGCGCCGGATCGTGATCGTCGCCTGCGGCACCAGCTACCACGCGGGGCTTGTCGGGCGCTACGCGATCGAGCAGTGGGCGCGCGTGCCGGTCGAGATGGACATCGCCTCCGAGTTCCGCTACCGCAACCCGGTCATCGGGCCCGAGGACCTCGTGATCGCGATCACCCAGTCGGGCGAGACCGCGGACACGCTGGCGGCGATGCGCCTGGCGCGCGAGCGCGGGGCGACGGTGATGGCGCTCACCAACGTGATGGGCAGCCAGGCGACGCGCGAGGCCCACGCGGTCCTCTTCACCCGCGCCGGGCTGGAGATCGGGGTCGCTGCGACGAAGACGTTCACGAGCCAGGTCGCGGCGATGTACCTGCTGGGGCTTTGGCTCGCCCACGAGCGCGGCGCCTTCTCGCCCGCGAGCGTGCGCCACGTGATCGCGGAGCTCAAGGCGCTGCCGCACCAGATCCAGGTCACGATCCCGGCCGTCAACGATCGCGTGCGCGAGATCGCGGAGCGCGTCCACCGGGGCCGCTTCTTCCTCTACCTCGGCCGCAACATCGGCCTGCCGGTGTGCCTCGAGGGCGCGCTCAAGATGAAGGAGATCTCCTACATCCCGTCCGACGCCTACGCGGCCGGCGAGATGAAGCACGGGCCGATCGCGCTGCTGGACAGCTCGACGCCGGTCGTCTGCGTCGCCACCGACAGCCCCGTCCTCGACAAGATCCTCTCCAACGTGGCCGAGGTGAGGGCGCGCGGCGCCGACGTGATCGCCGTCGCCACCGAGGGCAACGAGCGCGTCGCCGAGGTCGCGGACGAGACGATCTTCGTCGCCCGCACGGACTGGGTCCTGCAGCCGATCGTCGCGATCCTCCCGCTCCAGCTCCTGGCCTACCACGTGGCCCGGCTGCTCGGGCTGAACGTGGATCAGCCGCGCAACCTGGCGAAGACGGTGACCGTGGAGTGAGGCTCGCCGGCGAGCCCCTCTGCCCGAGCCATGATCGGCCTTGACCTCGTGGACATCGAGCGCGTCGAGCGGGCTCTCGAGCGCCGGCCGCGGCTCGCGGAGCGGCTCTTCACCGAGGGCGAGCTCGCCTACGCGGCCTCGCGGCGGCGGCCGGGGCGGCACCTCGCGGCCCGGTTCGCCGCCAAGGAGGCGGCGATCAAGGCGCTCGGGGCGCCGCTTCCGCCGCGCGAGATCGAGGTCGTCGGCGGCGGCCGCCGCCGGCCCGCCCTTCGCCTCCACGGCAGCGCCGCCGCCGCGGCGGCGGAGCTGGGCGTCGCGCTCGCGGTCTCGCTGACGCATGCGGACGCGGTCGCCGGGGCCGTGGTCGCCGCGCAGGCGGAGCGCCAGTAGCCGCACTACGCTGCGGCCCGGATGGAGAGCTGGCTCGAGCCGATCTACGACGCGTCGGGGATGCGCGCCGCCGACGCGTGGGCGATCGAGGAGCAGGGCGTGCCCTCGCTCGACCTGATGGAGGCCGCGGGCGCCGCCGTTGCCGACGCCGTGCGCGAGGTGGCGGGCGGCGGCCGCGTGCTCGTCGCCTGCGGCAAGGGCAACAACGGCGGCGACGGGCTCGTGGCCGCCCGCGCGCTGGCCGAGACCGGCTACGCGGTCGAGGTCGCGCTGCTCTGGCCGGCTGGGGGGCTCTCGGGCGACGCGAGGGCGAACCTCGAGCGGCTGGCGGGGGTGCCCGTGCGCGAGGTGGAGGGTGCCGGCCTGGGGGAGGCGCTCGCCGGCGCCGGCGCGGTGGTGGATGCGATCTTCGGCACCGGCTTCGCGGGCGCCCCGCGGGATCCGGCGGCGGCCGCGATCGAGGCGATCAACGCGTGCCCCGCCCCGGTCGTCGCGGCCGACATCGCCTCCGGCGTGGACGCCAGCACCGGCGAGGTGGCGGGCGCCGCCGTGGAGGCCGACGTCACCGTGAGCTTCCACGCCCGCAAGCTCGGCCACTGGATCGCTCCCGGCAAGTGGCACACGGGCGAGCTGCGGGTCGCGGACATCGGGATCCCGCCCGGCGCTCCGGCGGAGGCGGCCGCCGGCCTCATCGGAGCCGGCGCGCTCCGGCTCGCGCCCCGCCGGGGGCCGCGCTCGACCAAGTTCACCTCCGGCCAGGTGCTCGTGGTCGGCGGGTCCCGCGGCCTGACCGGCGCGGTGTGCATGGCGGCCGAGGCCGCGATCCGGGCCGGCGCCGGGTACGCCACCGTTGCCGTGCCCGCGGACCTGGAGGCGATCTTCGAGGCGAAGCTCACCGAGGTCATGTCGCTTGCCTGCCCCGGCCCGGGCCGCTGGCACGGCCCCGAGGCCGGCGATGGCATCGCCGCCGCGGCCGAGCGGACAGCGGCCGTCGTCCTCGGGCCCGGGCTTGGCCGGGCGCCGGAGTCGTTCGAGCTCGTCCGCGCGCTGGCAACGCGGATCGAGGCGCCGCTGGTGCTCGACGCCGACGGCCTGAACGCGCTCGCCGGGCGCCTCGAGGCCCTTCGCGAGCGCCGGGGGCCAGCCATCCTCACGCCGCACGCCGGCGAGCTGGCGCGCCTGCTCGAGCGCGAGTCGGGCGAGGTGGCGGAGCGGCGCCTCGCGAGCGCGCGCGAGGCCGCCGAGCGGAGCGGCGCCATCGTCGTGCTCAAGGGGGACGACACCCTGGTCGCGGCGCCCCCGGGCGACGGCCGCCTCGCCGTGAACGGGCTCTCGAGCCCGGCCCTCGCCACCGCGGGCACCGGCGACGTGCTCTCCGGGATGATCGCGGCGCTCTTGGCGCGCGGGCTCGAGCCGTTCGCGGCCGCCTGCGCGGGCGTCTACGCGCACGCGCGCGCGGGCCGGATCGCGGCGGCGAGGCTCGGAGCCGCGGAGTCGGTCATCGCCACCGACGTCATCGCCGCGATCCCGGAGGCCCTCCGGCCGTGAGCGCAGCGGGGAGGGCGCGCGCGATCGTGGACCTGGGCGCGGTGGAGCGCAACTGCGCGCTGCTCGCCGGAGCGCTCGGCGGCGGCGCCCGGCTCTGCGCCGTGGTGAAGGCGAACGGCTACGGGCACGGGGCCGTGGAGTGCGCGCGGGCCGCCCTCGCAGGCGGGGCGAGCGCGCTCGCGGTGGCGACCGCGGCCGAGGCGGTCGAGCTTCGCGCGGCCCTGCCCGAGGCGGCGATCCTCGTGATGGGAGCGCTCACTCCGGACGAGCTCGAGGCAGCGCTCGGGGCCCGGGCGGAGATCGCCGCCTGGCGGCCGGAGCTCGTCCGCCTCGCCGCCGAGCGGGCCGAGGCGCTCGGCGTGCGGCCGCGGATCCACGTCAAGTACGACACCGGGATGGGGCGGCTCGGCGAGCGCGACGCAGGCGCCGTGCTCGGCCTGCTCGACCAAGTGGCGGGCGAGGAGCGCCTCGAGCTGGCCGCGCTCTGGACCCACTTCGCGACCGCCGACGAGCTCGACGCGCCGTTCTTCGGCGAGCAGCTAGAGCGCTTCGCCGCGCTCGCCGAGCGCGCCCGCAGCGCCCATCCCGGGCTCGAGCTTCACGCCGCCAACAGCGCGGCGACGCTGCGCGAGCCGGCGTCCCACTTCGACATGGTCCGCTGCGGGATCGCGGTCTACGGGCTGGACCCGTTCGGCGCCGACCCGTTCGAGCGCGGGCTCGAGCCGGCGCTCTCGCTCCACTCCTACGTGGCCGCCGTGAAGCAGTTCGAGCCGGGAGACAGCGCGGGCTACGGGCGGCGCTGGATCGCGGAGCGCGCGACGAAGGTGGGCGTGCTTCCGATCGGCTACGGCGACGGCGTACGGCGCGGCCTCGCCAACAACGCGGAGGTCCTGGTGGGCGGCCGCCGCCACCCGCTCGTGGGCATGGTCTCGATGGACAACATCACGGTCGAGCTGGGCCCGGACTCCGCCGTGGAGCCCGGCGCCCCGGCGGTGCTGATCGGCGAGCAGGGCGGCGAGCGGATCCTCTGCGAGGAGGTCGCCCGCCGCCTGGGCACGATCAACTACGAGGTCACCTGCGGCATCTCGTCCCGGGTGCCGCGGGAGTACGTGCGCTCGTGAGCCTCGCCGAGCGCCTGGCTGCCTCTCCGGCGGTCGCCGCCGCGCGCGAGGCGGCGGCCGGGTTCGACGCCTGGATCGTCGGCGGCGCGGTCCGCGAGGCGGCGCTCGGCCATCCCGTGGGCGACGTGGACGTGGCCGTCGCCGGCGACGAGCGGGCGCTCGCGCGGGCGATCGCGCGCCGCGGCCGGGGGGTGGCCTTCCCGCTCTCGGAGCGGTTCGGGACCTGGCGGGCGCTCGCCGGGGACCGCTCCTGGGGTGTGGACGTGACCCGGCTCCGGGCCCAGGACATCGAGGGCGACCTCGCGCTCCGCGATTTCACGGTGAACGCGCTCGCCGTGCCCCTGCCCGCCCTCGACCCGCCGCTCGATCCGCACGGCGGGCTCGCGGACCTCGAGCGCGGGCTCCTGCGGGCGGTCTCGGAGCGAAGCTTCGCCGACGATCCGCTGCGCGTCCTGCGCGCCGCGCGCATCGCCGCCGGCCTCGGCCTCGAGGTGGAGGAGGGGACCCTCGCCCTCGCCCGCGCCGCGGCGCCGCGGGCGGGCGAGCCGGCCGGGGAGCGCCAGCTCGCCGAGCTTCGGCTCCTGATCTCGGGCCCGGCTCCGGTGCGCGGCCTGGAGCTCCTCGACCGGCTGGGGGCGACGGCGCACGTGCTGCCCGAGGTGGAGGCGCTGCGGGGCGTCGAGCAGAACCCCAACCACCACCTCGACGTGCACGGCCACGTGATCGAGGTCCTGCGCCAGCTCCTGGGCGTGGAGCGCGAGCTCGAGCGCTACGCGGGCGAGCGCGCCACCGAGCTGGCCGCGCTCCTGGCCGAGCCCCTGGCCGACGAGATGACGCGGGGCCAGGCGCTTCGCCTCGGCGCCCTCGTCCACGACCTGGGCAAGCCGGCGACGCGGGGCGAGCGCGGCGGATACGTCACCTTCGTCGGCCACGACCGGGTCGGGGCCGAGATCGTCGGGGGGCTCTGCCGGCGTCTGCGCACGAGCGCCGAGCTCAGGCGCCACCTCCAGGCGCTGACGCTCCATCACCTGCGGCTGGGCTTCATGGTCTGGGAGCGCCCGGTGAGCCGCAGGCGCGTCCACGCGTACCTGCGCGCCACCGAGCCGGTGGCCGCCGACGTCACCCTCCTCAGCGTGGCCGACAGGCTCGCCGCGCGGGGCCAGGGCGAGGTCGCCTCGGAGGAGGTGGTCTCGGCTCACCTCGAGCTCGCGCGGGAGATGATCGGCGCGGCGCTCGACTGGCGGCGCGAGGGGCCGCCGCGCCTGCCCCTGCGCGGCGACGAGCTCGCGCGCGAGCTCCGGATCGAGCGCGGGCCCGAGCTCGGCCGGCTGCTGCGGGAGCTCGAGGCCGCCGCGTACGCGGGCGAGGTCGCGACGCGCGAGGAGGCCGTCGCGCTGGCCCGCGAGCTCGCGGCCCGCTAGGCCGCCTGGCGGGAGGGCAAGGCGAGGCTGCGCGGCACGCCCCTTCGGCTCGCAATAACCTGCCGCGGCGATGGCGAGCGACTGCCTGTTCTGCGGGATCGTGGCCGGGGAGGTCCCGGCGCAGATCGTCGACTCCGACGAGCACTGCGTCGCCTTCATGGACATCAACCCCGCGACGCGCGGCCACTCGCTCGTCGTCCCGCGGCGCCACGCGACCGACCTGCTCGACATCTCCGACGACGACCTGCGCCACACGATGGTCGCCGCCCGGCGGCTGGCGCGGAGGATCGAGGCGGCGCTCGGCCCGGACGGCTTCAACATCCTCGTCTCCTGCCGGCCCGCCGCGTGGCAGACGGTCTTCCACTACCACGTGCACGTGGTGCCGCGCTACGAGGGCGATCCGCTCGAGCTCCCGTGGATCCCGCGGGAGGGGGACCCGGAGGAGATCGCTTCCATCGCCGGCGCGATCCGGGCGGCGCAGCCGTGAGCGCCGAGCGCCCGATCCGGCTCGAGCGCGACGGCCCCGTGGCGGTGCTGGTGCTCGACGACCCGCCGCTCAACCTCTTCGGCGAGCGGGCCGTGGAGTCGCTCTCGGCGTGCCTGGACGAGGTGGAGGGCTCCGACGCGCGCGCTCTCGTCTGGCGCGCCGAGGGCGAGCTCTTCACCGCCGGGGCCGACGTGAACGTCTTCCAGCGGATCGTGGAGGCGCTCGACGCGGGCGAGGACTCCGGGCGGTTCTTCGGCAACCTGCTCGGCCCGGTGCAGCGCATCGAGCGGCTCGAGATCCCCACGCTCGCCCTGGTGCACGGGCTCTGCCTGACCGCCGGGCTCGAGGTCTCGCTCGCGTGCGACATCATCTGGGCCTCCGAGTCGGCCCAGTTCGGCCTCGTCGAGGCGCGTGTCGGCCTCACCCCCGGCGCCGGTGGCACCCAGCGCATGGCCGAGCGCGCGGGACCGGGGCGGGCGCGCGAGTTCGTGATGTCGGCTGGGGTCTACGACGCCGCAACGCTCGAGCGCTGGAGCGTCGTGAACCGCGTGCTCCCCGACGCCGAGCTGCTGGAGAAGGGGATGCGGTTCGCCCACCGCCTCGCCGAGGGGCCCACCAGAGCCCACGCGGCCACCAAGCGCATCCTGCGGGCCTTCCGCGAGGGCGGCGTGGCGGGGGCCGACGCGATCACCCCGGAGACCGGCGGCGAGCTCTTCCACACCCAGGACCTCCAGCGAGCCGTGCGCTCGTTCCTCGAGGAGGGGCCCGGCAAGGCCACCTTCGAGGGCCGCTGAGCTCCGGCGCCCTCCGCAAGCCCTCGGGGCCTGCACCGCACTGCCCGGCCGGAGCGTGACACGCACCGCCGCCGTGCCGCCCGCGGCGAGGGCCGGGTAGACCGCCCCGTCCGGCCAGCGGCGAGAGCCGGGTAGGGGCCGCCGCCGTGGCCCCGGCGGGGAGGGCCGGGTAGACCGCCCCGGTCCGGCCCGCGACGAGCGCTGCCGGGCCGCGCGCTACCTCTCCCGACGCGACCCGCATCAGGTCCCCTGCCCACCCGCTACCCTCTCCCGCCGCATGGCGAAGGAAGAGAAGATCGAGATGGAGGGCGAGGTCATCGAGGCCCTGCCCAACACCATGTTCAAGGTGCGGCTCGACAACGACCACGAGGTCCTCGGCCACATCTCGGGCAAGATGCGCCGCCACTACATCCGCATCCTCCCCGGCGACCGGGTGAAGATCGAGCTCTCGCCCTACGACCTCGACCGGGGCCGGATCACCTACCGCTACAAGTAGGCCCGCTCCCGCCAGCCAAGGGCGCCCGCGCTCCCCGCGGCGCGCGCCCCGTTCGTTGCGCTTTTGTCGCGATCGGTGCGCCATGCGTGAAGGGCGGCGCCACATCATCGCCGGGCCGTGGGCGATGGCCGACTTGATCCAACTATTTCGCGTCAACTCGGCCATCGGTTCGACGACGGGGTGCGGGCGGACAGGGAGGCGCGAGAGGCCGCGATCCAGGCCCTCGCCCGGCGCCAGCACGGGGTCGTCTCCCACCGGCAGCTCATCGGCGCCGGGCTCAAGCCGTCCACGATCCACGGCCGCGTGCGCGCCGGAGCGCTCCACGTCGTCCATCGCGGCGTCTACGCGGTCGGGCGCCCGGACCTGCCGGTGCGCGGCCATTGGATGGCGGCCGTGCTGGCGTGTGGGCGCGGCGCCCTTCTCTCTCACCGCGCCTGCGCGGCCCTTCGCGACCTCCTCGGCTGGTCGGGCGGGCGCGTGGACGTGACGATCCCCAGGCGCTCGGGCATCCGCCGTCTCGGGGTCCGGGTCCATCGCTCGCTCGACCTGGCGCCTTCGGACCGCGACGAGGTGGACGGCATCCCCTGCACGTCGCTGGCGCTGACCCTGCTCGACCTCGCCGCGACCGCTCCCCGCCAGGTGGCCGAGCGCGCCTGCGACAACGCCGAGCGCCGTGGACTCCTGGACCTGGCGGCCATCGGTGACCTGCTGGAGCGCAAGCGCGGCCAGCCCGGGACCGTCGTGCTCGGCGCCATCCTCGGATCGGGGCATGTGGGCGACGGGGTTCCGCGGAGCTATCTCGAGCAGAGGTTCCTGGCTCTGTGCGCGCGTTCCGGGATCCCCCGGCCTGACGTGAACGTCTGGATGCCGGTCGCCGGGGAGGAGATCCAGTGCGATTTCGCCTGGTTCCGCGAGCGGGTTGTCGTCGAGGTGGACGGGTGGGGGACGCATCGGACGCGGCGCGCGTTCCGCGAGGACCGGCGTCGCGACCGGGTGCTGATCGGCGCCGGCTGGCGGCCGCTTCGCTTCACCGGGCCGGAGGTCTTGGCGGGCGGGCACGAGGTCACGGACACCGTCCTCGCCGCCCTCGCGAACCGATGGCCGACTTGATGCGAAATCGCTGGATCAACTCGGCCATCGGTTGGCGGGCGGGGCCGGCGGGTCGGGGGGGGTTGCCGGTTCGGCCATCTCGAGCACGAGGGACGTCCAGGCGAAGTCGGTTGCGCCGAGGCCGGCGCCGGTGCGGGGGTCGTAGTACTCGCGGAGCCCCTCCCGCAGCACGGTGCTCGCGAGGGTCCGGGCCATCTGAGCGGCGGCTGCCTCGTAGCCCAGGCGGCGCAGGCCGAGCCAGACCAGCCACGCGGCGTTGACCCAGGTGGGCCCCCGCCAGTAGCGGCGCTTGAAGCCGGGGCCGCGGCCGGGCTCGAACGACGGCTCCGAGGCGCTCACCGACGGCGGCGGCACCGGCAGCCAGAAGCGGGCGGGGTCGAGCAGATGCTCCTCCACGAGGCGCCGCCCGATCGCCTCCGGCAGGTCGGGGAGCGCGAGCGGCGCGAGCGCGGCGATCGTCGCGATGGCCGGCCGCAGGCCGCCGGGCTGGGCCTCGTCGAGGAAGAGGCCGCTGCGCTCGTCCCACAGGCGCTCCACGAGCGCCGGCGTGATCGAGGCCTCGCCCGCGGCGAGGCGCGCCAGGCCCCAGAGCACGTTCGTCATCACCTCGCAGAGCACCGGGCCGCCCGCCTCGCGGATGCGGCGCGCATCCCAGCCGAGGCGGCGGTTGCGCCTGACGAGGAGCGGGAATCCCAGGCGGGCATGGGCGCGCCAGCCCCAGACCGGGTCGTACTTCGGCGACGAGTCGAGGCCGGACTCATCGGGCTGGACGATCCACAGCAGCCCGTCGCCCTCGAGGTCGCGGTTGCCGCGCAGCCACTCGTGGTGGCGGGCGATGCGCGGCTCGGCGCCGGTGTCGCCGACGGCGATCCGCCAGGCCCAGGCGAGGAGCGGGGGCTGGATCGTGGAGGTCGTCGGGGCCCGGCGGTCGGCGATGTTGTAGTAGAGGTTGCGCCGCCAGGAGATCGGCCCCTCCCAGAAGATGACGTGGCCGACGAAGCCGTCCTCCCGCATCGCGGCGAGCAGCGTCTCCAGCTCCGCCCGCGCCATCGCCGGGTCGAAGCGCCGCCAGACGATCGCCGCGAAGCACGAGTCCCAGTACCACTGCCAGGGATAGCGGGAGGGGCTCGGGCGCGTGTAGGAGAAGCGAACGCCCGCCCGCTCGCCCTCCGCATGGCTCGTCCGGAGGACGCGCTGGGCGCGGGCGGCTAGCTCGCTCAAAGCCCCGTTCGCCGCATGCCGCGCAGCGCGAGGGCCGCGAAGGCGGCGGCCATGGCCGCCGCCGCGACGAGGCCAGGCCAGGTGTCGCCCCAGCTGACCCCGCCGGTGAACCCCTGCCGCGCCGCCTCCAGCACCTGCGTGGCCGGGTTGACCCGGGCCACGTCGTGAAGCCAGCCCCGCAGCAGCTCGAGCGGGGCGTACGCCGTCGTGGTCAGCACCAGCAGGAACATCCCGGCCTGCATCAGCGGCGCCGCCGACTGGGAGCGGAACCTGAGCGCGAGCGCCACGCCCCAGAGGGCGGCGACGGCCCCCATGACCATGACCAGCGCGATCGCGATCGCGAGCCCCGCGGCTCCCGGCCAGTGGACGCCGATCGCGAAGCCGACCGCCAGGAGGAAGGCGGCGGGGACGAGCGCCCGCGCGCTCGCCGAGAGGACGAGGCCGGCGAGCAGCACCGGGCGCGGGACCGGCGCGACGAGCAGCCGGTCGAACCAGCCCTGCTCGATGTCGCGCGCCAGGTTCACGCCCGTCGCGGCCCCGGTGAAGCCGGCGCCCTGGATCAGGCTCACCGGAATCAGGAAGCTCTGGTAGCTCTGGGTGTCGAAACCCCGGAGCTGGGTTAGGTGCCCGAAGACGGCCGTCAGGCCGAGGAAGAAGATCGAGGGGGCCAGGACGCCGGGGATCGCCGCGCCGGGGACGCGGAGGATCTCGTTCGCCGCGCGCCGGACCAAAGCGCCGACGACCGCGAGCTCGGCCCGGAGAGCCCGGGAGGCCACCGCTACGCCCCTCCCGTCCGCAGCCGGTGGCGAAGCGCGAGCGCGCTCAGCGCGAAGCTGGCGGCGCCGACGATCGCGAGCCCGGCCGCGGCCTTGGCCAGCGCGTGAGCACCGAGCGCCGAGATGATCGGGTCGCGGACGCCCTCGACCACGAAGCTCAGCGGGTTGTAGCGGGCGACGGACGCGGCTGGCTCGAGCATCAGGTTGGCGGGGAAGAAGGCCGAGGAGAGGAAGAGGATCACAAAGACGAGGGGGAAGAGCCCCTGCACGACAGAGGCCCGCCCGGTCCGCAGCGCGACGGCCGCGCCGAGCCCGCCGAACGCCACCGCCGACAGGCTCACGAGCGCGACGACGACGAGCACGCCGGGGACGCCCTCCTCGATGCGGGCGCCGAAGACGAGGCCGACCGCCACGTACCAGAGCGCGGCGAACACGCCGAGCGCGGCGGTCCCGGCCAGGCGTCCCAGCACGATCGCGAAGCGGGAGATCGGCGCCACGAGAAGGCGGTCGGCGAATCCCATCTCGATATCCACCGCCAGCGCGATGCCGCCGCTGTTGCCGGCCAGGAGCGTGGACTGGATCATCGCGCCGGCGAGCATGAAGTCGAGGAAGCCGTGGACGCGAGGGAACCCCGGCAGGTCCACCGCGCTCCCGGCGCCCCCGACCTGGACCGCGAGCAGGAGCGAGGGAAACACGATGATCGGCGCCATCAGCTGCGGGCGCCGGAAGGTCTGCTTCACGGACCGCGCGCCGAGCGCGGCGACCACGCGCGCGTTGGCGCGCAAGGCGGCGATCACGCTGCGGGCTCCGCGGTCAGCTCCTCCTCCGCGCCCTGCCCCTGCTCGGCGCCCTCGAGGTGATGCCCGGTCTTGGCGACGAAGACGTCGTCGAGGGTCGGCTGCACGAGCTCGAGCGAGGCGATGAGGATGCCCGCCTCGTCCAGCGCCCGCACCACCTTGGGGACGTCCCTAGCGCCGCCCGCGAGCTCCACCAGCACCTTCCCGTCCCGGGCGGGAAGCGGCCTCCCGAAGCGAGAGCACACGGCGCTCGCCCGCTCGGCGCCGTCGCCGGCGAGCTCCAGCTCGAGGTGCGGCTTGCCGACCTCGACCTTCAGCGAGGCCGGGGTCCCTTCGGCGACGATCCTGCCCTGGTCGATGATCCCGACCCGGTAGGCGAGCCGGTCCGCCTCCTCCAGGTACTGCGTCGTCAAAAAGACCGTGGTGCCCTCGGCGTTCAGCTCGGCGACCTCCTCCCAGATCGCCTTCCTGCTCACGGGGTCGAGGCCGGTGGTCGGCTCGTCGAGGAAGAGCACCCGCGGCTCGTGGACCAGGGCAGCGGCCAGGTCGAGCCGCCGCCGCATGCCGCCGGAGTAGGTGCCGATGCGGCGATCCGTCGCGCCCGTCAGGCCCACGCGCTCCAGGAGCGCGTCGGCCCGGCGACGGCCCTCGCCGCGCGGGATCCCGTGCAGGGTCGCCTGCAGGCGGAGGAGCTCGCGCCCCGTCATCAGCGGATCGAGGGCCGCCTCCTGGAGCGCGACGCCGATCGCGCGGCGGACCCGGGCCGCCTCCCTCACGACGTCGTGGCCCGCGACCGCGGCGCTGCCGCCGGTCGGCCGCAGGAGGGTGGTGAGCATGCGAACCGTGGTCGTCTTCCCGGCGCCGTTGGGGCCCAGGAACCCGTAGATCTCACCCTCGGCAACCTGCAGGTCCACGCCCGCGACGGCCCTGATCCCGCCCGCGAAGGTCCGCTCGAGCGCCCTGGTTTCGATCGCCGGCACGGCGGCGGAGGATAGAAGGCCGCTGGGCGAGCGCGCCCGCGCTCCCGCGCGACCAGCCCCTAAGCTATGGCGCTCCTTGATGACCGCGACCCGGAAAGCAGCCGGCGGGCGCGATCGCGTCCGACTGCTTGCGCTCGCCCTGGCCACGCTCGCGGCGAGCGCGGCGGCCGCGGCAGCGCTGCCGGCGCAGGGGGCGACGACCAACGCCAAGGTGCTCGGCGAGACCAAGCACACCCCGCCGCCCGCGTGCCCCAAGGACTGCAAGGGCGTCGGCAGCCTGACCGGCTTCCAGATCCGCGCCGATGGGGTGCGCAAGCCCTTCCTGGCGCGCGAGAACGGGCGCATCGTCGCCTGGTCGGTGAACCTCTCCAAGCCCAGCAAGGACCAGCGCCAGTTCTTCGGCAACCTCTGGAAGACCGACCGCTACGGCACCGACCCCACCGCGCGCCTCGCCGTGATCCGCCACGTGCGCGGCAAGCGCTACAAGCTCCTGCGCCAGAGCCCGGTGGTCAACCTCTCGCACGCCTACGGCGAACGCCTCTACATCACGCTCGATCACCCGCTCCGCCTGCGCACCGGGCAGATCGTCGCCGTCACGCTCCCCACCTGGGCGCCGCTCTTCGCCGTCAACATCCCGCGGAGCGAGAACCTCTGGCGCGCCAGCCAGAGCCCGAAGCGGTGCATCACCTCCACGTCGCCGCTGAGCTACGCCCGCAACAGCCGGCCGCACCAGAAGGTCGGCTCGGCGCGCACCTACGGCTGCGTGTACCACGCCGCGCGCCTCGAGTACTGGGCCTACTACGTGCCGAAGTAGCCGCGACTAGCAGGCGCCGGGGTTCTGGCGGCAGAAGCGGTTGAAGCGGCGCTGGGCCGGGCTCAGGTGGCCGCCCCCGCCGCCGCCGGGCCCGGAGCTCGCGCCGCCGCCCGGGCTGGTCCCGCCGCTTTCGTCGCCCGAGGTGGTCGTCGAGCCGGTCCTCGTGGAGGTCGTCGAGCTCGCCGTCGTGGTGCTCTCGGTCGTGGAGCTGGTGGTCGAGGCCGTGGTCGAGGTCGTGGGCTCCGCGGTGATGGTCACGGTCGGGGTCACCGTGCTCGTGCCGCCACCGCCGCAGGCGGCAAGGGCGAGCGCCAGGGCGCCCGCAGCAGCGAGGGCCGCGAGCCGGGGCGTCGCGCGGCTCACGAGGCGCCGTCGAGGGCCGGCTGGCGCAGGCCGCAGTAGGGGCAGTCGCTTACGTCGAGCCCGATCAGCTGGTTGCAGCGCTGGCACTCGCGCAGGTTCTCGGGCGTGCGCAGAAGCGCCGAGTCCGAGGGCGCCAGCGGCAGCGCCATGCTCACCGGGCGCATCTCCTCGCCGGTCTCGCGATCGACGTACACGCCGCCGGGGCGGATCGCCACCAGCGCCTCGCGCCCCGAGGCAGGCGCCCGGAGCCTGTAGAGCTGGTTCCGGTTCACGCGGCCGTAGGTTATAGGCACCCTGCGCGTCCTGATCTTCCACGCCTACCTGCTGCGGGGCACGGGCTCGAACGTCTACACGGCCAGCCTCGCCCGGGCGCTCGCCGGCCTCGGCCACGAGGTGCACCTGATCTGCCAGGACCGCGAGGGCGGGGAGGAGCTGGCCGCGGCCGCGGCGCAGGCGCCGGGCTCCGTCGCGGTCCACGTGCCCGACATCGCCGGGCTGCTGCCGGTGTTCGTCAAGGACCGCTACGAGGGCTTCGAGGTGAAGACGTTCTCGGAGCTGAGCGACGCCGAGCTCGCCCGCTACGTCGAGCGCAACGTGGACGCCGTGCGCGAGGTCGCCGCCGCCGCCGCTCCGGACGCCGCCCTCGCCAACCACCTCGTCATGGGCGGCGCGATCGCCGCCCGGGTCGGCCTTCGCTTCGCCCTCAAGGTGCACGGCTCCGATCTCGCCTACACCGTGCTGCCGGACCTCCAGCGCTTCCGCCCCTTCGCCGAGGAGGCGGTGGACGCCGCCAGCGGGGTGCTCGTCGGCTCGGCCCACATCGCGGCCCGGCTGCGCGAGGCGGTCGGGGCGCGGGCCGACGGGAAGCTCCGCCTCGGCCCCCCGGGGGTGGACGCCGCCCTCTTCGCGCCCGTGCCGCGGGAGCAGGCGCCGGCCCGCCTGCGCGAGCTGGCGGCGCGGCTGCGCGAGCTGGCGCTCGAGCCCGCGGGCGCCGCCCAGCCGGGGGCGCAGCCCGGGCCGGCCGGCCGGGCCAGGCTGCGAGGCCTCGGCGAGGGGGGCGCCGCCGGCGCCGCCGGATCGCGCGCGGCGGCCTCGTCCTGGGAGCGGGACCCGGCGGCGGCCGCGGCCGCGATCGAGTGGCTGGCGGCGGCCGCCGGGCCGCGGGTCGTGTTCGTGGGCAAGCTGATCCTGGCCAAGGGCGTCGACCTGCTGCTGGCCGCGTGGCCGCTCGTCCACGCGCGCCACCCAAGCGCGCGCCTGCTCGTGGCCGGCTTCGGCGGCGGCCAAGCGGCGCTCGAGCGCCTGTGGGAGACGCTGGCGGAGGGCGATCTGTCGCAGGCTCGCGAGCTCGCGGCGCGCGGGCGGGAGCTGGAGGGCGGCCCCGCCGCCCCGCTTCCCTACCTGCAGGCGTTCCTGGCGCGGCTCCCCCCGGGCTACGCCGAGCGCGCGCGGGAGGCGGCGGGGAGCGTCGCGTTCGCCGGGCGCCTCGAGCACACCGAGGTGGGCATGCTCGTCCCCGCGTGCGACGCGCTCGTCTTCCCGAGCACGTTCCCCGAGGCGTTCGGCATGGTCGCCGCCGAGGCCGCCGCCGCGGGCGTGCTGCCCGTCTCGGCGGCTCACTCGGGAGCCGCCGAGGTCAGCCGCGAGCTGGCGCGCGGGCTCCCGGCCGAGGTGCGCGGGCTGGTCTCGTTCCCGCTCGGGGAGGGAGCGGTCCCCGCGATCGCCGAGCGCGTGAGCCGCTGGCTTGGCCTCGACGAGGGCACCCGGGAGCGGGCGCGCCGAGCCCTGCGCGCAACCGCCGAGCGCCTCTGGAGCTGGGAGGGCGTCGCGCGGGGAGTCCTGGCGGCCTCGGCGGGGCACCTCGACGAGCTGCCGCGGGTGGCCGAGATGTCCGAGCGGTGACCGGCGCAAGTTGCGCCCGCTACGAGCGACGCCCGGTCGCCGCGGGGCCGCGCCCACGCTGTCAATAGAATGGCGCTCGCCCAATGACCCGCGCGACGCTTGCCAGGCTGGTCGTGGCGATGCTCGTCCTGACCGCGCTCATCGCCGTCCCGATGACCCAGATCCACTGGGACGGCACGCAGGCATCGACCGCCGCGCACAAGATCGACACGCTGCTCAACGTGATGATCGTGCTGTCGTCGTTCGTGTTCTCGATCGTGCTGGTCATGCTCTTCTACTCGATCTGGCGCTACCGGGCGAAGCCCGGCGACGAGGGCGACGGCGAGCCGATCCACGGCAACACCAAGCTCGAGATCGCGTGGACGGTGATCCCGACCGTGATCGTGCTGTTCGGCGCGATCTACAGCTGGGTCGTGCTCGACAAGCTGGAGGCGAAGGCGCCGGACTCGATCCCGATCGACATCGTCGCCCAGCAGTACAAGTGGACCTTCAACTACCCGGACGCGCCCGGCGGCCCGGTCACCTCGAACGAGCTCGTCGTCCCGGTCGACCGCCAGCTCGACCTCCACCTCACCTCGCTCGACGTCGTGCACTCGTTCTGGGTGCCCGAGTGGCGGATCAAGCGCGACCTCGTGCCGGCCGGGCCGGGCGGCAACGACATCGACAACGAGGTGCCCGTGACCCCGGACCGCCTCGGCACCTACCAGGTGGTCTGCACCGAGCTCTGCGGCTTCGGGCACGCGACGATGCGGGCGCTGGTCCGCGTCGTGCCGCAGCAGGAGTTCGACTCCTGGCTGGCCAAGCAGGCGAAGGCCCAGCAGGGGACGGCGGGGACGAGCGGGACGTGACGATAGATTGCTTGGCGAGGGACGCGCGATGCCCAGGAAACCCAGGAGCCTCAGGAGGTAAGGCGATCAGGTGGTAGCGACGATCAAGAAGCCAGGACTGCCGCGGGCCTTCTTCGGCCTCCTCATCGGGTTCGCGTTCGGCTACGGGCTCGTGGTCGCGCTGCGCGCGATCTCGGGGCTGCCGCTGACGCAGAGCGAGCAGACGGGCTACCCGCAGCTCATCGTCGCCTCGATCGCGGGCCCGCTCGGCTTCCTGGTCGGCCTCGGCTGCTTCGACTACTGGCTGCGCTGGGCCGCCGGGCGGCCGACCTACCCGGCCGAGCTCGAGCACAAGGATCACGGCGCCACGAGCTGGAAGGACTACTTCCGCTTCAACACCGATCACAAGGTGATCGGGATCCAGTACATCTGCACCAGCTTCCTCTTCTTCTTCATCGGCGGGGCGATCGCGATGCTGATGCGCGCCGAGCTCGCGCAGCCGGGCACGCAGATCGTGGACCCGGGCGCCTTCAACTCGCTCTTCTCCACCCACGCGGCGCTGATGATCTTCGTGTTCGTGATCCCGATCTTCGCCGGCATCGCGAACTACGTGCTGCCGCTGATGATCGGGGCGCCGGACATGGCCTTCCCGCGCCTGAACGCGCTCAGCTTCTGGATGCTCCCGCTGGCGGGCGCGCTGTTCCTGGCCAGCTACTTCTGCCCCGGCGGCGCCTTCGACGCCGGCTGGACCGGCTACGCGCCGCTCTCGACGGGCGCCCCGCTGGGCCAGTCGTTCTTCAACCTCGGCGTGCAGTTCGCGGGCGCCTCCTCGGTGGCGACGGCGCTCAACTTCCTGGTCACGATCATCACGATGCGCGCGCCCGGGATGAACTTCTGGCGCCTGCCGCTGCTCGTGTGGGCGAACCTCTCGACCTCGCTGCTGGTCGTCGCCGCGACCCCGTTCATCGCCGGGGCGCAGTTCATGGTCCTCTTCGACCGCGTCCTGCACACCAACTTCTTCCAGGCGATCAACGGCGGCGATGTTCTGAGCTACCAGCACATCTTCTGGTTCTACTCGCACCCCGCCGTCTACATCATGATGCTGCCCGGGTTCGGGATCATCTCCGAGGTCATATCCACGCACGCCCGCAAGCCGATCTTCGGCTACCGGCTGATGGCGCTGGCGCTGCTCGGGATCGTGGTGCTCTCCTACACGGTGTGGGCGCACCACATGTTCGTAAGCGGCATGTTCAGCTGGCTGCGCGTGCCGATGATGATCACCACGCTGCTGATCGCCGTCCCCACCGGGATCAAGATCTTCTCCTGGCTGGGCACGCTCTTCCAGGCCAAGCTCCACCTGCGCTCGACGGCGATGCTCTTCGCGCTCGGCTTCATCGTCACCTTCACCATGGGCGGCATCTCGGGCGTGATGCTCGGCATGGTGCCGATCGACATCCACGTGTCCGACACCTACTTCGTCGTCGCCCACATCCACTTCGTCCTCTTCGGGGGCTCGGTGTTCACGATCTTCGCCGGCATCTACCACTGGTTCCCGAAGATGACGGGCCGCATGTACGACGAGAAGCTCGGCCGCGTCCACTTCTGGCTGACCCTGATCGGCATGTACGGAACCTTCCTGCCGATGCACTGGATCGGCATGGAGGGGATGCCGCGCCGGGTCGCCGATTACGCGGCCCAGTTCGGCGACTGGAACTTGCTGATCTCGTGCTTCAGCTTCCTGCTCGGGGCCGCCCAGCTCGTCTTCCTCTACAACATGGTCGTGAGCTGGCGCTGGGGGCCCAAGGCCGGTCCCAACCCCTGGCGGGCGAAGACGATCGAGTGGATGGTCAGCTCGCCGCCGCCGATCTTCAACTTCGACGAGATCCCGCGCGTCGTCGGCGGCCCCTACGAGTTCGGCGTCCCCGGGGCCCGGCACGCGATCATGGGCCCGGCTGAGGCCGAGGTGGGCAGGCCCGCGCCAGCGGTTGCCGGCACGGCGGGGGCGGCGAGCACGTGAGCGAGCGCTCCGAGGGCGTGATCCTCGCCTTCCTGAACGAGGTGGCGGGGGGTCGCGGGCTCCTGACCGCGATCCGCCAGCGAATCGAAGCCGGCGCCGAGTCGGTCGCGGTCGTGGCGCCGCAGAACCAGCCGATGGCCGGCCAGATCGTGGACCGCGACGAGCTCTTCGACGCGGCGCTCAGCCGCGTCGAGGTCACGCAGGCGGTCCTCGACGAGTTCGGGATCCCCTCCACGGGGGCGGTGATGGACCCCGACCCGGCGCTCGCGCTCGACGACGCCGTCCGCGCCTTCCAGCCCTCCGAGGTGCTGCTCTCCTGCCTGCACGAGACGCGCTTCGGCATCACGCGGAAGGACCTGCTCGGTTGGGCCGCCGAGCGCTTCGAGGTGCCGGTCACGCACATACCGGTGCGGATCGAGGACGACTCGATCCGCTGGGACGTCACCCACACGCTGGTCGTGGCGACCCAGACGGTGGCCTCCGCGGAGCTGATCTCGCGGCTCAAGCGCGAGGCTGCCGAGCGGCCGCACCGCTACACGATCATCTGCCCGCCCTCCGGCGCGCTCGAGCGCGAGGAGGTATGCGAGCGGCTGGCGCGGACGCTCGCCGAGCTCTACCGCGAGGACATCGACGCCACCGGCCAGCCGATGAGCCCGGCTCCGCTGGCCGCCGTGCGCAACGCGATCGAGCACTACCGGGTGGACGAGATCCTGATCTCGACGCTTCGCGGCGAGCAGTCGAAGTGGCTGCAGGAGGGGCTCGTGGACGAGGTCCGAAAGCTCACCGACAAGCCGGTGGAGCACATCGAG
>Ga0070741_10006841_pt1 | contig 24144 bp, 21 predicted proteins | sample Coa_R1_4_FD_66440 | JGI IMG/M metagenome (GOLD analysis project Ga0070741, IMG submission 66440) | Surface soil microbial communities from Centralia Pennsylvania, which are recovering from an underground coalmine fire - Coalmine... | ecosystem: Environmental > Terrestrial > Soil > Unclassified ...
AATGACATGTTCCTCGAAAGGATAGTCGTCGTTTTTGAGCGGAATGAGATGGTTGCCTTGCGGATTGGAAAACGAACGCAACGCTCCAGCCATGTCGCATGCGATCTGCGTCGCATGATCGAATGTCCCGGCCTTCGTCGCTATGCGAACGACAGCGGCGAAAAGGGGCTTTGAAATTTTCGTTTCTGCCGCGCTCGTCAATTCCGGCTGATTGACGAAAAACGGCTTGCCGTCTGCACTGGTGACGGAATTTATGATGCTCTCGTGCCAATTCTCCTGCACCGGCTGCCATAGAACTTGAAACACGCCGATTTCGTCCGGTTGCAACTCCGATAACGCGCCGACAATGGCGGTGAAAGGGTCGGACTTAGTATTGGCGAGCGAAAACATAAATTCCCGCGCCAGCCCGAATTCAATCACCAATTCTTGCTCTCCCGAAGATGTCAGCCATGTATGCGCCAGCGTGTCCTTACATTCTTTGTATTGCGCTTCCGGAAAGAATGACTGCAACTGCCGACGCAAAAGTGGAATGTCATGGGGTATGCCAGCAAATTGCGTGATGATTTTCTTAACAGTAAAAGCAGTTGCCAAAGTTGAATGACGGCGGGAATTTCGGCAAAGCGGCATGAGAAAAAATATGACGTGCCGAACGGCGCGCCGCACACATCGAACACTAATCGTTCGCGGCTCATGCGCAAATATTCTCGCTTGTCGGACAGGATGCCGCCTTCCGAGAATTCGACGCGCGAGATTTCAAGGCCGGGGACTTTGCGTTCCTGCAATGCCCTTTCGATTGTTTCGTAAAACTCTTTTGCTGACGTGCCGAAATTTGGAACGAGTGAATACCAATGGCTTAAGACGTCAGCCCTTTTTGACCTGAAGAATTCCATCATACCATTTGCCTTTTTTCCTGATTCCCTTAACCGCACACAGAAAAACAATAGTTGGCGAATGAGTCAAATCAAAAGTCTTTGAATCACCAAAACAATCAAACCGAGCAAGGCCAGAGGCGAATTCAGTAGGTGGTGGGCGAGACCATTTAAAAATTCAATGCTGAAACATTTCAAGACCAGCGTTTCGGATGCTGCTTGATATCAGGACACATCAAAAAAAATTGAGAAGAATGTTGCGCTTGCGTCAGCGATGGAATGGAATTAATGTCGAGAAAATTCACCAACGATAATTCCAATGAAAAACCTGCATCAACTCCTAAAAAGCAATAAATTGCTTGTTGGGGCTGGGGCTCATGATGGAATTTCAGCCATTCTCGCAGAGCGAACAGGGTTTGATTTAATATGGGCAAGTGGTTTCGAAATCGCAACGTCCTTCGGCATTCCGGACGCAAGTATATTAACCATGACAGAACACTTGGAGCGAACCAATGAGATGGATAGATCTGTGAAGCTGCCAGTAATAGCCGACTGTGACAATGGCTATGGCGATTCAATTAACGCTGTGAATGCTATAAAGCAATTTGAAAGAGCCGGAATTGCAGGTGTTTGTTTGGAAGACAGTTTATTTCCAAAGAGGTGTAGTTTTTATTCAGGTTTTCAAAGGTATCTAGCATCGCCAAAGCAGCACGCCCTAAAAATACGTGCCTGCAAAGATGCACAAAAATCGAATGAGTTTTTCTTAATTGCTCGGACTGAGGCCCTAATTGCAGGGAACGATATGTCTGACGCACTCTCACGAGCAGAAGCCTATGCGCAGGCGGGAGCAGACGCGATTCTGGTGCACTCAAAACAAAAAGACCCTGATGAGATTATCACTTTCTCAAAACAATGGCGGATGCAAACTCCTCTCGTGGCAATCCCAACCACCTACGATTCGTTCTCCGCAAAGCAATTACATCTGCTAGGTTATAAGATAGTTATTTTTGCGAATCAAGGTATTCGATCAGCAATTAAAGCTATCGAGGACAATTTACGGCTTTTAATATCCGCGGGGCAGGCATCCGTTTTGAGAGAAAAAATGGTTTCAATTGAGGACGTGTCTGATCTAGTAAATGTAAACTCCATGAAGCTCACTGAACAAAAATATTCCATGCCAGGTGAGCCTAATCTCTGATGACTTCGCGCAAATTTTGTAAATTGATTCATGAAGAACGAATCACGTTCTGCACCGGAGTTCCAGACTCGACATTGGCTGATTTATTTCGCGAAATAGAAAAGGATAAGCGATTCGATTATGTGCCATCTGTTCGAGAAGATTTAGCGATAGGATTAGCAACGGGAGCCTTTTTTGCAAACAGACGCTCATTGGTGTTAATGCAAAATTCTGGTCTGGGATATTGCTTAAATGCATTAGCATCTTTGCCATTGTTGTATCATGTTCCGATGCTTCTAGTAATTGGTTGGCGTGGCTACGGGAATCACGATTCCCCAGAGCATACTATTTTTGGCAAAAGCACAACGGCATTACTAAAAGCAGTCGGCATCCCATATTTAGTTCTAGGATCTAAAAAAGAAGAAGAGAAAATCAATCTACTAATAAAACAAATGCATGCCAATCACATGCCGGTAGCTCTACTTGTCCGAGATGGCATTCTAAAAAATGAAACGAAATGAAGCTATAAGTTGTGTTTTATCGCTTCTTAAACGAGAAGTCGTTGTCGCGGCAAACGGAATGATTAGTCGTGAAGCCCATGCGGCCCGCGATCGGACATCAAATTTTTATATGCTAGGCTCCATGGGATTGGCAAGTTCAATTGCTTTGGGAATAGCTGTTAATAAACCCAGCCGAAAGGTAGTTGTTCTTGACGGTGATGGCAATGTTTTGATGGGGTTGGGGGCATTAGCTATGGCGGGGAACTCGCAGCCTAAAAATTTAGTCCATTTTGTTTTCGATAATGAGCGCTATGAATCGACTGGTGGACAACCATCAATTTCAAATAAAATAGATTTGGATAAAATTGCCTTGGCTTCGGGATATAAACAAGTATTCAAAGTTTGCACCATCGCCGAGTTAAAACTTGCATCGAAACACGTGTTGGCGAATGATGGGTTATCGTTTGTAGTCGTCAAAGTCTCGGCTGATGACCCAAAAGACGGCGCCCGAAGAGTTTCACAAAGCCCCATTAAAATTGCCAACAGGTTCATCGCCTCAGTCAATTTGTAATTTTTATTAATGAATCCCCAAAATATTCTTCGCTCTTTTCAAAACCTCCTCAAATAAATCGCGTTCGCCGTCAAATGATAATTTATGCGCGTCAGGTAACTGGTCGAAATATTGCACCGAACCTACTTCTCTTGCACTGCTTTCTTGCATTGGTTTGCCAACGATTCCACAATAATAAATGCCGAACGGCGTCTGCTTCACTTCCTGGACATTTGTGATTTCAAGACCCGTCTCTTCCCTAAATTCCCTTATCGCTGATGCCTTGGGATCTTCAGCGGGCTCTATGTAGCCACTTGGATATTCAAGTCCTTTGCGTATTTTGTTATATACCAGCACAAATTTATTCTTTTGAAGATCAAATCCAATCACGCTGACATAATAACGACTCTGTTCCCAATAAAAATCAAAATGGTTTAAGAACGCCTTGCCAAGTTCACTATGAGCCAATAGATCGATTTCAAAAACAGGGCATTCAGATACAGGTTTGCAGAGCAGGAACGAAATATACAACCTATTATCAATAATAACAAAGAAGGTGGTAGGTAGCCTTGTGTAAAACCGCATATCAAATTTTTTATGCTCTGGATCAATTTCCGAAAGTTGACGCGCCACTTCCCGCGCGTTAGTTAGGTCATGGCTATAATGATGACGGACTCCAGCTATATCCATCATAGCGTCTCTGTCTTTTACAAAATTCCGCTCACCCATAGAATCCATTGCTAAAATTGATATTTTGCATTTGTCATTTTGGTTTTCAATTTTCTTGGTGATAATAACTGCCATTTGTGGAGTAAATAGATGTCGGCCGGAAACCAAGAAGAATTTTACCCGCTCTTTCGCGTCTTTTATCAGATGCGCCAAATCTATACCTGCAAAATTAGTATGCACTATTGTAGCACATTGTTGCAGTTCTTTTGCCTTTAACATTGTTTTGTAGTTTGAAATCTCTTTCTCATAATGTTCTGTCAACCGTTTATTATCATTTGGATCAATAATCGCTCCTATCCAAAGAAAAACCGCTCCCACCAACAACCCTGCACCTATATGCACCAGAATATTGGCAATGTCGGGGTTAATTTTCCCCGACCACGCGAGCACCAATAGAATGATTCCCAAAGAAATCAAGATAACGAGTAAAACTGGCAATTTTTTCATTTGAAGGTCGAATGCGATTTTCTAAACTAATTATACAGGAATGTGGCCTGTCCCGTCAAATGGCGAAAATCGACAATTCGTCGATTGAATGTGTAAAAACGCCCCTGGCCAAAATGGTCAGGGGCGAATTCTAAACTTAATTGTAGAAATATCCCAACTCACGCAAAGAACTATGCTTTGGATTCCCCATGATGACGTGATCGAGCACGTCGATTTTCAACAACTGTCCGGCGCGAATCAGGTCACGCGTCACTTTAATGTCGGCCTCTGACGGCGTTGACTCGCCGCTTGGGTGATTGTGCATGAGCACAACCGCTGCCGCCCTCATCGCAACCGCGACATTGAACACTTCGCGCGGATGCACGAGCAGCGTGTCCATCGTGCCGATGGTGACCAATTGATGCCCATACACACGATGGCGAGTATTGAGCAGCAGGACCGCCAGGCATTCGCGGTGAGAATCGTAGAACGGATTCCCTGCGATATTCAGCCGCCAATATTCTGCCGCCGTTTCCGGATTGTCGCAGATTTTCATCTGCTCCGGCAACGGACATTCCCGCAAGGTGATGACCTTATATTCCTTCGCGGAATAGGGCTTCGTGGACATTTCGTTCATCACCATTTCGCTCGCGGGCTTCACCTGATAATACGAGCGCGGGTCGCCGCCAGCTCGCATTCTTGGCACACCACACGGATGCTGCCAGCATTTGCGCTGTCCGTTCCAATGGAAACCAAGTTTCTTCAAGTTGTCTTTGATTTCCTTTACCGGCGGAACATTGAATTCCAGCCATACCCATCTGCCGACGACCGTCGCTTTGTCAAGCAAGTCGGGCATCTCTGTTTTTAACCGTTCCAACAATGACAGGGTTGTTTCTTTTTCTTTCACAATTTATTCTCTTTCTGCCGTCCGGCCTGATCGCGCAGGCTTGCTTCCGGTTTGGTTTTCTCTCGACTGGAAGCAGGACGGCCTTCAGCGAGAAATTTTATTATCCAAGCGCCAATTCCTGCTGATGAAGCGAAACTTTGATTCGTTCCACTTCGGCAGGTTTCGGCGGCTGGCCTTGTTCTTTCGCTTCGGGTGTTTGATTTCGGATTCCGACAGGAAGCCACGGCGCGATGTAATGGATGTTCGACCAAGCGGCCCAACATTCCATCGACAACGTGTTGCCGTGGATGACGCGTGTGGGAACTCCCCACAACGTCGTGTTCACAAACGCCATGTCACACGCCGTCCGGCTGATGTCCATGGCGGTGACTCGCAATCTACGCCGCACTTCCGGTGAACAAGCCTGGGCGAGGGACAAAATCATTGCCCCTGCGCCGCAAGCCGGTTCGCAGACGGTGATAACGCCTTCCTTCGGCAGAGATTCCATGTCGCCAAGCGTCATCCGCGCCATGAGGTCGCAGACGGGCTGGCAACATCTTTTTTCAGAAGGGACAATTTGATGCGGCGATTTTCCATTTTCAAAAAGCCATGGAAATCCATTCCAATTATTTTGAAAGCCATAATAACCGTGACATTTCTTATGCAGAAGATCACCTCAACTTCGGATTGGCTCTTTATAAAGTTGGAAAAGTGGATGAAGCGATTGTGCAATATCAAAATGCCTTGGAAATCAATCCCGACCTCGCTCTAGCACATAATGATTTGGCTAATGCGCTCGTAAAAATCGGTCGCACGGATGAATCTATTACCCATTATCAAAAAGCCTTGGACTTAAATCCGCAATATGCTGAAGCTTACAATAATTTTGGAAACGTGCTGATGCAAATTAATCAATTGGATAAAGCAATCGCGCAATATCAAATGGCATTAAAATATAATTCCGCCTACGTTTCAGCTTATAACAATCTCGGCATTGCCTTTCTTCGAAAAGGCCGAATTGAAGATGCCATTGCAAATTACCAAAAGGCTTTACAAATAGATCCAAGCCATATCGAAGCTCGATATAATTTGGGATGTGCTTTTTACAAGGAGGGTAAAGTTGAAGAGGCGATCGCAAGTTGGTTGCCCACGACAATCTTGACGGATCGGAAGCGGAAGCTGGTCAATATGGTTCTTTTGTCGCACTGGCCATTCGATTGGTTGAATCAAAGCCATAGGCAATCACGGAATATGCTCCAGGCAATAATGTTACGGGATTATCTAAGGTTTTGAAGCGATTACCGCCTTGAAGCCTTCCTGGATTTGCGGCATCAAATGACAAGCTTTCCAATAAGACGCCACGATTACCTGTTTTGGAGTAAAACTATCCCGATATTCCGCAGGTTGACACGAATGCATTGCAGAAAATAAGTCCACCGTAATGAATTATGAAATTTGAGAGTCCAGATTGCAGGCACATTTTCCAAATCTTCTTGCTGACTTTATTGGTGTTCTGCGGCGGGTGCGCAACAGATAAAATAAAATCTGAAGAAGGGAAAACTTTGCCGGTGGTTCTTCAAGACCTTCATTTGGAAAATGCTCCAACATTTATTGAGCCGAATGGTTCTTATGATTTAAACACCTACGCCTATCAAACAAGAGGCAAAGTTTTATTTCTGGATGTCCTTCAATCAAATAATGTCGTTACTCGTGCTTATTTCGCGGATGGTGATGCGGTCAAACGAACACCTGCGATTGAAAATGTAGGAACGAACAAAGTGACAAAGCCGGATTGATTCTTTTCCGCAAAAATGAGGCAGTCGCTGCCGTTGGATAATTCCGTTTCAATCCCTAAAATTCACAAACTGCACGGCCACGGGAAATTCTTTCGCGCGCACGGCGGCGATGACGGTTTGCAATTCGTCGCGGCTCTTGCTGTTCACGCGAATTTTCTCGCCTTCAATCTGCGTCGTCACCTTGAACTTGCCGTCGCGCACAAAGCCGGTGATTTGTTTGGCCACCGCGGTTTCAATGCCTTCTTTAATTTTGATGATTTGCCGCGCATGGCCGAGCGGCGAAATGTCCGGCGGCATTTGCTCCACGCTTTTCAAACTGACGCCGCGCTTGGCAAGTTTGCCGATGACCATTTCGTTGAGCGTGCGGACCTTGAAATCGTCTTCTGCGCTCAATTTGATTTCCGTTTTCTCTAAAACAATTTCCGCTTTGCTTCCTTTGAAGTCGAAGCGGTTGGCCAATTCTTTTTTGGCCTGGTTGACGGCGTTTTCGATTTCCATCGAGTTGACCTGCGAAACAATGTCGAAGCTTGGCATAAATAATTTTAGATTTGTAGCAGCGGACGTTAGTCCGCTCCAATTCAACCGTAAATCAAAAAATGAGCCGACGCACGTCGACTGCTACAGTGAATTGAATTTTTATCCGTGTCAATCCGTGTCCATTCGTGGTTAATTATTCGCCGATGCCAGCCGCCGTCGCTATTTGGATTTGGTTCTGCGCGTATCTCAATTGCGCGGGCTGTGCGCTGTCAGCAGTCCACCAATTGAACGCCGCCGGTTATGCAATCGCGCTCGCAGTTTGGTTCGCAACGCTTTTTATTTTCCGCAAATCGCTCTCTCGACCTTCGACCCTCGACTTTCGACGAATCAGCCGCCGTTTCCGTAAACCATTTCCGTTCGCATTTTTTATTTTAACAGCAATGGCATTTCTTGGTGGCGTCTTGTATGCGCCGACCAATTACGACGCGCTGGCGTATCGCGAGCCGCGTGTGCTGCACTGGCTCGCTGCAAATCAGTGGCATTGGATTCACACCATTTTCGACCGCGTGAATGATCGTTCGTGCGGCTTCGAATGGGTTTCCGCGCCGTTCATCGCCATTTTCAAGACCGACCGATTTTTATTTCTGCTGAATTTCATTTCGTTCCTGTTTTTGCCCGGCCTGATTTTCAGCGTCTTCACGCGCCTCGGCGTGCGCCGTCGCGTCGCATGGCATTGGATGTGGATTGTGCCGACCGGCTACGGATTTATTTTGCAGGCCGCCAGCATCGGCAACGATTTGTTCGGCGCGACCTTTGCGCTCGCAGCGGTTGATTTTGCATTACGCGCAAAAATTTCCCGTTCACCCCGCGATTTTTTCATTTCCATTTTGGCCGCTGCGATAATGACGAGCGCAAAAACGAGCAGCCTGCCGCTGTTGTTGCCGTGGGCGATTGCCATTTTGCCTTCGCTGAAAATTATTTTGCGCCGACCGCTCGCGACAATCGCCGTTTGCGCGATTGCCATTTTTGCATCCGCATTGCCGACGATGTATTTGAACGAAAAGTTTTCCCACGACTGGTCGGGCGCGCATTTGGACAATGGGAACGTCCCGCACGCCGCCATTTTGAAAACCGGCGCAAATACAATTTTGCTCACGATTGAAAATTTTGCGCCGCCGATTTTCCCGATGAACGGAAAATGGAACAGCGTGGTTGAAAATCATTTGCCGCCGAAGCTCAGAGAAAACCTCGCGCAAATCATTGAAAGTCCCGGCTGCAAATTCTCGCTCGACCAAATGCAAATTGAGGAAAATGCCGGACTTGGATTTGGCGTTTCGGTTTTGTTGCTGGCCAGCATTTTCGCAGCGGTTTTTTTGCGAAATAAAAATTTCCCGCGCAACGAAACCATTTGGCTTAAATGCGTTCGCTGGTCACCGCTCATTTCACTGCTAGCGGTTTTATTGGCGTCAAATATCACCGCCATCGCGCGCGCGTTGATTCCGTATTACGCACTGCTCATTCCAATTTTGCTCGTTTGCGCCGGACACGAGCGCGTTGTCAAAAAATGCTGGTGGCGCGGTGCGACATTTTTTGTTTTCGCAATCACGGCTCTGCTTTTAATCATTTCGCCAGCAAGACCTTTGTTCCCGGTGCTCACCATTTTGGACAAAATGCCAAATGCGCCCGCGCGCGTGCGCGAAGTTTATTCCGTTTATCGCGAGCGCAACGATGCTTTCGCTCCAGCAAAAGAAATTTTGCCGGCGGATTTGAAAGTTCTCGGCGTGACGACGTTTGACGACCCGGAAACATCGTTGTGGCGTCCATTCGGCTCGCGGCAAATTGTTCATGTTTGCCCGCAGGACACGGCGGCAGATTTGAAAGCCGAAAATGTCGAATACATTTTGGTTCGAGGTGAAGCATTTGGTAAATGGTTTCCCGAATCGCTGGATGACTGGGTGAAAAAAATGGACGCGCAAATCGTCCAAAAAATTTCTCTCAACCTCCGCGCTGCGCAAGGCCCGGCGGATTGGTATTTGGTGAAATTAAATTAAACACGCTCGCCAAATCACAACGCATTCCGTTAAATTTCCCGCGTGGCCGAACCCGTTGAACTGACCATTCTCATGCCTTGCCTTAACGAGGCCGAGACAATCGCGCGCTGCATCGAGAAAGCGAAAGCCGGAATCCAAAAATCCGGCGTGCCCGGAGAAATTCTCATCGCCGACAACGGCAGCACGGACGGCTCGCAAGCCATCGCCGAAAAACTTGGCGCGCGCGTTATCGCGGTGAAAGAAAAGGGCTACGGCGCCGCGCTCATCGGCGGCTGCAATGCCGCACTCGGTAAATGGATTTTGATGGGCGATGCCGACGACAGTTACGATTTTTCTCAAGCCGACCGCTTCGTCAAAAAATTTCAGGAAGGATTTGAACTCGTCATGGGCTGTCGTTTGCCCGTTGGCGGCGGAACCATTTTGCCCGGCGCAATGCCATGGAAAAATCGCTGGCTCGGAAATCCGGTTTTAAGTTTCATCGGCAGATTATTTTTCAAATGCCCCGCGCACGATTTTCATTGCGGCTTGCGCGGACTTACCAAAGCCGCATTTGCAAAAATGGATTTGCAAACGACCGGCATGGAATTCGCGTCGGAAATGGTCATTTCCGCTACGCTCAAAAAATTAAAAATCACCGAAGTGCCCGTGACATTGAGCAAAGACGGACGCTCGCGTCCGCCGCATTTGAAACCGTGGCGCGACGGCTGGCGGCATTTGCGATTCATGCTGCTCTTCTCGCCACGCTGGCTGTTTCTGTTTCCGGGAATTTTTCTCTCATTGCTTGGCCTCGCCTTTGGCGCTCGACTCGCGCTCGGTGATTTTCAAATCGGTGAAGTTCAGTTCAACGTTGGCACGCTCGCCGTCGCGGCGATGACGACAATTATCGGCTTCCAACTCGTCGCCTTTGCATTTTTCACAAAAGTTTTTGCCATTGCCGAAGGGCTTTTGCCCGACGACCCGAAGCTGACTCGCGCGCTGAAAATTTTTACGCTCGAAAAAGGAATTATTTTAGGACTTTTGGTTTTGCTTGCTGGAATTGTTCTGCTTGCGCACTCATTTTGGATTTGGAAGCAAACCGGCTTCGGTCAACTGTCACCAACAGACAATTTAAGGCATTTGATTCCGGCGGTGACGCTCATCGTGCTTGGAATCCAAGGAATTTTTTCCAGCTTTTTCATGAGCGCGCTCGGATTGAAAACGTCAAAGCGCAAACCGCCGGCAATTTAAGCCCACGCCCGCGTTCGCGGAAAAATCCGGCGACGGATTTTGGTTCATCAAGCTCACCAAACTGTCGCTGCGAAAATTCAATCGCAAACTGCAAAGCTCCGCCATTTTTAACGCCAGCCAAATCGAACGCCACGGCAATGGAATGAATTTCGGTTTTTTATTTTGCGCTCGCGCGATTTCCAAAAGCAATTGCTTGAACGGCCATGGCTGCTCATTTGCTGCCGTTAAAATTTGCGGCGATAATTCGATTTGTCTGCTGGCAAATTTTTCCACGAACGCGCACAAATCTTCGTTGTGAACCAGAAATTGAATTTGCGAACCGTCGCCAATCATCGGAATCACCGATTTTTTTTGGACCTGCTCGACCAATTTTCCGAACATCGCGCCCGGTGGATTTCCCCAGACCAAACCCGGACGAATCACCAGTGCACCGTTCGCCAATGCAATGCGTTCGATTTCCAATTTCGCTTTTCCGTAAAGTGATTTGCAACCGTCGAATGCGCTGATACTGGAAATATAAATAATTTTTGGAATTCCAGCCGTGCGTGCCGCTTCTAAAATTTTTCGCGAGCCTTCCACGTTCACTGCAACAATTTCTTTCCATGTCAACGGCTTGAAATCATAAGCGCAGTGAACGAGTGTGCTCACACCGGACAGTAATTGCGGTGAAATGTCGTCGCCAAGTTGAAATAGTGCGGCGCGCGTGTTCGCTTTTGGCCGGCGCGTCAGTTCAAAAATTTCCCAGCCACGCGACGTGAAATAATTTTTCACGCAGCCGCCCACATAGCCGTTGCTGCCGGTGATGGCGCAAACCTGTTTCATAAAATAATTGCTGCGAAGGAACACAAAAAACGCAAAAGAAACAATTTTTATTTTTTGCGCCCTTTGCGTTCTTTTGTGGCTATTCCATTTTTGCTGTTTCGTGGCCAATGCGATGCGCGTTGGCCATGACGGAAAATGTGATTGTCGTCGCCGGAATGGTTGGCAACACGCTCGCGTCAACGATGTGAACATTTTGCCAGCCGAGCGGACGGCCAAGCAAATCACTTTCAAATTCGCGCGGGTGTGCGCGCATCGGAATTGAACCGCCGACGTGATAACCGCGTCCCGGCTCGGCAATTTGCAGCATCGGCGCGACGGGAATTCCGCCGAACGCACGAAATTGTTTCAGCAACTCACGCAAAACTTTTTTGATGGTCGGCTTCGTTCGTGGATTCAATTTTGTGTCCAATTGCAAAAAATCTTTTTGGCCGTCGCGTTTCAATCGCATTTCCACCGTCGCCGATTCGTCCGAGTGCAAATAGCCCTGCACAATCAGCAATCGCTCGACAAATGGTTGTGAAAACATTTTCAGTGGCCCAAGCGAATTGCGAACGGCTTGCGCAATGATGTCGCTGTAAGTGTAAATTTGCAAATGGATGCCGCGCGAACTGATTTGCGGATTGTTTAATTCGAGAAAAAGCTGGCTCAATGTATGCAATGCTTCGGATTTTACATCGCGCGTGCGCCGTGCGAGCAAAATCGGAAATAGAAAATATTGGCTGTCGCGCAAAATAAGCTTTTGGTCAAACGCGTTTTGTGAGCGCAATACAATTTGCGCCGTCGGAATCACGCCCGCCGCCAAATAAACTTTATTTGCTTCAAATGAAATCGGCGCACGCGTTTGCCGATGAAACCCTTCGATAAAAACTTTTTCCGAATCTTCGCGTAATTTCGTGACAATGACGTCGCGCTGATACGAGAAATTTTTGTCGCGCTGCAATTCGCGAACGGTGTCGGCGGAATTGTAAATGCAGCCGTAGACGCAACCCGTCATGCACTGGCCACAATAAACACAACCGCTGCCACGTAGCGAATCGGCGGCGCGAACGGCAAGGCGCGATTGACCGAATCGCCAGCCGTGTGAATTTAATTTTTCGCGCCGACGTTCCAAGTTTTTCAAAAACAATTTTGCCTGCCGGCTCAATTGCAGCGCGTTTAGATTTTCGGAATAGAGCGGAAGAATTTCTTCGAGGTCATCGTGGCGGCCGGACAAATTTAAAATTTCCGCGGCAGCGCGATAATGCGACGCGAGGTCGGAAATTTTTATCGGCCAATCGGAAATGTCGGCATCGCGATACGGCAATGTCGCCGCGCCCCAAACATTGCTCAAGCCGCCAAGCGCAAGCGACGGCCGAAACGCAATTCCGTTTCCGCGCCACGGAATTTTTTCTTCGGTTTCGCGATACGGAAAATCCGAGCCGAAAAGCATTTTGAGCGGAATGCCTTTGGCCGTCGCCGCCAAATCGCCTTGAATCGCGGACAATTGCGACGCAGGCCATTCGGAAAATTTTTTACCGGAAAGTTCGCGGGCAATTTGCGCTCGCTCATTTTCCAATTCGATTCCGGCATCGAGCATGAGCACGGTTGCGCCGCGCGCAAGCAGCGCTTTGGCGCAGGCGACGCCCGCCGGACCGGAACCGATGACGCAGTGCATGGCTTAAGTTGTAAAATTTACGGGCGGGCAACAATTCTTTTCGTCGCGGCTTGTCAGCGCGGCAAATTCTTTTAGCATTTGCGAATGTCGCCGGCCAATTCTGAACGCCTGAATCGTTTGCTGCGAACAATCTTTTTTACGCTCGCGGTTTTGCTCGCTGTCTACGCGGCGATGTTTGCCAATTATCTTCACGGCAATGAGCAATCGCTGGTTCGCGCAAAAATGATTTGGGCAACGCTGGCCGCGGCGTTTTTTTTTATTTTCGCCGGATGGAAATTTTCACTCAAAGCAAAATTTAAAATTTTCGCGGTGCTGCTGTGCATTTTCTTGCTGGAAATTTTATTACAAATCACGGCGTGGCTCGGAGTATTGCCGGCGGTGAATACGAAATTGAAAGCGCCGTATGCGCGCGTTTATTGGACGGCGGAAGGGCGCGGCAACGGAATTCGCAATCGCCTCGGCTGGTATTTTTCGGAATTCGATTTGAAAGCGCCGCACAAAATCGCCTTCATCGGCGACAGCCAGGTGGAAGCCGTAGAAGTGCCGCGCACGGAAAATCAAGCTGCTGATTTGCAAAAGTTATTGAAAGAAAAATCGCCGGACTTTGCAGTGCTTGGTTTAGGAAATCACGGCAGTTGCGTAGCCCATTCGATTGACGTTTTGGATTATGCGTGGCGGCATTTTCAGCCGCAGGAAGCGATTGTTGTTGTTTCAATGGGCAGCGACGTGACGGAGACGTCGCCTCAATTGAATTACGTTCCGCCGGGCGCCTACATTTATTACGACCTCGATGAAAATGGAAATTTGAAACTCAATCCTGCCAGCGCTGCAGCGCGCTCTGGATTCGACCGCAGTTTGGAATCCAGCCATGAGTCGTTGTTGTCGACGCTGCCGGTGATTTTGAACAGCCACTGCATGATTTTGCAAATGGCCGATTCATTGCGGGACAATTTTTTAATGCGGCGTCGCGCAACGCAATTGGCGCAAGCCGGCGATGCGGTGAACGGATTTAATCCGGCTGCATTTGCCATAAATCCATCACCCGAAGCGCAGCGCGCCATGAAAATTCTTATTGCGCAACTCGCTGAATGCAAAAAAATTTGCGACAGCCACGGTATGAAATTACGGCTCGTGACCATTCCCGCGTTTCCGAAAGATTTTTACAATACGCAACACGGCACGAATTGGACGATGCGTATCGGCGATTTTGATTTTTTCGGGCCGGAACGAGAAGTGGCGAAATGGGCGGACACAAATAAAATTCCAACCGTTTCCATGGGCGAAATTATTCGTCAAAAAAATTTGAACGTGGATGAGATTCAAAGTTTGTATTTTTCAAATGGCACCGGCCATTTGACGCCGAAAGGCCATGCGCTGTGCGCGCAAGCGGAATTCGATGCCTTTTACAAAAACATCGCACCATGATGCGGACGCTGACCATTTCTTGCCGAAGGCTTTGCGCCAATTGATTTTTTGTCGCTTCCGGCTTTTCCTCCGGCGCGCAACCTGATAACTTCCGCGACTCTATGGCATACAAAGACGTGACGCCGCCCGCGGGCGAAAAGATTTCAATCCAAAACGGCAAGCTCGCCGTTCCGAACAATCCCATCCTGCCGTTCATCCGCGGCGACGGCACCGGCCCGGATATTTGGGCGTCGAGCGTGCGCGTGTTTGATGCGGCAGTGCAAAAAGCTTACGGCGGAAAACGAAAAGTCTCATGGTTCGAAGTTTTTGCCGGCGAAGAATCGTTCAAGAAATTCAACAATTGGCTGCCGGACGATACCGTCGAAGCGTTCAAGGAATATCTCGTCGGCATCAAAGGCCCGCTGACCACGCCCGTCGGCGGCGGCATCCGTTCGCTCAACGTCGCGTTGCGCCAGATGCTCGACCTCTACGTCTGCTTGCGTCCCGTCCAATATTTTTCCGGCGTGCCGTCGCCGGTGAAGCATCCGGAAAAAGTGGACATGATTATTTTCCGCGAAAATACCGAGGACATTTACGCGGGCATCGAATACGCGGGCGGAACGCCGGAGTCGCAAAAGATTTTGGATTTCATCGCAAAGGAATTTCCGAAAGATTTCAAAAAAATCCGTTTCGGGACCAAACCCGCCGCCGAAGAATTCTGGAAAGCCGTCGGCGCGGCGAATTTCCCGAGCGATGTGCAGGTCGGCGTCGGCATCAAGCCGGTCAGCTATTCCGGTAGCGTGCGCTTGATACACAGCGCGATTTCCTACGCGATTAAATTCAAACGCAAATCCGTGACGCTCGTGCACAAGGGTAACATCATGAAATTCACTGAAGGCGCGTTTCGCGATTGGGGCTACAAAGTCGCGAAAGAATTTTTTGGCGCGATGGAAATTGACGGCGGGCCGTGGTGCAAAATTCCAGAAGGCAAGCCCGGCGCGGGCATCGTCATCAAGGACGCCATCGCCGACATCACGCTCCAGCAAGTGCTCACGCGACCGGAAGATTTCGACGTCATCGCCACGCTGAATTTGAACGGCGATTATTTGAGCGACGCGCTGGCTGCGCAAGTCGGCGGCATCGGCATCGCGCCCGGCGGCAACATCAATTACATCACCGGCCACGCGATTTTTGAAGCCACGCACGGCACCGCGCCGAAATACGCGAACAAAGACCAGGTCAATCCCGGCAGCGTTGTGCTCTCCGGCGAAATGATGTTCCGCTACCTCGGCTGGACGGAAGTCGCGGATTTAATTCTCAAAGGCTTGAACGGCGCGATTGCATCCAAGCGCGTTACTTACGATTTTGCGCGGCTCATGCAAGGTGCGACGCAAATCAAGTGCAGCGAATTCGGCGACGAAATTATCAAGCACATGTAATCGGTGAGCGAACCGAACTTAATTTTGCGGCGGAATTGCGTTTTTCTTTTCAAGCTCACGCAATTCGTTTTCTGAATGAACGCGATTTCCCGCGGGGTCAACGAGCGTCGCAGTGACAAAGAGAAGCAGCGTTTTATTCGTAACCGAACTATTTTTCTCCGCATTGGCACCGACAAACTTGTCCTTCAAATTTCCGAGAACGACGGTTTGATTGTCCCAAACGTTCACGGTCATTACCATTTCGCGCACAGCGAATGTCAAATTGATGGTGTAACCATCAACGAAAACTTTTGGAACTACATCTATTGTCGGACCAATTTCAAATTGTTTTGTTGGAGAAATGGCAGGATTAGTTGTGAAACCAAAACCTGTCAAAATATCTTGAATTGCCGCCGAGCGCATTTGCGTTTGTCTGCCGCTCATTGTAGTGACTTCCGGCTCTGCCAGCGTTTCCGTTTCAGCATTTTCCAATTGGTGCAAGAGCGGCTTGAATTTATCCGAAGGAATAATTTCTACCGTATTCGTTTCTGTTTCAGACACAACCGTGCCCGCTTCCCAAATAGATTTAAGCGTGTCTTGCGACACTTCGATAAATCTCGCTTTGACGTGAATTTGAGGCGCATTTGTTTCAGCAGCGACGGTGGCTTGATTTGCAATCAACGCAATCGCGCCAACGAAGAAAATGACAAATAAATTCAATCGGGTTGTCATGCCCGAACCGTATTTGAAGCCGCCGTTCGTGGCGAGAAAAATTAACCGGTTTCAAACATGCCAATGATAATTGCCACGGCAAGCCCGGCAATCAGCGCGGCGGATAATTTGAAACGGTCGTGCGAATGAAATTGCAATTCCGGCAGCAAATCCGCGCTGGCGATGCAGAGAAATGAGCCGGCGCAAAATGCGAGCGCAAAGCCAAGCACTGGAACATTGCCGCCGATAAAATGGCTCGCGCCAAAATAAAACAACGCCGCGCCAATGGGACTGGCCAACGCGAACAATCCGTTTAAAACGTGTCGCGAAAATTTTGAACTGCCGGTTGCGGCCATCAAAGTAGAAACCGCCATGGCATCGAATGGCTTGTGCAAAATCACAACGAGCGCGACGCCCAGGCCGGCAATTTTCAAATGACCTTGCGCTCCGGCTTCGACCGCAGCGGCGAGAGCCAGGCCATCGAGCAATGAATGCAGCGTCAAACCAAGCGCGGTGCCGACCCATGAAAGTTGTTTCGCCGATTTGTCCGCGAGTGTGTGCGCATGTTCATCGTCATGGTGATGCTCATGCGAATGGTCGTGGCCGCAGCAATCTTCCGGGTCGCCTTCGGGCAAATCGTGATGGTGAAAATGGAAAAACCGTTGCACAAAAAACATCGCCATGAAGCCGCCAAGAACCCATTCAGCCGTTTTATCGAGTGAATGGATTTGTTCATCCGCGTCGGGCAAAAAATGGAGCAGCGCGATGCCGAGCATGAGTCCCGCAACAAAGCTGACGGCGATTTGCAGGCGCGTGTGCGTGAGATGGATGAAGAGCAGAAACCATCCGCCTGCGAGCGACGCGAGCAGCGTTAGCGCGCAGTAAATTGTCAGCAGCCATGCAGGCGTCATGGATGGAAGTGTAGATTGCCTGTCAAGCGACGGCGAAGCCGAAACGCGCGCGCAATTCTTCCGGCTTCGCGCCGCGCGTGCGCAACGTGCGCAAACTTAAAGCGTCATTTCGCTTTGCGAGACGTTGGCCATTTTCATCCAGCATTAATTCGCAATGGAAAAATTTTGGCGGAGGAAATTGCAATGCGCGGTAAAGCAACAATTGTCGCGCGGTTGAAAGCAGCAAATCTTTTCCACGGACGACTTCGGTGATTTGCATTGCCGCATCATCAACGACGCACGCCAATTGATATGCCGGAACGTCGTCGTTGCGCCAGACAACGAAATCGCCGAAATCTTTTCCGGCGACAAATTTTTGGTCACCGAGATTTTCGTCTAGGAACGAAATCGTTTCGCCGTCGGGAACGCGAAAACGCCAACAGAATTTTGAGTTTTGAATTTTTGATTTTGAGTTGCAGCGGCATGTTCCCGGATAAATCAATTCGTCGTCCGCCGCGTGTGGAGCGTTGACGGCGGATTGAATGTCTTTGCGCGAGCAGGTGCAGGGATAAATGAAATTTCCAGCACGCAACTTTTCCAGCGCCGCGCGGTAAAATGAAAATCGTTCGCTCTGGTTGTAAGGCGCAAAGGCGCCGCCGATGTCCGGGCCTTCCTGCCATTCGAAGCCGAACCATTTCAGGTCTTCAATCATGGCGTCCACAAATTCCATTTTGTAGCGCGTGGAATCCAAATCGTCGTTGCGGAGAATTAATTTGCCGTCGTTTGATTTGGCGCGTCGTTGGGCAATCCAGAACGTTTGCGCATGGCCGAGATGTAGATAACCCGTCGGCGTCGGCGCGAGACGACCTCGATAGGGAATTTTAGAAGCCGTCACTTTCCGCAACACTGCTTGTATTTTTTGCCGCTGCCGCAAGGGCAGGGGTCATTGCGACCGACTTTTGGGCCGGTGCGCACAGGCTTGGCTTTTTCCTGCGCCGCCGCGGCTTCGCTGACGACGTCGCTGGCAGGACGCGGTTGTCCGCCGGAACTTGCCGTTGCCGTTCCGCCGCCGAATGCGCTCGCGCTTTGATGTAGCGTTTGTTGCGGCACGTTTTTCAGAAAATTTTCAAACGCCATCACGCTCGACGCGCTGCGGAAAATGTTGTGGCAGATTTGCGTTTTGATGTTGACCATCAATTCGTCGAACATCTTGAATGCTTCGGCTTTGTATTCCACGAGCGGGTCGCGCTGGCCGTAACTGCGCAGGCCGATGCTCGTGCGCAAGCTGTCCATTTCGTAAAGATGTTCCTGCCACAGCCGGTCAATTGCAGACAAAATCGTGAAGCGCTCGACTTCTTTCAGCGCGTCGGGATTTTCGAAATTGATTTTAACGTCGTAAGCTTTACGAACACTTTCGGAAATGAAATTGCACACGGCAAATTGCGCCGCGCTCAAACCGTCGAACAATGAGCCCGCGACGGGAACGTCTTTGCCGTCGTTCGCGGCTTTGACAATTTCCGCTTCGGGCAAGCCGATGGGGAAATTCAAATTCACCCAATCGGCGAGCTGGCGGATTTTCCAGTCGTGATGGTCGGATTCGGCGTCCGTGAATTGCGCGACTTTTTCCACGACGACTTCTTCCATGATGTCCATCAGCCGGTCGCGCACGTCGGCGCTGTGCAAAATTTCGTTGCGGAAGCCGTAAATGACTTCGCGCTGCTTGTTCATCACGTCGTCGTATTCGAGCGTGCGTTTGCGGATTTGGAAATTGTGCTGCTCGACTTTTTTCTGCGCGCTTTGGATGGACATATTCAACCAGCTATGCCGCAACTCTTCGCCTTCTTCAAAACCCATTTTTTCCATCATCTTCGCGATTCGGTCGCTGCCGAACAGACGCATCAAATCGTCTTCGAGCGAAATGAAAAAGTGCGACGAACCCGGGTCGCCCTGACGCGAACAGCGACCGCGCAATTGCCGGTCAATGCGGCGTGACTCGTGACGTTCGGTGCCGAGCACGTGCAAGCCACCGACTTCCGTGACGCCGGAACCAAGTTTGATGTCCGTGCCGCGACCGGCCATGTTCGTGGCAATTGTTACCGCACCACGTTGTCCGGCGCGTGCGACAATTTCCGCTTCCTGCTGGTGAAATTTCGCATTGAGAACGGAATGAATCAGTCCTTCCTTTTTCAACATGCGCGACAGCATTTCGCTGGTCTCGACGGAAATTGTGCCGACGAGAATTGGCCGGCCTTGCGCGTGCAGCTCTTTAATTTCTTTGACGACGGCGTTGAATTTTTCGCGCCGCGTTTTGTAGACCGAGTCGTGCGAATCTTTGCGGATGTTCGGCTTATTCGTTGGAATTGTCAGCACTCCGAGTTTGTAAATGTCGAAAAATTCCGTCGCTTCCGTCTCCGCTGTGCCGGTCATACCCGCGAGTTTCGTGTAAAGGCGAAAATAATTTTGAATTGTAATCGTCGCGAGCGTTTGTGTTTCGCGCTCGATGGCCACGCCTTCTTTCGCTTCGACCGCTTGATGCAAACCGTCGCTCCAGCGGCGGCCGGGCATCAAACGTCCCGTGTGCTGGTCAACGATGATGACTTTGTTTTCCTGCACGACGTATTCGACGTCGAGTTGATAAAGCGAATAGGCCTTGAGCAATTGCGAAATCGCGTGAATCTTTTGCGCCTTCGCTTCAAATTCCGCCTGCAATTTTGCTTTTACTTCCAAGCGTTTGCGCGCGTCGGCTTCGGCACCGGCATCGACATCGTGCAACGCGGTCGTCAAATCCGGCAGCACAAATGCGTCCGGGTCTTTAGGTGAAATGTAATTGCGACCTTTCTCGGTTAAATCGGCTTCGTGACTTTTCTCGTCAATCGCAAACAGCAATTCTTCCTTTTCGCGATACAAATCCACTTTTTTCTGGTCTTTGTGCAAATCCAGTTCCGCGCGATTCATCAATTGCGCGTATTCAGGATTTTCCAAAATTTTCATCAACGCTTCGGACTTCGGCTGGCCGGTTTTGACGCGGAACAGCAGCATCCCGATTTGCCGTTCCAATTCCTCGGCGTTCGTGACATTTGAGCCATCGGTCGGATTTAATTTTTTGATTAAATCCTGCGCCTCGTTCAAAAAGCGCCCGCACAATTGCTGCTGCGCGCGAACGAGACCTTCTACAAGCGGCTTCCATTGCGCGAATTGCTCGTCGTGCGTGTGCATCGAAGGGCCGGAAATAATCAGCGGCGTGCGCGCTTCATCAATGAGAATGGAATCCACTTCGTCAACGATGGCGAAATAATGGCCGCGTTGAACCTGATCTTCCTTACGCGTGGTCATGCCGTTGTCGCGAAGATAATCGAAACCGAATTCGGCGTTCGTGCCGTAAGTGATGTCGCAGGCATATTGCTCGCGACGGACTTTCGGATGTTGGTCGTGCAAAATCACGCCGACCGTCAGGCCGAGAAATTTATAAATCGCGCCCATCCATTCGGCATCACGAGCAGCAAGATAATCATTTACGGTCACGACATGCACACCGCGTCCGGTGAGCGCGTTGAGATAAACGGGCAGGGTGGCGACCAACGTTTTGCCTTCGCCCGTTGCCATTTCCGCAATTTTTCCGAGATGCAATCCGATGCCGCCAATCAATTGCACGTCGAACGGAATCATTTCCCATTTGATTGGATGTTCGCGAACGATGACTTCCGAGCCGCACAAACGGCGGCACGCATTTTTGACGACTGCAAACGCCTCCGGCAAAATTTCGTTGAGACGTTGCTTGAGTTCGTCGTTGTCAGAAATTTTTGAAAGCTCTTCTTTCCATGCCGCGGTTTTTGCGCGCAATTCTTCATCGGAAAGTTTTTGCAATCCGGCTTCAAAGTCGTTGATTTCCTTGACGCGCGGCCAAAGTTTTTTTATTTCGCGCGCGTTCCGATCAAAAAGTTTTTTAAACCAATCAAACATGATAATCTCGAAAAATGGAACAAACACGCTACGCGAAGAACTGCGCAGCGTCAAAGTCAATCGGTGCTTGCGCACGGCCACCAAATTAAAAAACGAAAGCGCGAAGAGAACGAAAGGCAATTCTCTTCGCGCTTCGAATGACTCCCCACAAATTTAACTTACGCTGCCGGCGGTTGCGGATTTGGCTGCGGACGCACCGCGCCATTTGTGTTGCCATTTCCGGGAACGGACGAGCGCACAATCGTTGTCGCGCGCCGTGCCGCTTCGGAAATTAGTTTCAGATGCGGCTCGAGCGTTGCATCTTTTTCATGCTTGAGCAGCAGCCGGTCGGCATAGCCCTGGATGATGGTTAAAATGTTATTTAATTCGTGCGCGACGACGGGAGCGATGTGACGCGCCGGATCAAACTCCGATTTATGCGCGTGACCCGCGCCGCCTTGTTCGAGCGACGAAGCCAGTTTTTTATAGATTGAATCAAACGACGACATTACGCCGCCGGAAAAGCAATTTGCAGGCCAACATTGAAATATCAGATTTTCTTAAAAATCATGACAACTTGGCGGGTTGCTTTTCCAAAAGTCCAATTCGATAAGACAAACTGTTCCAAAAATGGACACGCTGAAAGGCTGGATTCCTGTGAATAAACCGGCTACTTTGGAAATTCTTAATGGAAACAAATCGCGCCATCGAATCGCTGGGAATTATCGCAGGCAATCGCTCGCTGCCGCTTGAATTTGCGAAACTAGCGCGCACGGCGGGCGTAAAAAAATTGGTCGCTGTCGCGTTTGAAAATGAAACCGAACCGGATTTGGCGAAGCTCGTAGATGAAATTGTGTGGCTGCGCGTCGGACAACTTTCAAAAATGATTTCGGCGTTCACGGATAGAAAAATTTCCAAATGCGTGATGGTTGGACAAATCGCGCCGAAAAATCTTTACGATTTGCGCCCGGATTTACGCGCGATGTCGGTGCTGTTCCGGCTCAAAGAAAAAAATGCGCATACGATTTTTGGCGCCATCGCCGATGAATTAAAAAAGGACGGCGTGGAATTGATTGACGCGACACCGTGGCTCGCGCCGTTGATGCCCGGAAAAGATTTTCAAATGGGACCCAAGTTGTCCGCCGAACAAAAAGCGGATGTGGAATTTGGTTTCAAGATTGCCAAAGAAGTTTCGCGATTGGAAATCGGCCAAACAATTGTCGTAAAAAATGGAACGGTTTTGGCCGTCGAAGGATTCGAAGGCACGGACAAATGTTTGCAGCGTGGCGGTGAATGGGCTGGAAAAGACGGCGGCGCGATTGCAATTAAAGTGGCGAAAGAAAAACATGATTTGCGGTTCGACATACCGACTTTAGGCTTGAAAACATTGGAGATTTGCGCGGCATCGAAAATTTCAGTTTTGGCGATTGAAGCCGGAAAAACACTGTTGCTTGAACGCGAGGCTTGCGAAGCACTGGCCAAAAAAAATAAGATTTCGGTCGTTACAATTTAATTCATGCTCACATCACACGAACTTTTGGGTTTCATGTCGCCGGCTCTGGCGAACGATATTTTGAATTTTGCTTTTGAATCGGACAAGCCGACTTACAAAGCCACGATGAACGGCGTCGCACAGGCGTTGCGCGTGCGTCCGGTTTATCTGGAACGTCAGCCGCGCGCGCAACGGCACGTTTCGATGGTCCAAGTTTTGTCCAAGCCCGGTCTGGATGCGGTTGCGGGCGGATTGATTCGCGCGTGGCTCGTTCAAAAACACAAAGCGATGCTGATTGATTTTCTAAACGCGCTCGCGATTCAAAACAAGGACGGCGTGGTGGATGATTTGCCGAAGCAAGTTGACGATGCAAAATTGAAATCTGCCGTGGAACTTTTGCTTTCAAAATATCCGCCCGAAGTGGTCGCGGTTTATCTCAATGCGTTCAATGACATGAACGAAGCGAATTGGACAAATCTCAAAGCGATGCTTGAAGCGGACTCACATTTGCAATTGGGCGCGGCGGCATAATTCCTCGAAGTCCTGCACATAGAAACGGCATTTTTTCCTCAGTCTTAAATACGTGTCATTTTGCCGTCACGTAAAGTTGGCATAATGGCTGCTATTTCGCTTCCGCACAGGCATTCAGGTGCTTATGGAAGGGTAAATATGAAAACCAGTCGCAATACGATTCTGTTTGTTGAGGACAATCCGCTTGTCTTGGCGGCATATCGCAGCCGTCTGCAACGCGAAGGCTTCAACGTCGAAGCCGTTGAAGACGGCGAGGCCGCGCTTACGTTATTGCCGCAATTGAAACCGGCGCTGGTGATTTTGGATTTGATGCTGCCGAAGGTGAACGGCATGGAAGTTTTGAAATTTATCCGCGAGCACGAAGAATTGACGGGCACGCCGGTTTTGATTTTGTCGAATGCATATTTGGATGAGCGCGCGTCCAAAGCGCTAACTGCGGGCGCGAATAAACGTCTGCTCAAAACGCAATGCACGCCCTCAAAATTAATTGAGGCGATTCGAGAACTGCTCGAAATGCCGCGTGAGATTAAAACGATTCCCGGAATTCGTCCCGAAGATGTCCAATCTGCGCTTGCAAAGGCTGATGAAATTTCAC
>Ga0070741_10006842_pt1 | contig 24143 bp, 25 predicted proteins | sample Coa_R1_4_FD_66440 | JGI IMG/M metagenome (GOLD analysis project Ga0070741, IMG submission 66440) | Surface soil microbial communities from Centralia Pennsylvania, which are recovering from an underground coalmine fire - Coalmine... | ecosystem: Environmental > Terrestrial > Soil > Unclassified ...
GGGTGACGACACCGGTCCTCGACGGTCCGATGATGCGCCTGCGGCCGTGTGTTCAGTGCGCTTCACCGAAGGGCGGCGAGATGGTGACCGAGATCGCCGGGACGTGACCTTCCGGAGGGTCGAAACGTTCCGGGTGGCGTAACAATGGGGCGAGTCCCGATGTCGTCTGCGATGGAGGGAACGCCATGGTCCGAGTAGGTGACCGGATCAGGGTCGAGAGCCGCCACGTGGGGCAGGGAGCGCGCGAGGGCGTCGTGGTCGAGACGCACGACCCGCTGATCAAGGTCCACTGGATGACCGGCGAGGAGACCGAGTTCGTGCCGTCGGCCGGCTCGATGACCGTCGTGTCGTCGCCGAACCCCCCGACCCGCGAGATGCGACGCCCGTCGTAACGCAGACACTGCCTCGGTAGCCACGGACGCGCGCGAGCGTGAGCCCGGGCGCGCTGGTCACGCGCGCTCGACGGGCAGCACGATCACCGACGGGTGCTCCGGATCGTGGTGCACCGCCTGGTGCGCGACGCGCATCCGCGTCGCGGTGGCGAGCGGCTCTCCGGTGCCGAGGTTGCGTGCGAACCGGGGATGCGCGCCGCTCGACACCTGGAGCCGGATCCGGTGACCGGCACGGAACGCGTGCGCGGTCGGCCAGAGGTCGACGCGCACCGCCCACGGGCCGCTTGCCGGTCGCGGCCAGTGCTCCGGCGAGACGCGCGCGATGCCGTCGCAGACGTTGAACGAGCGGCCCTTCTCGTCGACGTCGCACAGCCGCACGAAGACGTCGAAGTGCTCCAGGTCCGACGACACGTGGATCGCCGCCACGATCTCGCCGATCACGGTGACGCCGCGCGTCAACACGTCGCTCGTGTACAGCAGGACGTCGCGCCGGCACTCGGTCGTGCGCTGATCTCGGCGCCCGCCCGAGCGGCGCATCAACGTGCCACCGACGATCGGGGTCGGGTCGGCCGGGTCGTACGTGTACGTGTCGGGCGCGCTGTCGTCGGGCTCCCGCCGGTCGAGACGACCGTGCGCGTGGAGACACCAACGCTCTGGTTCGCACTCCGGTGGCGGCCAGGACACGAAGTCGCGCCAGCGGTTCGCGCCCATCACGTACAGCCGGACGGGCGTTGCGTCGGTCGATCCGCTCCCGGCGTCTCCGTCGCTGCGCACGTGGCGGTCGAGCCACTGCAGCGACTCGCGCAGCTGGACCTTGAACGCACCGGGCGCGATGTGCGTCCACGGACCGACGACGAGACGCGGGCGGTGTCCCGCGTCGACCAGCGTGTGATGGTCGGTGATCGTGTCCGGCAGGAAGATGTCGTACCAGCCACCGGTCTGGAGGACGGGCGCCTCCACATGCGCGACCCGCGACGAGTGGTCGGCGCGATCCCAGAACGGATCGTCACACGACGCGTGGTCGACGACGTCGCGCCAGAACGGCAGGCGTCGCCCGACCACCAACGTGTCGAGCTCCGCGACCGGCAGGTGGTCGATCACCCGGTCGATGCGCCGCACCCGACGCTCCAGGATGACGTCGGCGAACCCGAACCGGGTGTGCTCCTGCTCGCTCACCATCGTCGTCCAGTCGAGCGCGTCGTGGAGCGAGAACGTCCCGCCCCGGTACCAGTGCCGCGCGAGGTTCGAGTACGTGATGTGCGTGCAGAGGGCGCGCAGCGGTGGTTCAGCCGCGTCGCCGACGGCCCACTGAACCGCACCGAGGTAGCTCGGTCCGTTCATCGCGAGGCGGCCGTCGAACCACGGCTGCGCCCCGATCCACCGAATGGTCGCGAGGCCGTCGGCGCGCTCGTTGAAGTTCGGCTCGAACGATCCTCCCGAGCCGTACGTGCCCCGGCAGCTCTGCAGCACGACCCGGTAGCCGCGCTCGGCGAACGCGCGCCCGAGGAACAGGCCGATCGGGCCGGCACGTCCGTACGGGGTGCGCACCAGGACGGTGGGATGCGATCCGGATCCGGCCGGCGTGTAGACGTCCGCGAGGAGCGTGCAGCCGTCGTCCATCGGTATCGGCACGCCGCGCTCGACCGTGACTCGCGTGTCGCTCGCGCGCGGCAGTGACATGACGCGCGCGAGCAATCTGCTCATCACGGCGACGTACCGTACCGACCTGCGTGGCGCGCCGCCCTGTGCACCTCGCGTCGGCTAGCCGCTCGCGAGCATGATCGTTCCGTGCGCGACCAACCGCACGGTGCGGATCGCGGGGTCGAGCGTCTGCGTCGTGGTCGAGCTCACCGTCGACGAGCCCGTCGCACCGGCGAACTCACCGGTTCCGCTCGTGATCGTGTTCTGGACGGTGGACGTGTTCGTCCCGGTGTCGGTGCCCGCGCCCTGCTGGGTCAGCGTCCCGCCCTTGTACACGGTCACGGTGGTGACGGTGAACGAGGTCGGCCCGGTCTGGGTCCCTTCACCGAGGAACGTCCCGCGCCCGAAGAGGTTCGAGTGGACGGTCCCGCCGACGATGAACGTGGACCCGCCGAGCTGCGGGATCCAGTCCGTCCCCGAGCCGACCGCGGTGGTGTTCCGTGCTCCCGTCTGACTCGGGCTCGAGCCGGACGCGACGGGGCTGGCGAAGAACGTGACGAGCGCTGCGACGACGACGACGCAGAGAACCGCGGCGAGCTTGCGCATCTGACGACCTCCCGTTGTCGAGACCTTCGCCACGAATCGCGTCGTGGGATTCGGTCAACCGGTTCGGCGGTCGCCCCGCCGCGTGCGTGCGGCCGAGGAGCCGGGAGATCGAGTGGGTGTGCGGTGTCGGAGTCGGTGGCCTCGGGTGTCCCGCGAGGCGCTCGCGGCAGCGTCGACCCTACGCCTGCTCGCGGTGGCGTCAAGCCGTCGGCTACGCCGACGGCAGGCCGGTCAGGTCAACCGCGCATCGTCACGAGCTGTGCGCCTACCGACCGGCCATCGCGGTGCCGAGCGGCGAGACGACGTGCCAGCCCGGGATGCTGACGCCGTTCGTGTCGCCGGGCGCCGTGTCGCCCGAGAAGTAGTAGAGCAGGTGGCCGTTGTAGGTGACCTGCCCGCTCGACGCCTTGCCCGCCTTCGACGCGTCGAGGCCCGCGGCGACGGTCGGCGTGCCCGACGACGTGAGCGGCGGCCACGCCTTCGCGCATGCACCCGTGCACGCGGACGTCGTGCCCTGGTCCCGGTCGAACACGTACAGGCTGTGACCGTCCGGACCGACGAGCACGAGGCCGCCGTTGTTCGGCAGCTTCACGAACGAGATCGTCGTGGCGAAGTGGCTGCCGGGAGGCGGCGCCGACGCGAGCGGGTTCCCGGACGCGCTCGTCGCGGAGGCCGCCGGGGCCGCGGTCGACGCGGAGGTGCTCGAGGAGCTCGACGTCGACCTCGACTTCGACGACTTCCCGGAGCTCGACCCGCAGGCGGCGAGCACGACGGCGAGGACTGCGGCGGCCAGGACGGTACGCGACGTGGTTCTCATGGACGCGCCTCCTTCGGTGTCGCCGGGGCATACGTACACGACGCTCCTCGGGATTGCGTGATCATGACGCACACGCTCGCTCCGGGGCGCTGAAGGGACGATGAGCGGCGCGTGCGCCACGGTCGCCTGCCGATCCGCGAACATGTCACGTGCCCGAGCCCGACCAGCCGCACGACGGGAGTGAGCACACGCGCGCCGTGTTCAGCGCGATCTACGAGACCGACCATTGGAAGGGCGGCTCGGGCGAGGGGTCGCCGCCCGACGCGACGGCGCCGTACCGCGAGTTCGTCCAGCGGCTGCTCACGGCGCGGGACGTGCGGACGGTCGTCGACGTCGGTTGCGGTGACTGGCAGTCGTCGCGCCTGATCGACTGGCGGGGCGTCCGCTACACGGGTGTCGACGTCGTCCCCGAGGTGGTCGACGCCGACCGTGAGCGCTTCGGTGGGCCGGACGTGGCGTTCGCGTGCGCCGACGTCGCGACCGAGCCTGCGCCGCGCGCGGATCTCCTGCTGTGCAAGGACGTCCTCCAGCACTGGCCGAACGCGGTCATCCGGCGTTTCGTCGCCCGTGAACGACGCCGGCACCGCTACCTCGTGCTGACGAACGACGTGTGGAGCGTCCACTGGCCCGACGACGAACGGAACGCGGACGTGCCGATGGGGCACTGGCGCACGATCGACCTCGAGCAGCCGCCGTTCGCGATCCGTGCGGACGTCCGTCTCGACTTTCTCGTCGGGACCGAGTGGCGGAAGCGCGTCCTCGTCGTGACGAATCCGCTCCATCGCCTCCGTGCGTCGCTGACGCGCGGCTCCGCCCTCGCGATCGCGCGCGAGTCCGTCAGCCCATCGTCTTCGCGCCGTCGAGCGACTCCCTGATGATGTCGGCGTGACCGGCGTGCTGCGCGGTCTCCGCCACGATGTGGACGATCGCGCGCCGAGCCGTCCGGCGCGCGCCCGGTGGGAACCACGGCGCCTCGGGCAGCGGGTGCGACACGTCGAGTGACGGCAGCGTCCGGACCACCTGTTCCGTCTGCCGCCCGACCTCTCGATACGCGTCGACCAGGCCGGCGATCGTCTCGCCGTCCTCCATCCGGAAGCTCGCGGCGTGCGCGGCGAACGCCTCGGGAGTCATGCCACCGATCGCGTCCGGGCCGCGCTCGATGAACTCCACCCACTGCCGCTCCACCTTCGCCACGTGCTTCACGAGCCCGCCGAGCGTCAGCTCGCTGACCGTCGTGCGCGTCCGGGCCTGGTCGTCGTCGATCCCCTCGACCGTCCTCAGGAACAGGTCCCGGTGCGCCGTGAGCGCCTCGATCAGGTCGGCCCGCTCTTGCTCGATCCCGTCGGATTCGCTGGCCATGGTCCTCCTCGGCCGTCGCAGTCGTGCTTGCCTCGCCGCCGGCGGGCTATTACAGCAGTGCTGCAGACACCGCCGAAGGGGAGACGGATGAGATCACTCGACGTCCGGACCCGGACCGCCGCCGACACCCGCGACGTCACGCCCGACGCGTTCTTCGACGACGAGCTGCCCGCGCTCGTCGACGCGCACGCGCACCTCGCCCTTCCCGGTGCACACGAGCTCGGTGTCACGTCGTTCGCGATCGTCACGCCGTCGGGCGCATGGACGCTCGCGCTCGACGAGGCGCACGACACGATCCGCGTCACCCGGGGTGACACCGGCGACGCCGCCACCGAGCTCGACCACGACGAGGTCGCGCGGCTCGTCGACGACCGGCTCACGCCGATGACGCTGGTCGCGTCGGCGCGCGTCCGCATGCGGCGCGGGAGCCTCGAGCAGTTCCTCGACTGGTGGGTCGTGCTCCGTTCGCTGATCGACGGCCGGCCCGCGCACACGCGGGGCTCGGTGGAGCTGCGCGACCGCGACGGATCGCCGCTCGACGTGACCCGGTCGTTCACGCCCGAGGACGACGACGACGCCATCGCGCACTTCCTCACCGAGACGGGCTTCCTGCATCTGGAGGGCTGGTTCGGCCTCGACGAGATGGAGGCGATCAGCCGCGACATGGACGCTGCCTTCGCGCACTACGCACCGGACGACGGCCGGTCGTGGTGGGCCGAGACCGCCGACGGCACGGCGCGCGCCGTGAGGTTGCAGCGCTTCGAGGAGCACAGCCCGACGTTCGCCGCGCTGATCCGCGACGACCGCTTCCTGCGCATCGGGCGTCTCACGGGCGACGCCTACGTGCCGCCTGCCGGCGGCGAGGCGCTCGAGAAGCCGATCGGCGTCGTGAAGGGCATCTCGGATCTGCCGTGGCACAAGGACTGCTCGCTCGGCATGCACTCGTACAACTGCTGCGGCCTGACCGTCGGCGTCTCCGTGACGGGGGCGGACGAGCAGAGCGGCGCGCTCGCTGTCGTGCCGGGGTCGCACCGCGCGCTCGTGCAGCCCTCCTTCTACCGTTCGCTGTGGGGGCTGCCGCCGCGCGACCTGCCGACGCGCACGGGTGACCTCACGGTCCACTGCTCGTGCACGATGCACATGAGCCACCCGCCCGTGACGAAGGAGCGGCGCGTGCTCTACACCGGGTTCTCGCTCGCGCCGCGCGGCGACTCGCTCGCGGAGGACCGCGCCGCCGCGTCGGCCGTCCGCGAGAACGCCTACAAGAAGGTGTCCCAGGCACCCAGCCCCGTCGCGGCGGGGAGGAGTCCCGGAACGTGACGGAGCACGTCGCGATCCGCGACTGCGGCCCCCGTGACGGGCTGCAGCCGCTCGACCCGCTCGCACCGTCCGAACGGGCCGCGCTCGTGCACGACCTCTTCGCCACCGGACTCGCGGACGTCGAGATCGCCGCGTTCGTGTCGCCGAAGGCGGTCCCCGCGATGGCCGGTGCCGCGGAGGTCGTCGCGTTGGTTGACCCGCCGCCGGGCGCGCGCTGCTGGGCGCTGGTGCCGAACGAGCGGGGCGCGCAACTCGCGCTCGACGCGGGCGTCACGCACCTCACGGTGACCGCGTCGGCATCCGAGGAGTACAGCCGGCGCAACGTCCGCATGTCCGTCGACGAGTCGATCGCGCAGGCGGGGAAGATCCGCGCGCTCGCGCGCGACGCGATCGTCGACGCCGTCGTCTCGTACTCGTTCGGCTCACCGTTCGACGACGTCACGCCTCGCGTGGTCGAGGACGTGTGCACGCGCCTGCGCGACCACGGCGTCGACCGGCTCACGCTCGCGGACACGAGCGGGGTCGCGACCCCGCGGCGCATCGAGGAGGTGCTCGGGTTCACGGGCACGGACGTCGGCTTGCACCTGCACGACACGCGCGCGACCGCGTTGACGAACGCGTTCGCGGCGCTGAACCTCGGGATCCGTCGCTTCGACACGTCGCTCGGGGGGCTCGGCGGGTCACCGTTCGCGCCGGCCGCGGGCGGGAACCTCGCGACCGAGGACCTCGTCCTGCTGCTGGACGACCTCGGCGTCTCCACCGGCATCGACCTCGCCGCGCTGCTCGGGGCGAGCGAGCGGCTCGCCCGGCGGCTGGGCCGCGCGCTCCCGAGCCGCGTCGCGGCGGCGGGCGCGCTGCCCGCGTTCGGAGCGCGATGACCACGCGCGGCGAGATCGTCTGGCGGCCTCCGCCCGACGCGCTCGACCGAACTCGCGTCGGCGCGTTCCTGCGCTGGTTGCGCGACGAGCGCGGTCGCGACGTCGCGGACTATGCCGCGCTCTGGCAGTGGTCGGTGGACGACCTCGAAGGCTTCTGGGACGCGTTCACGACGTGGGCCGGCGTCGCGTGGTCGACCCCGCCGGCCGCCGTCCTCGCGGGGGGAAACCGCACCATGCCCGGTGCCCGCTGGTTCACCGGCGCGACGCTCAATTACGGGCAGCTGGCGCTCGCGCACGCCGAGCGCGACCCCGACGGCGTCGCGGTGATCGCGCGCTCGCAGACCCGCGATCGCACGGAGACCACGTGGAACGAGCTCGCCCGCGACGTCGCGCGCTGCCGGGCCGCGCTCGAGCGGCTCGGCGTGCGCGCCGGCGACCGCGTCGTCGCGTACGCGCCGAACATCGCCGAGACCCTCGTCGCGTTCCTCGCGGCCGCGTCACTCGGTGCCACGTGGTCGTCGTGCCCACCCGAGTTCGGGACGCGCTCCGTCGTCGACCGGTTCTCGCAGATCGAGCCCGTCGTACTGTTCGCCGTCGACGGCTACCGCTACGGCGAGCGCGTCGTCGACCGCAGGGCGGAGGTCGACGCCGTCCGTGCCGCGCTCCCGTCGCTGCGGCACACGGTCAGCATCCGGTACCTCGGAACCGGTGACGACGAGTGGACGCCGTTCCTCGCCAGCGGCGACGGCGCGCCGCTCACGTTCGACGCCGTCCCGGCCGAGCACCCGCTCTACGTCCTGTACTCGTCAGGGACGACAGGGCTCCCGAAGGCGATCGTGCACGCGCACGGCGGCATCGCGGTCGAGCACACGAAGACCCTCGCGCTGCACCACGACCTCGGTGCCGGCAGCCGGTTCAGCTGGTTCACGACGACCGGCTGGATGATGTGGAACTACGTCGTGTCCGGGTTGCTCGTCGGCGCGACGATCGTGCTCTTCGACGGTGATCCGGGCGCGCCCGACCTGTCGACGTTGTGGCGGCTCGCGGCAGAGGAGCGGCTCGACGTCCTCGGCGTCAGCGCGCCGTTCCTGATGGCGTGCCGAAAGGCGGGTGTGCGGCCGCGCGACGTCGGCGACCTCAGTGGCATGCGCCAGGTCGGCTCGACCGGCGCGCCGCTGCCGCCCGACGGGTTCCGTTGGGTGCGCGACGCGGTGGGCGAGCACGTGCAGGTCGCGTCGATGAGCGGCGGCACGGACGTGTGCACGGCGTTCGTCGGCATGGTCCCGATCCTCCCCGTCCGCGCGGGCGAGATCTCGTGCCGTCTCCTCGGTTGCGACGTGCGCGCGTTCGACGAGTCGGGGACCGAGTGCCCGCCCGGTGTACAGGGCGAGCTCGTCATCACGTCGCCGATGCCGTCGATGCCGGTCGGGTTCTGGAACGACCCGAGCGGCGAGCGGTACCGCAGCGCGTACTTCGCCGACTACCCGGGCGTGTGGCGCCACGGCGACTGGATCACGTTCCTCGACGACGGCGCGTGCGTCATCAGCGGCCGATCGGACGCGACCCTCAACCGTGGCGGCGTGCGCCTCGGGACGAGCGACTTCTACGCGGTCGTCGAGTCGCTCCCCGACGTCGCCGACAGCCTCGTCGTCCACCTCGACGACGCCGGCGACGGCACCGGCGAGCTCGTGCTGTTCGTCGCGCTCGCGCCCGGCGCGACGCTCGACGACGACCTGCGCGCGCGCATCGCGAAGGCGCTGCGCACCGACCTCTCGCCTCGGCACGTCCCCGATCGCATCGAACAGGCACCGGGCGTGCCGCGCACGCTGTCCGGCAAGAAGCTCGAGGTGCCGGTGAAGCGCATCCTGACCGGAACCCCCATCGCGACCGCGGCGTCGAGCGGCTCGCTCGCCAACCCCGAGGTGCTCGACTACTACGCGTCCCTCGTACGGGTACGGCGATGACGGACACCGCGCCGCGCGCGCGTGGGGGTGCGGCCGCGTGGACGCCTCGTGTGACGCCGCCCGTCGGCGTCGACCTCGACGTCCGCCAGAAGCTCGCGTGCGCGTTCCGCATCCTCGCCCGCACCGGGTTCAGCGAGAACATCGCCGGCCACATCACGTGCGCGGACTCGGAGACGGGCGGCATGTGGGTCAACCCGTGGGGCCTGTGGTGGGACGAGGTGCGCGCGTCGGACGTCTGCCTCGTGAGCACCGAGGGCCGGGTGCTCGAGGGCAAGTGGGACGTCACGCCCGCGATCCACATCCACACCGAGCTGCACCGCCGGCGTGCCGACGCGCGTGTCGTCGTGCACAACCATCCCTACTACGCGACCGTCCTCGCCGCAGTCGGCGTGCTGCCGGACACGCTCCACCAGACGGCGTGCATGCTCGACGGCGACCTGCGCTTCGTGCGCGAGTACACGGGCGAGATCGATTCCGGCGCGCTCGGTGCCGAGCTCGCGGAACGCATCGGCGACGCATCCGTCGTCCTGCTCGCGAACCACGGCGTGATCGTCACGGCACCGACGGTCGAGGAGGCGACGTATCGCGCGGTGAGCTTCGAGCGCGCGTGCCGGCTGATGTACGACACGTTGGCGCTGGAGCGCCCGTACACGACGGTCGACGCCGAGATCCGTCCCGCGATGAAGGCGTCGCTGTTGGAGCGGGGCACGGACGTGTTCTGGGCCGGCGCGGTGCGCATGCTGCTGCGCGAGCAGCCGGAGGTCCTGGAGTGATGGTCGACATCGACGACCTGCAACGCATGGAGTTCACCACCGGCGGCAAGGCCCGCACCGGTGGCGCAACGTTCCTCCCCGAACCGCCGCGTCAGCCCCGGCGGTTCACGGTCGTCTCCGCCGACGACCACATCGTCGAACCGCCCGACACGTTCGCCGGGCGCGTGCCCGCGCGCTTCGCCGAGCGCGCGCCGCACGTCGTCGAGGAAGACGACGGCACCGAGGTGTGGATCTACGACGGGCAGCGGTTCCCGAACGTCGGCTTCAACGCGGTGGTCGGCCGGCCCGTGAGCGAGTACAGCTTCGAACCGGCGCGCTTCGACGAGATGAGGCGCGGCGCGTGGGACATCGACGCGCGCATCGCGGACATGGACGTGAACGGGATCTACGCGTCGGTGAACTTCCCGTCGTTCCTGCCCGGATTCGCGGGGCAACGCCTCCAGCTCTCGACGAACGACCGCGACCTCGCGCTCGCCGCGGTGCGCGCGTGGAACGACTGGCACATCGAGGCGTGGGCGGGCCCCCACCCCGACCGCATCATCCCGTGCCAGATCCCGTTCCTGCTCGATCCGGAGATCGGCGCCGCGGAGATCCGCCGCAACGCCGAGCGCGGCTTCAAGGCCGTCAGCTTCACCGAGTCGCCCGCGACGCTCGGCCTGCCGTCGCTGCACACCGGCCACTGGGACCCGATCATGCGCGCGTGCGCGGAGAGCGGCACGGTCGTGAACCTGCACATCGGCTCGTCGGGCACGTCGCCGTCCACGTCCGACGACGCGCCTCCCGACGTGATCGGCGTGCTCTTCTTCGGCTACGCGATGTTCGCCGCGGTCGACTGGCTCTACTCCCTGATCCCCGTCCGCTACCCGTCGATCCGCATCTGCATGTCGGAAGGCGGCATCGGCTGGGTCGCGGGGCTGCTCGACCGGCTCGACCACATGCTGAGCTACCACGAGATGTACGGGACGTGGACCGGCATCGAGCTCACGCCGGCCGAGGTGTTGCAGCGCAACTTCTGGTTCTGCGCGATCGAGGACCAGTCGTCGTTCGCGCAGCGCGACCGGATCGGCGTCGGCAACATCCTCGTCGAGGCGGACTACCCGCACTGCGACTCGACATGGCCGCACACCCAGCAGAAGCTCGCCGAGCAGCTCGCTGGTCTTCCTGAGGACGACGTGCGCCGCATCACGTGGCAGAACGCGTCCGAGCTCTACCGCCATCCGATCCCGGCCGCGGTGCAGGCCGACCCGGACGCGTTCTGACGAACACATGGACGAGACGCTGACGGATCTCGTCCGCGCGCATGCGCGGGCGCGGCCCGAGGCTGCCGCCTTCGTCACGCCCGACGCCCGGTGCTCGTGGCGCGAGTACCGGGAGCGGGCGGCGGGGTTGGCCGGTGCGTACGTCGCGTGCGGGTTCGAGCGTGGTTCGCGTGTCGCGGTCCTGCTGCCCGACGGCGCGGCCGTGCACGTCGCGTTCCTGGCCGGTGAGCAGGCCGGGATCGTGACGGTCGGCATCGGCGCGCGCGCCGGCGAGCGGGAGATCGCGCATCTCGTCGAACGTACGGGCGCGGTCGCGGTCGTGACGCACGAGACGTATCGCGAGACGCCGGCCGTCGACCTCGTCGACCGACTCCGACGCGTGACCGGCCGCGACCTGCACCACGTCGTCGTGGACGACCGCGGCGTCGCGTCGTGCGCACGGGACACGGAGCCGCTCACCGACGCCGACATCGACGCCCGCCGCGTCCGCCCCGACGACATGTTCCTGCTGAACTCGACGTCCGGGACGACGGGCCTGCCCAAGTGCGTGATCCAGACCCAGCGCAGGTGGCGCTACTTCCACGGGCTCGCGGTCGACGCCGGCGCGCTGACCCCGAACGACGTGTTCCTCTCCGCGATCCCCGCGCCGTTCGGCTTCGGGCTGTGGACCGCGCACTTCACGCCGACGATCCTCGGCGCGCCGGTGGTCCTCATGCCGCGCTTCTCGCCCGATCTCGCGCTGCAACTCGCGGAGCGCGAGCGGGTCACCGTCCTCGCCTGCGTCAGCACCCAGTTCGTCATGATGCTCGAGTCGCCCGCGATCGAGCGCGTGGACCTCTCGTCGCTGCGCGTCCTGTTCACGGGCGGCGAGGCGGTTCCCGAGGCGCGCGCAGCCGCGTTCGAGGACGCGACCGGCGCGCGCGTGCTCCAGTTCTACGGCTCGAACGAGACGGGCGCGCTCAGCCGCACGACGCTCGGCGACGACCGCGTGCACCGGCTCACGACCGCCGGTCGCGTCATCCCGGAGATGCACGTGCGCGTCCTCGACGCGGACGGCCGCGACGTTCCGGCCGGCGAACCGGGCCAGCCGTGCTGTCGCGGTCCGGCGACCAGCCCCGGGTACTACGACGATCCCGCCGGGAACGCCGAGCTGTTCACGCACGACGGGTGGATGCGCATGGGCGACGTCGCCACCGTCGACGCCGACGGGTACCTGCGGGTCGTGGGCCGCACGTCCGACTTCGTGATCCGCGGCGGCAAGAACATCAGCGCGAAGGTCGTGGAGGACGAGGTCTCGTCACATCCGGCCGTCGCGCTCGCCGCCGCCGTCGCGATGCCGGATCCCGTGTTCGGCGAGCGGGTGTGCGCGTTCGTCGAGCTGCGTCCGGGAACGTCGCTCACGCTCGACGAGCTCGTCGCGCACCTCCGCGCGCGCGGCACGTCGCCGGAGAATCTCCCCGAGCGGCTCGAGGTGCTGGACTGGCTTCCGCGCGCGTCGGGCGGGAAGATCGCGAAGGGCGAGCTGCGGGAGCGCGCACGCGCCCTCCCGCAGCCCGGGTCCTCCGATCAGTAGCCGCTGTACCCGCTGCCGCTGCTGTTGCTCGAGCTCGACGAGCTCGCGGTCGTCGGCGTCGTCGCGGCGCCGCTCGCACCCGCCGACACCGGGGCGGACGTCTTCACGACCCGCCAGATGCCGCCGAAGCTGTTGAGGCCGTCGCCGTTCGCGTCGCCGGGCGCCGCGTCACCCGAGAACCGGTACAGCGGGAGACCGTTGTCGGTGACGAGCGTTGCGCCGTTGCCCGACGTGGTCCCGATGCCGGTCACACCGGTGTCCCCGGTCGCGTGCCCGCCGTTCGGCGCGAACAGGGGCGGCCACGCGGCCGCGCACGCACCCGTGCACGGGACGGGCATTCCGCCGTTCGTGAACGTGTAGAGCGTCATCCCCTTCGAGTCGACGAGGATGTTGCCGAACTTCGCGTTCGCCGCGACCTGGACGGTCGGTCCGGTCGCGCTCGCGGCGGGACGGCTCGACGACGGCTGCTTCGTTGCGCCCGTCGAGCTTCCCGACGAGCCGCACGCCGCGAATGCGACTGCACCGACGATCGCGACGGCGGCGGGTATCAGTCGTGCCTTCATGGTTTCGCCTCTCGTTGCGCACCCGCGCCGTTGCGGGTGTCGTCGTGGACTACGAGAGACGACGCGCGAAGGATCGTGTGCCGCTCGACACGGCCGGCCGCGTGGCCGAGTCAGGCGGAGGTGAGCTTGTAGTTGGCGAGTGCCTCGACGCGCTCGACGAAGTCGGGGCTGTGGCGCAGACGGGCCCCGATGTCGTCGTAGCCGGCGCCCCGATCGCGCCAACGCAGGACGCGTCGCTCGAGCGGGCGCAGCGAGCCCGCCCGTCCGGCCTGCGCGTCGCGACCGGGAAGGCGGCTCAACGTGATGAAGCGCTCGACCGCGGCAGGGCTGCGGCGGAGGCGCCGGGCGATGTCGTCGGTGCTCATGCCCTCGTCGACCATGCGCAGGATGCGGCGCTCGAGGGGCCGCAGCTTCGAAGTCTCGCTCACGATGCTCTCGCTCACGATGCCCTCGCTCACGATGCCTCCCCGCGCGCCGGCGGCCGTGACGACGTGCAGCCTACCGGCGCGGCGGCCCTGTGGTGACGCCTGTCGCCTTCGTTCAGTCGACCGGCAGCGTCGCCAGGAGTGCCCGCTTCTGCTCGTCGAAGTCGTCGAAGTCGATCGAGCCCTCCTCGAAGCGGCGGTGCAGCTCGTCGACCCGGGCCAGGACGCTCGGCACGTCCACGTCGCGCACCACGTTGGCCGGTGCCGGCTCGGGCGTCTCGTCGGCGTGCGCCGAGGACTGCCGGCGCTCGCGCTTCGCCGCGGCCTTCGCCTGCTTGTCGCGCTCGCGCTGGCGCTTCTCGAACGTGGGCCTCTTCGTCGCCATGGCTGCTCCCCGACGTCGGCGGACAACGGTGGGCACTGCGGCCGGAGCGCGGTCGACCGCCCGGATCCGGTGGGTCGCGCCCAGATCGGTGGCTCGTGCACGGGGCGGCACGCTCACCCCGGAGGCCGGGCGCCTCGGAGGCCGGCGCCGCGCCCGGACGCACCAACCGGGCCGCAGCAGAACCGCCCCCAGCATAGGGGCTGGCGGGTGCTCCGGCGGCGTCGCGACGCGTTCTTCCCGGTCAGACGGGCGGGGACGGCGGCGGTGCGAGGCGGGTCGCGAGGTCCTCGAGGGCGGCCGCGAGCAGCGCCGCCTCGCCGTCGGAGACGTGCCGCGAGAAGTGCTCCGCGACCGCCGCGGCGTAGACGGCATCCGCCCGCCGGTACCGGGCACGGCCCAGCCGGGTGACCACGAGCAGCGTCGCACGGCGGTCGTCGGGGTCGGCGCGCCGTTCGACGAGCCCGTCCGCCTCCATGCGCTGGACCAGGCGGCTGACGCCGGGCTGGCTGTAGCGGACGCGCATGCACCGGTGGAGCTCGCCGAGGCGGAGCCGGCCGGGCGGGTCGGCGCGCTCGAGGTACGCGAGCGCCGAGAAGGTGGCCGAGTCCAGTGGCGTCTCGTCCTCGAGCCGCGCGACGACGTCGCGCAGCACCGTCTGGTACACGGTGACGAGCGCGCTCCAGGTCCGCCGCGCCTCGTCGGCCGACGTGGCCGGGATCGCGGGCGCGTGGTTCTCCGGACGTGCGGTCAAGCGTCGCGTCGAGGGTCGTCGATGACGAGCTCGAACTCGTCGTGCACGCGACGGCGCAGCGAGTCGTCGATCACGTCGCGCAGCATGTCGGGCGGCAGCACGCACTCCTCGCAGCTCGCGCCCTCGAGCACGAGCCGGAGCCGGATGCGAGCCGTCTTCGGATCGGCGTCCAGCAGGAGGAGGTCCGCGCCGTCGGCCCGCAGCAGCGCGCCCACCTCGTCGACCGCGGCCGCGACGTCGCGGTCGTCCATCATGCCCGCACCACCGCGACGCTCTGCATCTCGCTCTCGCCGAAGCTCGGCAACGCGATCGCGTGCAGGCTGCCGAGGCCGCCGCACACGATCGGGACGATCTGGTCGGGCCGTTCGACGAGGTGCACGCGACCGTCGTCGCGCACGCGCTCTTTCTTGCGCAGGATCTCCTGGTTCGGCGCGGGCCACAGCTCGACCGGCTGCCACGCGTGCTCCCACAGGAACGCCTGCATCTCCTCGACGTCGGGGAACGGCGCCGCGAAGCGCTCCGCCCACATGGGGTTGATCGCGAGGACGACCTGACCGTTCTCGGCATGGCCGAGGTACATGTTGCTGAGCGGGAAGGCGATGCTCTTCGCGAGCAGGTACAGCAGGTCGCGCGGATCGTCGTTGTTGATGTCGGCGAGCGGGAACGTGCCCTTCCCGCCGTGGACTGTCATGACGTCGTCCGTCTCGTCGAACCCGCGCCGCCGCGCGAGCGACGGCCACGGCGACCGCTCCTCCCACTCGCCGAAGCACATCCCGAAGCGCGCCGGCTGCCCGAAGACGCTGCGCGAGGTGTCACCCGCGCGCTGGCCGCCGATGTTCCGGAGGCACAGCGACACCGCGCGCCCGATCGTCATCGATCCCCGTCCGGCCGCACCTCCCATGCATCCGGCGCGGTAGTCGATGCCGACGTCGTCACGCGACGGGCCGTTGACGATCAGCATCGGGAACACGCTCGACGTCGTCGTCGTCAGGCCGAACGCGTTCCACTCGGGGACCGTGATCGCATCGAGCGCCGCGATCACGTACGGGAACGCGGCCGGCGTGCACCCCGCCATCGCGGCGTTGATCGCGACGAGCTCGACGGTCGCGACGCCGTAGCGCGGCGGGAGGGCGCACAGCACGTGCTCCGGCGGGTACGGCGTCGTCACGAGCAGCGACTCGATCACGTCGTCGGTCGGCGGCAGCAGCGGGACGCCGTCGCCCCAGCGCTCCTCGAGCGAGAGCTCGTAGAGCGCGCGGGGGTCGGCGTCGAGCTCGATCGTCTCGGCGGTGAGCGACCCGGCCGTCACGGTCGGACGCCCAGCAGCTTGAGCGCCGTCGGGTAGTAGGTGTCCGCGATCTCGCGCAGCTCGTGCTCGGGTCGCGCCTCGAGCGGGTACGGCAGGACGAGGATCTTGAGGTCGCCGTGCCCGAGATGACGGGCCATGTTGTGGCCGTGCGTCGCGAACTCCTCGGCCACGACCGCGATCGACGGCTTGCGGTGCTTCTCGACGATGACGGCGTCCGCAATCGCGAACGACGTGCACGACCCGCACGTGCCGAGCCCGACGATCGCGCAGTCGACGTCCTCTGCGAGCTGCTCGATGTGGCTGCGATCCTGCGACGCGGTGTCGCCGACCTGGGCGCTGGTCTCGACGGTGACGGGATGGGCCCCGTCACGCCGGAGGTAGTCGGCCCAGATGTCCGCGATGAGCTGCCACGACCGCCACGCCAGGTCGGTGCGCAACCCGACGCGGAGCCCCTCGAGCGGCCCGTCGACCGTGAACGTGGGCGCGCTGACGTCTTCGCCGGCCGCCGCGGTCGGCCTGCGGATCGTGATCGTCTCCGTCATGCTTTCGAGCGTACCGATCCATGCGTACGCATACAACTGCCCGCCGTGGTTCTGTGAAGCGAAACGGCAACTCCGTGGCCGTCAGGCTTCACGGAAGCTGGGGGCTTCGAGAGCGCCGACGATCATGTCGGTCAGGTTGGCGACGAAGGCGTCGTCGTCGAGCTCGGGGGAGCGGCGCCGGTCGATGAGACGGGCCCGCTCGGCCATGGCCGCCATCATGAGCATGATCACGTTGACGACGCGGTCGCGCCGCACCGCCGGATCCCGGCTGTTGGCGCGCGACTCGAGCACCTCGAGGATGCGCTGCAGGTTCGACGGCGTCAGCGGGTCGTCCATTCGCCACGCGGGGAACCGCGACGCGAGCTGGGCGACGATCCGCAGGTAGTCGCGGCCGTCGGCGCGGCGCAGCTCGCCCGACAGCGGGACGAGCAGCGCCCGCACGAGTGCGGCCGTCGCCATCGCCTCGATCGGCTCGTCGACCAGCGCACCGCGGGCGACGTCGAGCGGGTCGCCGTGCCGGCGGAGGATCTCGACGACGATGCCGTCGCGCGAGCCGAAGTGGTAGTTCAGCGCGGAGACGTTGCGCTGCCCGGCCGCCTCGGTGATGTCGCGCAGCGTCGCCTGGTAGACGCCGTGACGTGCGAACTGCCGCTCCGCCTCGCGCAGCAGACGCGCGCGCGTCTGCGTCGCGTCACGCGGCACGCCCGGTTACTTGATCAGCGCGTTCGACGGCAGCACCTCGACCGAGATGTCGGGCACCGACCCCGCGACCTCCGGGTACTTCCGCTTGGCGGTCTTGCGGTAGTGCGTCGTGGAGTGAACCGGGTCCTTGTCGAACTCGGGGATCACCTTCGTGCCGAACAGCTCGAGCATCTCGAGGACGTCCTCGTGGGCCATGCCGTCGTTCGGGAGCCCGAACACGACCTGGTCGCAGCCGACGGACTGGTACTTGTCGACCTGCTCGCAGACCTCGTCGGGCGTCCCGCACAGCAGCCAGCCCCCCGCGATGAGCTCGTCGAGCATCTCGTCGGTCGCGGGCGGGTCGAGCGGCGGCTGCGGCCACACCGGCGCGTACTCCGGCTTCGGCATCGTGTCGTGGTAGAGGCACACGAGCGAGTACAGGTAGCCGCGGCCACGCGTCTTCGCGATGGTGCGCGCCTTCTCGCGGTCGCTCAGGCAGACGACGGCGTTCGTCATCATCACGTTGTCGTTCTTGAACTGGCCGACGGGGTCGGTGCAGTCGACGATCGCCTGCTTGTAGGCCTCGATCCGGCCCTTGAGCGCGTAGATCGGCTCGAAGTTGAACGCGATCGCGCCGATGCCGAGCTCACCGGCCTTGGCGAACGTGCCCGGGTTGCCGCACGCGACCCAGATCGGCGGGTGGCCGATGCCGTACGGCTTCGGCAGCACGTTGTGCGGATACGGGACCGTGAAGTGCTCGCCGCTGAACGTGTAGTCGCGCTGCTCCCACATGCGCGGGATCTCGCGGATCACCTCGTCCCACTCGGACTTCGTCGAGTCCTTGTCGAGGATGTTGAACGTCGCGATCTCGTGACTGCCCGCGCCGCGACCCGTTCCCCACTCGAAGCGGTTGCCGGTGACGTGGTCGAGGAACGCGGCCCGCTCCGCGTTGCGGACGGGGTGGTTGACGCGCGGCGAGAGGTTGTTGATGCCCGTCGAGAGGTGGATGCGGTCGGTGCGCGCCGCGATGTAGCCCATCATCACCTCGGGCGAGGAGAGATGGCTGTACTCGGTGAGCGAGTGGTGCTCGCCGAACCACGCGTACTTCCAGTTGTGCTTGTCCGCGTGGATCACGTACTCCATCTCGCGCAGGATCATCGTGTGCTCGCAGTTCGTGTCCCGCGACGCGGGACCCGGCAGGTAGCCGTTCAGGAACACACCGAACTCCATGGGATGACCTCCGGGCGCGAGACGTCGGCGAGCGACGGACGGTGAGGGTTCTAATGTCGCGCATTAGGTCGCGCGGCGTCAAGCGCGAGCGCGACCTACCACCGCCCGCTTCTGTGAAGCGTCAGACACACATCCTGTGCATGACGATTCACAGAACGGTCTCGGTCAGGCTCAGCCGAGGACGATCGTCTGGATCTCGAGGTACTCCTCGAGGCCCTCGGGGCCGATCTCACGGCCGATCCCGGAGGACTTGAACCCGCCGAACGGGTTCTTCAGGTCGATCGTCATGCCGGAGTTCACCGCGTACGTGCCCGTGCGGACGCGCTTCGCCACCCCGACGCCGCGGTCCCGATCAGCGGTCCACACCGAGCCCGACAGGCCGTAGTCGCTGTCGTTCGCGATGCGCACGGCGTCGTCGTCGTCGTCGAACGGGATGACGGACAGCACCGGCCCGAAGATCTCCTCCTGCGCGATCTTCATGCCGTTGTCGACGTCCGCGAAGACGGTCGGCTCGACGTACCAGCCCCGGTCGAGGTCCTTCGGACGGCCCCCGCCGACGACCACGCGTGCGCCCTCCTTGCGGCCGGCGTCGAGGTAGCCCTCCACGCGGTCGCGCTGGCGCTCCGCGACGAGCGGGCCCACTGCGGTGTCGGCCTGGGTCGGGTCGCCGACCTTCTGGTCGCGCACCGCCTGCGCGAGCGCGTCGACGACCTCGCCGTACCGGCTGCGCGGGGCGAGGATGCGGGTCTGCGCCACGCACGCCTGCCCGTTGTTCATCAGCGCGGCGGGGAGCACCCCGGGGATGGCCGTCGACAGGTCGGCGTCGTCGAGGATCAGCGACGCGGACTTGCCACCGAGCTCGAGCGTGCAGCGCTTGAGCTGCTCGCCGCAGATCGCGCCCACCTTGCGGCCCGCCGCGGTGCTGCCGGTGAACGACACCTTGTCGATGCCGGGGTGGCGGACGAGGTACTCGCCGACCTCGCGCCCCGCAGCGACGATGTTCACGACGCCGGGCGGCAGGCCGATCTCCTGGAGGATGTCGGCGAGCGTGTAGCTGTCGAGCGGCGTCTCGGGCGCAGGCTTCAGGACCATCGTCGAGCCGGACGCGAGGCACGCGCCGAGCTTCATCGCGGTGATGAACTGCGGGACGTTCCACGGGATGATGCCGGCCGCCACGCCGACGGGTGCCTTGTGGACGATGCAGCTGCCCATCATCCCGGGGCGCTCCTCGTCGAAGGCGTACGACTCGGCGATGTCCGCGAAGCCGTCGAGGACCATCGTCGCCGCGAACACCTGGCCCATCAGCGAGAACGACGCCGGTGACCCGTTCTCGTTCGTGATCGTCTCGGCGAGCTCCTGCGAGCGGGCCTGGATGCCCTGCGACAGCGCGCGGATCATGTCGGCGCGCTCTTTCGGGCTCGTCTGCGGCCACGGGCCCTCGTCGAACGCCTGCCGGGCCGCGGCGACCGCGCGGTCCATGTCGGCCTCGGTGCCCTCGGGGACGACGGCGATCACCTCTTCCGTCGCGGGCGAGACGACCTCGATCGTCCTGCTGCTCGCGGGCGCCACCCACTCGCCACCGATGAAGAGCACGTCGCGCTTGTCCACGAGGAACCTCCGAGGTCCGGTATTGGAACGCGTTCCAGCGTCGCCGGACCGGCGCGCGGAGTCAAGGCAGGTACGGACGAAGTCGGGCCGTGCGCGGAGCGCGGGACGGCCCGGCCCGAGGGAGTCAAGGAGGCGCGCCGCGCAGCGCGCCGACGACCTGGGCGAACGCGGTGTCGTGCGCGGGATCGGGCGGCGGCGAGACCAGGACGGCATCACAGCGCGCGCCGAAGCGCGCGGTGAGGAGCGCCGGAAGATCGTCGAAGGTCGCGGTCGGCACGAGCGTGGCGAGGATGTCGTCGGTGACGACGGTGTGCAGCGAGTCCCACCGGTCGGCGCGGATCATCGCCTGCAGCCGGCCCGCGAGGTCCTCCCAGCCGTACAGCTCCAAGGTCCGCCGGTAGGCGGGTGTCGAGTACAGGAACGCGAACAGCCGCCGCTGGCGCTCACGCTCGGCGTCGACGTCTGCGCGCGTCGCGCCCGTCACGACCGGCGTCCCGCATACGAGCTCGAAGCCCGCGCCGAGGTCGCGTCCGACCCGTCCCGCGCCGTCACGCAGGTTCGGGATGCAGATCGTGTCGAGGTAGCGCGGGTTCGAGTTCGTCGGATGCGTGATGAACCCGTCGGCTCGCTCGCCCGCGAGCCGGCACATGCCGGCGTTCACGCCGCCGAGGTAGACGCGCGGCGCGGACGTCGTGGCGTCCGGTCCCGGATTGAAGTACGGCTGCAACCGGGTCACGCGGTAGTGGTCACCTTCGACGCGCGGCGCGTCACCGGTGCGGAACGAGCTGAAGAGCGCGCGCAACACGTCGAGGTACTCGCGCATCCGCGCAACCGGTTCGGACCACGGCATGCCGTAGCGGTCCTCGATGTTCTGACGGATCTGCGTACCGAGCCCGAGGTCGAACCGGCCGCCCGAGAAGCGGGCGAGGTCCCACGCTGCGTACGCGACGAGCGTCGGACTGCGGACGAAGGCGAGCGTGACGCTCGTCCGCACGGTGATCCGCTCGGTGTGCTCGACCGCGAGCAGCGCGACCGCGAGCGAGTCGTGCACCGTCTCCGCGACGTGGAGCCCGTCGTAGCCGAGTCGTTCGACACGGCGCGCGTAGTGCGCGACGTCGGAGAGCGGCATGCGCGGGTCCATGCCCGCGTAGACCTTCACATGTCCTGTTCTGGCGGCCCGCCTGGGAGCGGCCCGCGCTGTTCTGGCGGCCCGCCTGGGAGCGGCCCGCGCTGTTCTGGCGGCCCGCCTGGGAGCGGCCCGCGCTGTTCTGGCGGCCCGCCCGGGAGGAGCCCTCGCTTCGCGACCTCTCGCTGTGCGAGGACGAGCTGCCCGCGGAGCGCGTCGGCGTCGGGGCTCGTCACCAGCCAGCGGATGCCACGTCCGATGACGGCCGGTGTCGCGGGCACGAAGTGCTGCGCATATTGCGCGCCGCGGCCCGCGGCCTCCATCCGCTCGGTCAGCACGAAGCCGGGGTCGACGCTGAAGATGCGCAAGCCGTCGTCGCCGTGCTCCACGTGCAGGAGCGGTGCGACGCGCGCGAAGGCGGCCTTGCTCATCGCGTAGGCGAGGCTCCACCCGCCCTCGCCGAGCTTGGCGGGCGGATCGGTGTAGCCGGCTCCGGACACCATGTTCACGATCGTCCCGCCGCCGCGCTCGAGCATCCCGGGGAGCACCATCCGGATCAGCGTGACCTGCGCGAAGACGTTGCCCTCGAGGACGGTCCGCAATTGGTCCTCGGTGACGTCGGCGAACAGCGAGAGCACTCCCGGACCCTGGTAGATCGCGTTGTTGACGAGGACGTCGACGCGTCCGAACCGGTCGAGGACGGCCGACACCGCGGCCGTGAGCGCCGAGCGGTCGAGCAGGTCCATGGGGACGGCGAGACCGGCGCCGCCCGCGCGCTCGATCGACGCGACCGTCGTGTCGAGGCCGCCGGGAACGACGACGCTCGGGTCGTCCTCGAGGTGCGCGGCGCCGTCGGTCATCGTCCGCGCCGACACCGCGACGTCGTAGCCGGCCTCGGCGAGCTCGATCGCGGTGGCGCGCCCGATCCCGCGGCTCGCGCCGGTCACGAACGCGACCGGCCGCTCGCCTCCGTCACGTTCTTGTTGCATACCGAATACAACTTTCTTAGGATCTCGCCGTGACCCCGGACGCCGACCTCGCCCGCATCGAGCACGCACTGGGCGAGCTCATCCGGCTGTCGGGATCGCGCCGTGTCCACGATGGTCGCATGCGCGCCGTCGGCCTGTCGCTCTCGCGCACGGAGCTTCGGTTCCTCGGCCGGCTCGACGACGGCGGTGCGTCGTCGGTGTCGAGCCTCGCGGACGCGCTCGACGTCAGCCAGCCGACCGCGAGCCGCTCGCTGCGCACCCTCGAGGACGAGGGATACGTGACGCGGCGACCGCACAGCGGCGACGGGCGGGTCGCGATCTACGCGATCACGTCGAAGGGTCGCAAGGAGCGCAAGCGGCTCCTCGAGTACATGCACACGCAACTCGCGGACGCGCTCGACGGGCTGCCGGCGCGCCGTCGGCGCGACATCGCTGCCGCGCTGGGTGAGCTCGTCGACCGTCTGTCGGCACGACCGGAGTGACGAGAGGGAGGAACGACGGCGTGACCGCAACGACCAACCCGCCGGCGTCGCTCGACGAGCGGTTGCACGCGCTCGTCGGTCGGAGCGCGCCGTTCAACGCGGCGCGCGACCCGGTGAACGAGGCGATGATCCGCCACTGGTGCGACATCGTCGACGAGCGGAATCCCGTCTACACCGACGCGGAGGTCGCGTCGCGCTCGGCGTTCGGCGGGATCGTCGCGCCGCCCGCGATGCTCGACGTGTGGGACAAGCCCGGCCTCCACCTGCGCCGTGACCCCGACAACCCGCAGAGCGCGGCGCTCACCGTGCTCGAGGAGCACGGGTTCACCTCGACGGTCGCGGTGAACTCCGAGCTCGAGATCGCGCGCTACCTGCGGCCGGGTGAGATGGTGCACTCGACGCTCACGCTGGAGGACGTGTCGCCGGAGAAGCAGACCGGTCTCGGCGTCGGGCACTTCGTGACGAGCCGCCTCACGTACCTCGTGGGTGACGAGACGGTCGGGTCGGTGCTGTTCCGCGTGTTGAAGTTCCGGCCCGGGACGGGGAAGCAGGCCGCGGCGCCGGCGGAGGGCGCGCGGCGCGCGCCGGATCCCGATCCGTCGCGCCGCCCGCGACCCGCGATCAACCGTGACAACGAGTACTTCTGGAACGGCGCGCGCGAGCACGAGCTGCGGATCCAGCGCTGCCGCGCGTGCGGCGAGCTCTTCTTCCCGCCCACGCCGCGCTGTTGGAGCTGCGGCAGCTTCGACCTCGGCTACGTCGTCGCATCCGGGCGCGCCACGCTCTACAGCTACGCGGTGCCGCACTACCCGCAGGTCGACGGGTTCCGGTACCCGGTGCTCGTCGGGCTCGTCGAGCTCGAGGAGGGCACCCGGCTCGTGTCGAACGTCGTCGGCTGCACACGCGAGCAGCTGCGCGTGGGCATGCCGCTCGAGCTGTGCTGGCTGGACAGCCACCCGGCGCAGGTCGAGGGTGCGACCGACGCGCGCGGCGCGGTGTCGTTGCCGCAGTTCCGTCCCGCGCGACCGGCACGTCGTGAGACGACGTTGCGCGCGTCCGAGGTGTCGGCGGGCGACGAGCTGCCGCTGTGCCCGATCCCGTTGACGACGACGCTGATCGTCGGCGGCGCGCTCGCGACGCTCGACTACTTCGACGCGCACCACGACCGCGACATGGCCGTCCGGCGCGGGTCGAAGGACGTGTTCATGAACATCCACACGACGCTCGGGCTGTGCGAGCGGTACGTGACGGACTGGGTCGGGCCCGAGGCCGTGTGGCGCGCGCTGCGCGTGCGCCTCGGTGCGCCGAACTACCCGTACGACACGATGACGATGACGGGGTCCGTCGCCGCCGTCGACGCGGCGACGGGTGAGGTCACCGTCGGGTTCCGGGGCACGAACTCGCTGGGTGACCACGTGTCCGGTACCGCGGAGCTGGTCGTGCCGGGTGGGTCCGGATACGCGGAGGCAT
>Ga0070741_10006843_pt1 | contig 24141 bp, 21 predicted proteins | sample Coa_R1_4_FD_66440 | JGI IMG/M metagenome (GOLD analysis project Ga0070741, IMG submission 66440) | Surface soil microbial communities from Centralia Pennsylvania, which are recovering from an underground coalmine fire - Coalmine... | ecosystem: Environmental > Terrestrial > Soil > Unclassified ...
GAACTGGCGACCGAAGCCGGTCGCACGGTGTATCAACTCAAACATGGGCTGCTGGATGAGTACCTCATTCAACAACTGAAGAAGCCGTCTCTCAAAATGGCTTCTGCGTAAGTCCTATATGTCAATGACGATCCATGCAGATGACAAGGCGACGGTGACGGGTGAGATCGAGCTGAAGGTCGAAGAAATGGAGGAGGTGATCGCCCCCAGAATCACACAAAACCACAACGAAACCATCGTCGGTGACGAGGTCGAGTTGAGCGTTGAGGAGGTGGAAGAGGTGATCGCCCCCAAACTGGCAACGAACCACAACGAGACGCTCGCCGGTGAGGAGATTGACCTGAGCGTCGAGGAACTGGAGGAGACGTTGACGCCAACCCCGTCAATCCCCATTCCGCCTCCGGCGCCGAATCACAACGAGACGTTCGTCAGTGATCAGGCTTTGTAAGGTGCGGAGTGAATCGAAGCGGCGGCCTGACGCTGCCCGTCTTTGAAGTCTCGGTGCAGGACGACACGACGGGCGACCAACTGCTCTTCAACCTGTCGAACGGATCGTACTTCTTCCGCCGATGCGCCGGCAGGTCGAGTTTCACCCTGTCCGGCGAGGGTGTGACCTGAGGCACGGATTGCATCAGATCCCTGAAACACCTGACGGCCGACCGCGCCGTGCAGGCGAGCATCAACACCTGCAAGCAAAGGGGCACCGCCACTGTGATTTACCAGGGAGTGACTTACAACCTGACGGACGGCGACATCACGAACAATACGAGTCGTTGTCCGTGATCTGACGCTCAAGCGCGCCGGAGTCCGGCCGGACCATGACGAAATGCCCGGTCGGGGCCTGCCGGTCTTCGGCTCGTATTTTTCGCAAGGCTTCAGTTACTGGCGGGGCCTTTCCAGATCATCAACGCGGTGGTTCAGGTCGCGGACATCGGCGCGGGCGCTCGTCAGGTCAATCACCATCTGCTCGTGGCTGGGATTGAGCTTCCGCAGTTCCTGCCTGACCTCTTTCAGTTCCTGCTTCACTTCCATCAGTTCGGCGCGGGTCCGTTCGTGCAGTGGCCGCGTGTCGTATGACTTCGCCTCCAGCGCGGTCAGCCGTTCGAGGATCATTTGCAGGGTTTCGTCAGTGGTCATTTTGTGGCCCTCTTCTTCGCGGCTTTCTTCGTTAACACGAGGGTTCTGGAAAGTGTTACCAGCGCTGGCCGGACCCCCTCAACCACCTGCGAGTGGCTGAAGCTTCTGCGCAGGAATCATACCACTCCATTTTGATCACTGACCAGACAGTCCCGACCGGAGTTCATCATTATTGCCGCTTGTTTTGCCGGCTCTCCGCTTTTGGGAAAGCCCGATCCCATAAGCGGACACTCCCGCCCCCTCCTTCCTCATTTCAGTCTGTCGAATCAAAGGCTTTAACCCCGCGTGCGGTCGTGGCACGTGGCTTGGTTACTGGCATTTGATGCCGGAGAGTGTCCATTCATAAGAGGGTAAGCGATGGGAACATTATTTCAGGATTTGCGATTCGGCCTGCGGATGCTGGCCCGACGCCCGGGCTTTACGGCCACGGCCGTGCTGGCGCTCGCTTTGGGCATCGGGGCCAACAGCACTATTTTCAATCTGGTGAACGCGCTCCTGCTGCGACCGCTGCCGGTCGTGCGGCCCGACGAGATCGTGGCCGTGTACACGAGCGATTACAGCAGCACCGAGTACGGGACTTCGTCTTACCCCGACTACGTTGACTTTCGCGACCGCAACGGAGTCTTCGCAGGGCTCGTGGCGTATCAGGCGACGCCGTTCAGCCTCAATACCGGCGGCGCGAATGAGCGCGCCTTCGGCGAGATCGTGAGCGGCAATTACTTCACCGTGCTTGGCGTCAGGCCGGCGCCCGGGCGCGGATTCCTGCCCGAAGAGGACATCACGCCCGGCGCGCAACCGGTCGTCGTGATCAGTCACAAACTCTGGCAACAGCGCTTCGGCGGCGATCCGGGCGTGGTGGGCCGCATCGTGAAGCTCAACGGCCATCCGTTCACCGTCGTCGGCGTCGCGCCCGAAAAGTATTCGGGGCTGACGCGCGGCCTGGCCGCCGACCTGTGGGTTCCGGCGATGATGATGGAGCAGGCGCTGCCCGGCAGCCGGAATCTGGTCGAACGCGGGAGCCGCGGGTTTTCAGTGATGGGGCGGCTCAAGCCCGGCGTCACGCTCGCGCAGGCGCAGGCCGATTTTCGCGTGATCGCCGAACAACTCTTCAAAGCGTGGCCGCAGGAGTGGACCAACATCCGTAAGGAATCGCGTGTCATCACGCTGCTGCCCGAGAGCGAGGCGCGGGTGATGCCCGGTTTCCGCAAGCCGCTCATCATCTTTATGGCGCTGCTGATGACCGTGGTCGGACTCGTGCTGCTGATCGCGTGCGCGAACGTGGCGAACCTGATGCTCGCGCGCGCGACGGCACGGCGCCGGGAGATCGCCGTCAGGCTCTCGCTCGGCGCAAGTCGCGGTGCTTTGATCAGGCAGTTGCTGACCGAGAGCCTGCTGCTCTCGCTCGCCGGCGGGGGCGTCGGGCTGCTGCTCGCCGCGTGGGGCGCCGATCTGCTGATGGCGTTCAAGCCGCCGATGCAAATGCCGATTGAAATTGATTTGCGAACAGACTGGCGCGTCCTCGGCTTTACCTTCGGCATCTCGCTGCTGACGGGAATCCTGTTCGGTCTGGCCCCGGCGCTGGCCGCGTCTAAACCCGATCTGGTGGCGGCGCTCAAGGAAGGGGAAGGGATGGCGGGCCACGGCCGGACGCGGCTGCGCGGCGCCTTCGTCGTCGCCCAGGTCGCGCTCTCGCTCCTGCTGCTCGTCGGCGCGGGGCTCTTCCTGCGCAGCCTCGGCAACGCGAGCGCGATTGACCCGGGCTTTGACCCTGACAACCTGCTGGCGATGACGATGGATCTGCAGTTGCAGGGCTACGACAGGGCGAGGGGGAAGAATTTCTCCCGCCAGCTGCTCGACCGCGTCCGCGCCGTGCCGGGCGTCGAGGCGGCGACACTGGCCGAGTACCTGCCGCTCAACCTGGACGGCGCGCGCCGCGGCATCACCATTGAGGGGTACACCCCGCGGCCGGGCGAAAGCACCGAAGTGGGTTCAGTCACCGTCGCCCCGGGTTACTTTGAAACACTGCGTCTGCCCGTCCTGCGTGGTCGCTCGTTCGGCGGGCAGGATCGCGAGGGCGCGCCGGGCGTAGTGATGGTCAACGAAGCCTTCGCGCGCCGCTACTGGCCGGGCCAGGACCCGCTCGGCAAGCGGATCAGGATGGGCGCCATGCGCGGCGGCAACAGCGACGAACTGCCTGCCCTCGAAGTCATCGGCGTGGTCAAAGACGGCAAGTACGTCACGCTCGGCGAAGGGGCCACGCCGTTCTTTTATCTGAATCTCGCGCAGGGGTACGACCCGGCGCCGACGCTCATCGTCCGCACGCGCGGCAATCCGACCGATTACCTGCCCGCCGTGCGCAACGTGGTGGCCGCGCTCGACGACAGCCTGCCGCTCTTTGACGTGAAGACGATGCGCGAGCATCTGGGCCTCGCGCTGCTGCCGGCGCGGCTGGCCGGGACGATCCTGGGCATCTTCGGCCTGGTCGCGCTCGTGCTGGCGGCCTCGGGCATTTACGGCGTGATGTCGTATTCGGTCGCGCGGCGCACGCGCGAGATCGGCATCCGCATGGCGCTCGGCGCCGGGAGGGGCGACGTGCTGCGGCTGATCGTGGGGCAGGGCATGAAGCTCGTGGTCATCGGCACCGCGATCGGGCTCGTTGCCGCGCTGGCGCTCGGCCGCCTGCTCGGGAGCCTGCTCTACGGCCTGAGCCCGGCCGACCCCCTCACCTTCGCGGGCATGGTGCTGCTGCTCGCCGGGGTGGCGCTCGCGGCGTGCTGGATTCCGGCGCGGCGGGCGACGAAGACTGACCCGATGATCGCGCTCCGTTATGAATAAATAGTGAGTCTGGAGATGACCAATGAAAATGAATGCAAAACTACCTCTGATCATCGCCTTGTCAATCACCCTGCCCGTCTCCGCGGTGACATCGCGCACGACTCCCGGGCGGCAGAAATCATCAGCGACAAAGCAGTCATTCGCGCCGCTGCACGCGAAGGCGAAGAGGGAGCTGATCGTTGCGCGGCTCGAACAGGCCATCCCGCAGCTGATGAAAGACGGCGACGTGCCGGGGCTTTCGATTGCGCTCGTCCAGAACGGTGAACTCGTCTGGCACCGCGGCTTCGGCGTGAAGAACGCGGTGACGAAGGAGCCGGTCAGCGACCAGACCCTGTTTGAGGCCGCATCCCTGAGCAAGCCCGTCTTCGCTTACGCCGTGCTGAAGCTCGTGGACGCTGGCAAACTCGATCTGGACGCGCCGCTCAGCAAGTACCTGCCGGGGAATTACGACGTCGGTGATGACCCGCGTCTGCATCAGATCACGGCACGCCACGTCCTCAGCCACACCACGGGCTTCCCGAACTGGCGGCAGGGCAGTGGGCTGAAGATTTATTTCACGCCCGGCGACAGGTTCAGCTACTCGGGCGAGGGCTTTGTTTACCTCGCCCGAGTCGTCGAACACGTGACGGGGGAGAAGTTCAATGACTTCATGAAAAAGTCCGTCTTCGACCCGCTGGGGATGACGAGCAGCAGCTACGTCTGGCGCGACGGCGATGAGGCGCTCAAGACATTCCGCCACAGCTCGACGGGCGAGCCGACCGGTCAGAGTAAGCCGTTGCAGGCGAATGCCGCGGCGAGCCTGCAAACGACGGCGCAGGACTATGGGCGCTTTGTCTCGGCGATTCTGAAAGGAACGGGACTGAAACGGGAGACGCACCTCGGAATGCTCAAGCCTCAGATCAGCGTCGGCAATGGCGGCACGAACACGATTGATCGCGCTCCTGAGAAACTCTCGCCGTCCATTTCCTGGGGGCTCGGCTGGGGGCTGCAAAGGACCGGGGACGGCATTTCGTTCTGGCACTGGGGCGATAACGGCAACAGCAAGGCTTACGTCGTGGCTTTCGAGCGGCAGAAGCTGGGCGTGGTGGTCTTTGCCAACAGCGCGACGGGTCTCTCCATCGTGCGCGAGATCGTAGACGCGGCCGTCGGCGGGGACCAGCCCGCGCTCGCGTGGCTGAAATACGAGTCGTACAAATCGCCCGCCCGCCAGCTGCTCAAAAACATCCTCGCCCGAGGCGCCGAAGCCGCGCTCGGCGAGTATCGCCAGTGGCGAAAAGGCCGCGCCGCCGATGAAGTGATCAACGAAAACCAGATGAACAGAATCGGCTACGACCTGCTCGGGCTGAAGCGAATCAAAGACGCCATCGAAGTTTTCAAACTCAACGTCGAGGATTATCCGCAGTCGGCCAACACCTGGGACAGCCTCGGCGAAGCGTACATGACGAGCGGCGAGAAGGAACAGGCGATCAAAAACTATCAGCGCTCCGTCGAATTGAATCCCAACAACACGAACGGGGTTGAAGCGCTGAAGAAGTTGCGGGAGACCAAAGAAAACTGATTCCCGATTGTCTCTCAACTGAAAAGCCCGGCGGATATTTCTCCGAAGGAGGCCGCTATGAAAACACTCTGGCAGGATGTGCGTTACGGCCTGCGCGTGCTGATCAAAAATCCCGGCTTCACTCTGGTGACGGTCCTCGCGCTGGCGCTGGGGATCGGCGCGAACACGGCGATCTTTACGGTCGTCAATGCGGTGCTGCTCCGCCCGCTGCCTTACCAACAGCCGGAGCGGCTGGTGTGGGCGTGGGGGAACTTCGCGCAGAGCAGTCGCGCCGCCGTTTCGCCGCCCGACTTCATTGATTACCGGGATCAGAATCGGAGCTTCAGCCATTTCGCCGCCTTCACCGTGGGGGGCGAGAGCGCGGCCAATCTGACCGGCGCGGGCGAGCCCGAGCGGATTCCGAGCGCGCTCGTGACGACCGGCTTTTTCCAGACCTTCGGCGTCAATCCGCTGCTCGGCCGCGCCTTTCTGCCGGACGAAGATCAGGCCGGGCACGATCATGCAGTCGTACTCAGTTACGGCCTCTGGCAGCGGCGCTTCGGCGGCGACCGGAATATCATCGGCAGGGAACTGGCGATTGACGGGGAGAATTATGCGGTGGTCGGAGTCATGCCGCCGGGCTTTCAGTACCCGCCCCGGGCCGAGATGTGGGCGCCGCTCGGGTTTTATCATCCGGGCATGAAGGCCCGCGGCGCGCATTTTCTGCGCCCGGTGGCGCGGCTCAAACCGGGCGTGACGAGGGAGCAGGCGCAGGCCGATTTCGACCTCATCGCCGGCCGGCTTGAGCAGCAGTACCCGAATACAAATAAGGGCTGGAGCCTGAAGCTTGTTCCGCTCGATGAAGTGATCATCGGCGGCAGCATGCGGCTGGCGTTGTGGGTGCTGCTCGGCGCGGTGGGCTTTGTGCTGCTGATTGCGTGCGCGAACGTGGCGAACCTGCTGCTCGCGCGCGCGTCGGCGCGGCAGCGTGAGATCGCTGTCCGGAGGGCGCTCGGCGCAAGCCGGCTGCGCGTCATTCGTCAGCTGCTGACCGAAAGCATGCTGCTCGCGGCGCTGGGCGGAATTGTGGGCACATTGCTCGCCGTGTGGGGCGTTGACCTGCTCGTGGCGCTGAGCCCAGGCAACATCCCGCGCGTCGGTGAGATCAGCGTGGACGGCCGCGTCTTCGCATTTACGCTGCTCGTCTCGCTGCTCACGGGCGTCATCTTCGGGCTCGTGCCGGCGTGGCAGTCATCCCGAACCGACCTCAACGAAGCGCTCAAGGAAGGTGGCCGCAGTTCAGCCGCGGGCGGCGGTCGCTATGGCGTGCGCAACCTGCTCGTGGTCGCGGAAATCGCGCTCGCGCTCGTGCTGCTCGCGGGCGCGGGCCTGCTCATCCGCAGCTTTCGTCATTTGCAACAGGTCAGCCCCGGCTTCAATCCGGCGGGCGTGCTGACGGCGCGCATTGATCTGTCTGAGGCCCGGTATCGTGAGCCGCAGAAACGAGTCATCTTCTTTTCGCAGGTGCTGGAGCGCACCAGAACCCTGCCCGGAGTCGAAGCCGTCGGCATGATTTCAGAACTCCCGATGAGCGGGCAGCTCAATGACACCAACTTCACGATTGAGGGCCGCTGGCCGCTCGTGGCCGGTCAGGAGAACGACGCCGACATCCGTCGCGTCAGTGACGGGTATTTCACGGCGATTGGCATCCCGCTGCTCCGGGGCCGCCACTTCACCGGGCAGGAGGTCACGGAAAATCGCCCGGTGGTCATCATCAACCAGGCGCTGGCCGCGCAATACTTCCCGGGCGTTGACCCCGTCGGCAAACGACTGATCATCGAAACCGGCGAGCCGCAACCCGCCGCGAGAGAGATCGTCGGGATCGTCGGCGACGTCCAGCATTTCGGGCTCGGTCAGGGGCTGCCCGCCGAAATGTACATCCCTTCGCTGCGCTTTCCCTGGGCAAACATGGTGGTGCGCACAGCCACCGACCCGCCCGCCCTGGCGCCCGCCATTCGCAGCCAGGTGCTGGCCGTTGACCCCGATCAGCCCGTCTCCAATTTCAGAACGATGGAGCAGCTCATCTCAACTTCAGTTGCGCAACCGCGCTTCCAGACGCGGCTGCTCACGATCTTCGCCGCGGTCGCGCTCGCGCTGGCCGTCGTCGGAATCTTCGGCGTGATGTCTTATGCAGTCAGCCAGCGCACGCACGAGATCGGGATTCGCATGGCTCTGGGCGCGAAGCGCGGTGACATACTAAAGCTGGTCATTGGGCAGGGGATGGTGCTGGCCGCGAGCGGCGTCGCGGTCGGCCTCGCCGTCGCCTTCGCGCTGACCCGCGTGATGAGAAATCTGTTGTTCGAGGTGAGCGCCACTGATCCGCTCACATTCGTCGCGATCACCCTGCTGCTGCTCGGCGCCGCCACGCTGGCCTGCCTCGTTCCGGCGCGCCGGGCGACAAGGACTGATCCGATTATTGCGCTCAGGTATGAGTAGGATTCAGGAGGCAGGATTCAGGATTTAGGGGCCAGGCTTCAGAGTGAAGCAGAAGTTCGATATCCGATCCCTAAATCCTGAACCCTGCCTCCTGAATCCCCCTTGGGGGCCATATGCACACACTGCTACAGGACCTGCGTTACGGCGTGCGGATGCTCGTGAAGAGCCCGGGCTTCACTCTGGTCGCCGTGATTTCACTGGCGCTGGGGATCGGGGCGAATACGGCGATCTTCAGCGTGGTGGATCGGATTTTCGTGCGGACTCTGCCGGTCATGGAGCCCGAACAGCTCGTGACGGTGGTGAGCCGGGGCGAGAATGGCGAGAACAGCAGCTTCTCTTACCCGCTCTATGCCGATTACCGGGACAGGAACGACGTAATGTCGGGGCTGTTCGCGTATGACGAGATGGCGCTCAGTCTGAGCGACGGCGGGCAGACTGAGCGCGTCTCGGGGGCAATCGTGACGGGCAATTTCTTCGACGTGCTGGGCGTCGCGCCGGCCATCGGCCGCGGCTTTCTGCCGGAAGAAGACCGCGCGCCGGGGACTCATCCGGTGGCGGTCGTGAGTTACGGCCTGTGGCAGCGGCGCTTCGGCGCTGACCCGAAACTCGTCGGCAGAAACATCAGCCTGAACGGTCACAGCTTCACCGTTATCGGCGTCACCCCGGCTGAATTCGCCGGCGTGGTGCGCGGCGCGGCGCCGGAAGTTTATGTGCCGATGATGATGGCCGATCGGGCCCTGCCCAAATGGCCGGGCGCGCTCAACAACAGGGGAATGACGTGGCTCAATCTGATGGGTCGCCTCAAACCGGGAGTCACGCGCGAACAGGCGCAGGCCGCGCTCACGACAATCGCCGGCCAGCTCGTGAAGACGACGGATAAAAATGCCGACCCGGAAATCCTGCTCGGCGATGGCAGCAAAGGCAACACTGCCGGCGTCAGAGAATTATCAACGCCGCTGCTCCTGCTGCTGAGTACGGTCGGTCTGGTACTGCTGATTGCGTGCGCGAACGTCGCGAATCTGCTGCTCGCGCGGGCCGGCAGCAGGCGCAAAGAGATTGCCGTGCGGCTGGCAGTCGGCGCGAGCCGGGTCAGATTGATCAGACAACTGCTGACTGAAAGCGTGCTGCTTGCGCTCTCCGGTGGTGCGCTCGGCGTGCTGCTGGCCGCGTGGCTGGCCGACCTGCTGGCCGCCTTCAGCCCGCCCGGAGGCAGCGCCGCGACGCCGCTGCTCAATGCGCGGCTGGACTGGCGTGTACTCGGTTTCACGGTGCTGCTCTCGTTGCTGACGGGCGTGATCTTCGGCCTCGCCCCCGCCTGGCAATCGTCGAAACCCGATCTGGTTGCGACGCTCAAAGACGAAGCGGCTTCGTCAGGCAAAGGGAGGCGCGTGACGCTGCGCAACGCGCTCGTCGCGGCGCAGGTGGCGCTGTCGCTCGTCGTACTCGTCTCGGCCGGGCTGTGCGTGCGCAGCCTGCGCAACCTGCGGGCGATTGACGCCGGGTTCGACCCGGCCCGGATGGTCGTCGTGTCAGTTGACCCGGCGCTCAATGGTTACAAGGACGCGCAGAGCCGCCAGTTTTACGATCAACTGCTCGAACGCGTGACGGCACTGCCCGGCGTCGAGGCAGTGAGCCTCGCGCGCGTCGTGCCGCTCGGCAACAGCAACATGCGGATGACGGTCGGCGTCGAAGGCTACACGCCGCCGCCGGGTCAGTTCATCCACTTTGATTTCAACCTCGTCGGGCCCGGGTATTGCGCGACGATGAAGATGCCGCTCGCGCGCGGTCGCGATTTCACGGCGCGGGATGATTCAGGCGCCGCGCCCGTCGTCATCGTCAACGAAACCGTCGCCCGCACTTACTGGCCGAGCGATGAGCCGCTCGGCAAACACCTCACCCTCGGATTCGGCGGCAGCCGGCCGACGGTGGCGGAAGTCATCGGCGTGGTCAGGGACAGCCAGTATCGCAACCTGACCGAGGCCGTGCGGCCCGCGATGTTCCTGCCGCTCTGGCAATCCTTCCGGCCCGACCTCGCGCTGCACGTCCGCTCGGCCGGCGACCCGCAGGCGCTCATCGCGGCGGTGCGCCGTGAAGTGCAGGCGCTCGACCCGCAACTGCCGGTTTACGGCGCGAGGACTCTCGAGCAGCAGAAGAGCAATTCGCTTTACACCGAGCGCATGGCCGCCACGCTGCTCATCGCTTTCGGGGTGCTGGCAATGCTCCTGGCCGCGGTCGGCATATACGGCGTGATGGCTTACTCGGTGGCGCAGCGCACCCGCGAAATTGGCATCCGCATGGCGCTCGGCGCGCAGAAGCGCGACGTGCTGCGGCTCGTGTTGCGGCAGGGAATGGTGCTGGTCGTAGTCGGAGTGATGATCGGACTGGCCGGCGCAATCGCCGCGACGCGGCTGATGAAGAGTTTTCTTTACGGGGTGAGTGCGACCGACCCGATGACGTTTGTCATCGTCGCTCTGCTGCTGGCCGGCGCGGCGCTCGTGGCCTGTTACGTCCCGGCGCGGCGTGCGACGCGAGTGGATCCGATGATCGCGCTGAGATACGAATAAGCAGTCAGCGGTCATCCGTCAGCTCTCAGCCAGAGTGTTTGGCTGACCGCTGAAGGCTGATAGCTCCCGGAGGATTTATGCAAACACTGATTCAGGATTTGCGCTACGGCATGCGAGTGCTGGCGAAGAAGCCAGGCTTCACTTTTGTCGCCGTCATCACGCTGGCTCTGGGGATCGGGGCGAACACGGCGATCTTCTCGGTCGTCAATGCAGTGTTGCTCCGCCCGCTGCCGTACTCTGAGCCGGAGCGGCTGGTCTGGGTCTGGGGCAGGTTCAGTCAGGGGAATCAGGCGTCTGTCTCCCCGCCCGACTTCCTCGATTACCGCGCGCAGAACCGCGTCTTCGCGGAGTTCGCGGCGATGCTGTTCTCCTCCTTCAACCTGACCGGGACGGCGGAGCCCGAACGCGTCGCAGGCGCACGGGTCACGACCAATTTCTTCAAGGCCCTGGGTGTGAAGCCGGTCCAGGGACGGGATTTTCTGCCTGAAGAGGAGCAATCAGGGCGCGGGCAGGTGGTGATGATCAGCCGCGGGCTGTGGCAAAGGCGTTTCGGTGCTGACCCGGCCATCATCGGACGGACGCTCACGCTCGACGGCAAGGGCTATACGGTGGTCGGCGTCGCGCCGGACGAATCCCGCCTGCCCGCGGAGGCGGAAATGTGGACGCCGATCAACTTTGACATGGCTGAGATGAAAGTCAGGCGCTTCCATTTTCTCAGGCCCGTCGCGCGGCTCAAGCCGGGCGTCACGCTCGCGCAGGCTCAGGCCGACGTTGACGCCATCGCCGCCGGGCTCGAAAAGCTCTACCCGGAATCGAATAAGACCTTTGGCCTGCGGCTCGTGTCGCTCCGTGAATTTATGGTCGGCAACGTGCGGACGGCGCTCTATGTCCTGCTCGGGGCGGTGGCGCTGGTGTTGTTGATCGCGTGCGCGAACGTGGCGAACCTGCTGCTCGCGCGCGCCGCGACGCGGCAGAAGGAAGTCTCACTGCGACTGGCGCTCGGCGCCACGCGCCGGCGTCTCGTCCGGCAGTTGCTGACCGAAAGCCTGCTGCTCTCAGTCGCGGGGGGAACGGCCGGGCTGTTGCTTGCCGTCTGGGGCACCAGTCTGCTCGTCGCAATCGCGCCGGCGGGCCTTCCCCGCGCCGCTGCAATCGGCATTGATGGCCGCGTCCTCGTTTTCACTCTGGGGCTGTCGCTGGTGACGGGCCTCGTCTTCGGTCTGATCCCGGCCCTTCATGCTTCCAGACCCGATCTGAACGAAGCGCTCAAAGAAGGCAGCAAGGGCACGGCGTCGGGCACGCGGCACGCCCGCACCCGCAACCTGCTGGTCGTTTCCGAATACGCGCTGGCCGTCATGCTGCTCGTCGGCGCCGGCCTGCTGATTCAGAGCTTCCGCCGCCTGCAGGAAGTTGACCCGGGGTTCAATCCGCGGAACGTGCTGACGATGCGCGTCATCCTGCCGGATTCGAAATATCCTGAGCCGGATCAGGTGGGGAACTTTTTTGATCAGGTGTTGCAGCGCGTGGGGGCTCTGCCCGGCGTCGAATCCGCAGGCATCACGACGCAGCTCCCGTTGCAGGGCGGCGGCGACACGTATTTCACGATTGAAGGGCGGCCCCGGCCCGACCCGAATCAGAAGCCCGTGGCCTTCAACCCGCAGGTCAGTCACAACTACCTGAAGGCGATGGGCATCCCGCTCGTCAAAGGCCGCCACTTCACCGAGTCGGAAACGAAAGAGGCTCCGAAGGCGGTCATCATCAACGAGACCTTCGCCCGCACTTACTTTCGCGATGAGGAGCCGCTCGGGCATCGGCTGATCATTGACATGGGCAGTCCGCTCAATTGCGAGATCATCGGCGTGGCGCGCGACATCAAAATGTTCTCGCTCGATTCGCCCGAACTCGCCGCCATGTACCTGCCTTCGATCCGGGTCGGCTTTGCCAATCTGGTGGTGCGCACTTCGGGCGACCCGCTGGCGATGGCCGCGGGGGTCCGCAACGTGATTCAATCGGTAGACAGGAATCAGCCGGTCGCGAACGTCCGCTCGATGGATCAGATCCTTTCTCAGTCGGTCACCGAGCCGCGGTTCCGCACACTCCTGCTCGGCATCTTTGCCGCGGTCGCGCTGGTGCTGGCCGGAGTGGGCATCTACGGGGTAATGTCGTACGCCGTCACCCAGCGAACGCACGAGATGGGCGTCCGGATGGCTCTGGGCGCGCGGGGCCGCGACGTGATCAGACTGGTCGTGCGGCAGGGGATGCTGCTCACCGGCGTCGGCGTCGGCGTCGGCCTGGCGGCGGCTTTCGCGCTGACTCGTTTCCTGTCGAGTCTGCTGTTCGGCGTGAGCGCGACCGATCCGGTAATATTTGCGGCGGTTGCGCTGATGCTCGCGGGCGTGGCCCTGCTCGCCTGTTACATCCCGGCGCGGCGGGCGGCGAAAGTTGATCCGATGATCGCGCTCAGGTACGAATGATGAAATTGAAACGATGAAGTCTGAACGCGGAACCGCGGTGGCTTCTCGCTCATCGTTCATCGTTCAGTTCGAGGAGTTCGTTCAATGATTACTTTGCGAAACATCGAAAGATATTTTGAGTACGGCCCCGAGAAGAACTACGTGCTGCGCGGGGTCAACCTGGACATCGAGGAGCGCGAGTTCGTCACGATCATGGGGCCTTCAGGCGCGGGCAAATCAACGCTGCTGCACGCCATCGGCATGCACGACACCTCGTGGACGGGCGAGTATTACTTCTTCGATCAGGCCGTCCACAAGCTCAAGCCGAAGGAGCGCGCCGAACTGCGCAACAAGAACATCGGGTTCGTCTTTCAGAGCTATCACCTGCTCGACCAGCTGACCGTGTACGAGAACCTTGAGGTCCCGCTCTCTTACCGCGACATCAAAAAATCGCAGCGCGACTCCATCATCAATGAGACGCTCGCCCGCTTTCAGCTGACCGATAAAAAGAACCTCTACCCGAGCCGGCTCTCGGGCGGCCTCCAGCAGCTGATCGGCGTGGCACGCGCGGTGATCGCGAACCCGAAGGTGATCCTGGCCGACGAGCCGACCGGCAACCTGCACTCCGCCCAGGCGCGCGAAATCATGGAGCTGTTCACGAAACTCAACCAGCAGGGCACGACCATCATTCAGGTGACGCACTCCGAGACGAACGCCGCCTACAGCCACCGGATCATCCAGCTGGCCGACGGCCTGGTCGTCAAAGAAACCGCCGAGTGACCAGTATGGGACTACCAGACATTTATCAGGGCCGCCAGACGTGGGCTGATTACCTCAGCCAGCAGTCGCCGTTCACCTCGCTCGTGAAAGCGCCGCCCGCCGGGCTTCAGCCTGAAGCCGGGGCGGAAGCCGGCAGCAATACTGATGAGCCGGGGAGCAGGATTGAGCCTGAAGTCGAAAGACTCGCCGGCGGGATTGCGCGACTCAATTCCGATTTCAATCTGCTGCTCGGCGACGTCATCTGGAAATGCGAGATGCAGCAGGAAGCGCTCGGAAACATCCTGCACGAAATCCGCCTCGCCGAATTCGAACGTGAAGCCAATGCCTATCGCAGCCGCGCCGAGCGGTCTTACCTGAACGGCTGGCACGCGGAAGCGCTCAATGATTTCCTCGAAGCCGAAAAGCGCAACTACCCTGATTTCACCGTCCACCGGTCAATCGCCCATATTTACCTCTATCACGTCGTCAACCTGCCCGAAGCGCTGAAGTATTTCCTCAAGGCCGCGAAGTACGCGCGCCCGACCGACCCGGCGCAGGCCGCCGAAGCCCATTTCTTTGCCGCGATGGTTTGCATGCTCGAGCGGCAGACTGAAGAGGCTTTCGCGCAGTTGCAGGAAGCGATCCTGCTCAACCCTGACCTCTGTGAAGCGCATTATCAATGGGCCTGCCTGTCCGCGCTGACCGGGAAGGCGGATGACGCGATCAGCAGCCTGGAACACGCGATCAGGGGCGACGCGAGGTATTACGAGCGCGCGAAGGGCGACCCGGCATTCGACGCGATCCGTTCGGAGGTGCAGACGCTGCTCGACCGGCTGATGGAGCCGGTCAAGGAAAAGATCATCGAAGTCCGGCACGACGCCGAACAGTTGAAGGGCTTCGTCATCGCCCAGTACGAGGAGGAGCGGATTGCCACCGTCTTCGCGCAGGTCGAGCAGGAGATCGCGGGTTCGATGACCTACCAGGCGGGCCTGCGCGTGATGGAAGCGCTCGCGCGGATTCAGCAGGAACTGCGCGGCATGCACGACCGCTTTGACAAGCAGTACGAGATTGACCCGCGCGATTACATCCGCTCGGTCGCCTTCAGCAACGACGGCAGCCTGCTCGCCTCCGGATTCCTGCACGGCGGCTTGCAGGTCTGGGAGGCCGATTCCGGGGTTCAGGCCTGGTCACAGAACGCGCATTACGCCAGTACCAACTCGGTCGCCTTCAGCCCCAACAACCTCTGGCTCGCCTCAGGCGGCAGGGATCGCGAGATCAAACTGTGGGAAGCCGACACCGGCCGGGAAGTGCAGACCTTGAAAGGCCACACCGCCGAAGTCCGCGCCACGGTCTTCAGCCCCGACGGCCAGTGGCTGGTTTCGGCGAGCCACGACAAGACTGTCAGAATCTGGCGCGTCGCTACGGGCCGCGAAGTGCAGATGCTCGGCGGCCACACCATGCCTGTGACTTCCGCCATCTGGAGCCCCGACGGGCGGATGATCGCGTCGGGGAGCTGGGATAAAACGATCCGGCTGTGGGACGCCGCCACGACGCGCGTCGTTCGCACGCTGACGGGCCACGTCAAAGGGGTGGCATCGCTGGCCATCAGCCCCGACGGCCGCTGGCTCGCATCAGGCGGCGAAGACGCGAGGGTCAAGCTGTGGGAGATCAGGACCGGGAAAGAGCTTCATACTTTCACCGGGCATGGCAACAGCGTGACTTCGGTCGCCTTCAGCCCCGACGGTGAACTGCTCGCGGCAGGTTGTCTCGGTCAGATCGTGATGGTCTGGAAACTTTCCACCGGGGCCGTGGTGAAGAGACTGAGGTATCAGAACATCAGTTACAATTCGGTCGCCTTCAGTCCGAAAGGGCAGTGGCTCGCGCTCGGCAGCCGCGACCTGCAACTCTGGCTCAAGGTGATTCTGACCGAAGAAGAGTACGCCGAAGTGAAAGCCGGCGGCGAGCGCGCGCTCAAGGCGGCGATTGAAAAAGAAGAGAAGCTGATGCCCGCTTACCTGCCGATGCACATCAGGCAACGGAAGAAGTAAGGGAGGGGTAAAAGCAGAAAGCGGAAAGTGGAAAGCTCAGAGGCCGGTCTGACTCATCGCCTGCCGCTCGTCACTTTCCACTTTCCACTTTCTACTTTTCACTTTCTACTTTCGGAGTCACGGGACGGCACGGCAGGCGGCAGCCGGGATGGCTGTGATGCTCTCGAATGTCGCGGCAGGGTTGTGTGGCGGGAAATGATTTGCCCGCTGCCGCCTGCCGTGCCGTCCCGCGCTCATTACTTCGGGAAGTAGATGGTGTCTTTCTTGAAAGTGATGACGTACATCTGGTCATTGAGAAAGCCGTAGAGGTAGCCGCTCGCGCACTGCGGGTCTGACGTCGTGTGGGCGTTGCCCCAGCTGAGCAGCGTGTAAGTCATCCGCCCGTAGTTGGCGCTCCATGGGGAGATGTCAAAGCTCAGGCGCAGCTTGTCGGTCGCATTCGGGTTGAAGGGGTGGCTCGTGAAAACTTCGCCGGGGAACTGCCACGTCCGGTCACTGAAAAACTGCTCGGCGTCGCCCGACAGGCTCGGCGGGAAAGAGAGCCAGCCGACAAAGCGGCCCGGGCGGTAATGCAGCGTGCCTTCGGCGTATTGCGCCCAGTCGGACGCGCCCCGGTTGCCGGTCAGCTTGAAGTGAACCACATTCTCCCCGCCCGCGACGGGCGTTGAAGTGTAAGAGACAAGGTCGCTCACGAGCGCCTGACAGCTTTGCGCCGGGACGATACCGGCACCGAGTGCCGCGACGGCGACAGCGAAGATGACGGCGACGAGGGTTGATTTGACTGACTTCATACGATCCTCCTTGTGTTTGATCCGTGCCTGCTTCGGCCCGCTCCCTGTGTCGGGCGGGCGTCAGGGCCGGCTTCACTCACATAAGCGGAAAAAGGGATGGAAAACCGGAGGGCTGGAATAAAAATTGTCGCCGCCCCGCTGCCAGACGCGGAAAGTACCCAAATGATCCTTTGCAGGATGTGCGCGGCGCGCACGCTCCCCGGGCTGACAGACTGCGCCTGTGCTAAAAAATCAGCATCCGGCCTTGACAGACCGGGGCCGCCCTGCTACTTTGGGCGCGTTGATGCTAAATTTTTAGCATCGGACTTTGGCTCACCAGAACCGGAAAGGTCGGGGCTCCAGGAAATGACCAGCAAAGCGCACATCCACCTCAGCCGCCGCGAGCGGCAGATTATGGACATCATTCACCAGCGCGGGCAGGCGACGGCGCAGGAAGTCATGGACCACCTGCCCGACCCGCCGAGCTATTCGGCCGTGCGGGCGCTGCTCCGGCTGATGGAAGAGAAAGGCTACCTGCGGCACGAGCAGGACGGGCCGCGGTACGTCTTCCGGCCCACGCTGGCGCGCGAGAAGGCGCGGAAGTCGGCGCTCAAGAACATGCTCCAGACTTTCTTCGACGGCTCGACCGAGCAGGCCGTGGCGGCGCTGCTCGACCTGTCGCGCAAGCAGCTTTCACCGGAAGAACTGGACCGGCTGTCACAACTGGTCGAGCAGGCCAGAAAGGAAGGACGATGATGATGACCTCGCTGCTGAATTCTGCCCCGTTGACGGTACTCCCGCTCGAGCGCGTCCAGCTGCTGCTGGACGTCGCCTTGAAGGGCACGGTCATTCTGCTGGCGGCCGGGCTGCTCGGCATGGCGCTCAGGCGCGCGGCGGCGGCGACCAGGCATCTGGTCTGGACCGTGGCCCTGGGCAGTCTGCTGGCACTGCCGCTGCTCGTGGCGGTCCTTCCCGGGTTTCAGATCCCGCTGCTGCCATCACTCGCACCTCCGCCGGTTGAGACGGCAGAGCCTCCGCGCGCATTCGTGGCTGACCTGAATATCCCTGACTCGAAAGCGGCCGTTCCGGCTCGCCAGGCGATGCCCGCCAGGCTCGAAGCGGGTGATCTGAATGCCGGCCCGCCGGAATTCGCGGCGCGCGCGAGTGCCGATCAGAAACCATTGCCCGCCGTCCAGCCTGCGGCGGCGGCTTCGCTCCACTGGTCGCAGGTGGCGCTGCTCGTCTGGATCACGGGCGCCTTCATCGTGCTGGCGCGGCTGGCTTCCGGCACGATCAGGGTGTGGGGCATCACGCGCGATTCGGTCTACGTGACCGATTACGCGTGGACGGCGATGTCAAAGCGCCTCTCGGCGCAACTCGGGCTGGACTATCACGTCCCGCTGCTCATCAGCGAGCAGGTGCCGATGCCGATGACCTGGGGCGTCATGAGTCCGGTCGTGCTGCTGCCGGAAGAGGCTCATGAGTGGTCGGTCGAGTGGCGTCAGATCGTGTTGCTGCACGAGCTGGCGCACATCAAACGGCGCGACTGTCTGACGCAGATGCTGGCGCAGATGGTCTGCGCGCTCTACTGGTTCAACCCGCTGGTCTGGCTGGCCGCGCGGCGGCTGAGGGTCGAGCGCGAACTGGCCTGCGACGATTACGTGCTGGAAGTCGGCACGCGCGCCTCCGATTACGCGAGCTATCTGGTGGACATCGCCAGATCGGTTGACAGCGCCAGCTGCGCCTCGCCCGTCGCCGTCGGCATGGCGTGTTCGCAGCTGGAAAGTCGCGTGCAGGCGATCCTCGATCCGGCGATCAGGCACCGCCGCCTGACGCGGCGGATTACAATGCTGGTGGCGGTCATCGCTTCAGGCCTGGTCCTGCCGCTGGCCTCGTTCCAGCCATGGGCGAATGCGGCGTCTCAGCAGCAGAAGAAGAACAAGTCTGACAGGTCGTCATCGCCTCTCGATGTCCCCAGGCCCGGGGACAGGCGGCAGGCGCCGCAGGGCGCCGGGACTCCGGGGGTGGAAAAGGAACTGCGCGCGCTCGAAGAGCAACTGGCGACCACCAGGGCCGCCGTGGCCGCGGCAGAAGCCGATCCTGACCCGCAGCCCGACCCCGATCCTCATGCCAGGGCGCTGGTTGCGGCTCAGGCGAAGATCGCCACTGAAGTTCGAAAAGTTGAAACGGCGATTCCCGTGGAGGTCCAGGCCCAGGTTGCTGCCGCCGCGCAGCTGGCGACGACGCAGTCTGATTACCAGGAGGCCTTGAAGGAATACACGAAGAAACAGGGCCAGCTGAACGAGGAGTATCGAAAGGCAGTGGGGGAGTATCGAAGGGCAGTGGTGGCGACAACACAGGCTCAGGGTTCCGGGCAGGGCTCAGGGCAAGGTTCGGGCAGAGGTTCAGGGGCGGCTTTGACGGTTGACAACCTGATCGAGATGAGGATGCACGGCGTGACGCCCGAATTCATCGAATCAATGCGCAAGGCCGGCTACGACGACCTGACCGTGAAGGAACTGGTGCAACTGGCGATGCACGGCGTCAACGAAGAGTTCATCAAGGCGGCGCGCAACTGGAGCGGTGAGAAGCTGTCGGTCAGAGACCTGGTGCAGCTGAAGATTTCCGGCGTGACGCCCGAGTACGTCAGTGAGATGAAGAAGACCGGCTACGACCTGCCGATCAAATCGCTCGCGAGGATGCGGATGTTTGGCGTCACGCCCGCGCTCGTCGAGACGCTCAGGAAGAACGGTTACAGCAACCTGACCGCCGACCAGTTGACCAGTCTGGCGATGCATGGCGTCAATGAAAATTACATCAAAGAGATGCGCGAGGCCGGTTACGACAAGCTGCCGGTGGACGAACTGACCCGGATGCGGATGTTCGGCGTGACCCCCGGCTACGTCAAAGAGATGCGCGAGGCGGGCTTTGACAAGCTCTCGGCGGAAGACCTGATCAAAATGAGGATGCACGGCGTGACCGCGGATTACGTGAAGCGGATGCGCGCCGCCGGGCTGAAGAACGTCTCGGGCAATCAGCTGATTCAGATGAAAATTCGCGGGATTGACGAAATCCTGCTGAAGAAATGATGGCCGGTCAGATGTTGTTTCGCCATGATCTCCTTCGCCTTCAGATTCAGGCTGCAACTCATTCTCTGTCTGACCACCTGTGCCGGCCTCGCCTCGGCTCAGGCCCCCGTACAGGTCACGACCGAGCTTGAGACTCGACCGGATTTTTACTACTACAGCTCGAATTCCTTCTCGACACTCGCGGACAAATCAACGCTGCGATTGGTGAAGGAACCCGCCTGGCAGTCAGACCACCCGCGCTACCAGAAACTGATCATTGGCAACCATGAAAAGAAGAAGAATATCGCCGTCGTGATTGACGAGGCCGCAGGCAGGCCGCCGCGCATTTACGTTGATGCGAACAATAACGGCGACCTCACTGACGACGGTGATCCGGTGTGGGCGGATGAAAGCGACGCCGTATATCGCAGGGAAGTCACCATCAGGGCGACATTCGTGGTTGACGGGAAAGAGCGCGAGGTCGGGCTGCCTTACCTGCTGATGCGCGTCAAAGGTGAAGCACTAAAAAAGAACAACGGGGGCGACGTCGTCATTTACAGCGCCCGCTACGGGCGGTCAGGCACGGTGAAGCTGCGGGGGAAAGAGTATCTGGTGTCTGTCAGGACCACCAATCAGGGGCTCTATCCGCCGCCCGACAAACAGGCCCTTCTGATTGACCTGAATCACGACGGGAAGCTGGACAGGTCGGCCCTCTCGGCGGAACTTTTCCTGGGGACGGAAGCCTTCAACGTTGATGGCGAGTCATACCGGGTGGCGGGCGCTTCCGAGACCGGCGACCGGGTCACGCTCGAAGTTTCCCCGGTCAAGGTTGCCCCCAGACACTACATTGTTGCCGGCGCGCCGGCGCCCGAATTCGTTTTCACCACGATGGACGGGAAGGAACAGAAGCTCTCAGACCTCAAGGGTAAGTTTGTGCTGCTGGATTTCTGGGCGACGTGGTGCGGGCCGTGCATCGCGGGCTTCCCCCACATCAGAAAAATGTATGACCAGTCTGACCGCTCACAGTTTGAGGTCATCGGCGTCAGCATTGATGGCGGGGCCGCGCACCCGGCGACCCGGGCGGATGTCGCCCGCTACATTCAGCAGTCGCCGATCACCTGGCCCGTGGCTTTTGATGAGGGAAGGGGCCGGCTTGCCAGGCTGTTCAATGTCAGCGGAATCCCGGTCCACATCCTGATTGATCCGCAAGGGGTCATTCGACTGGCTCTGGTCGGCGGCGGTGAAGAGGCCCTGGAAAAAGTCCGCGCCGCTGTCGCGAAGCCGGGAGGGAATTAACAACCGAGTTGTATAGAAGGAGAAGTCAGCTATGCGTAAAGCACTAATGACCGCCGCCATGCTGCTGTTGGCTTACGGCTTTTCGGGCCCCGCCAGAGCGATCCAGAACGCCGCCTCGCAGGAGCCGATCAGCGGCGACTGGACGGCGAAGGTGAAGGATGCCGATGGCGGGAGGAAACTCTGGCTGTCGCTGACGACGGATAAGAGGGACGGGAGGGAACACTGGTCGCAGTGGAGCTTTGACCTGCCGCTCGACGCTTTCACCGGGCTCAATCCCAACGCCAATTCACAGACGCAGTTCACGCTTGCCCGGGAGGCGGGCACCGTCACTTTCGACGGCCTGTTCAGTAACGGCAGGGGCGTCGGTGAATTTCGTTTCGCGCCGAACGCCTCATTCACGGCCGCGATGCGGCAGCTCGGTTACGACGACCTCTCGACCGAGAAGCTCTTCTCGATGACCGTTCACGACGTCAGCACGAAGTTCGTGAATGAGATGAAGCAGCTCGGTTACGACAAACTGCCCGCCAGCAAGTTGATTTCGTTCCGCATCTTTCACGTCGACAGGGAATACATTCAGGCGATGCAGGCGCTCGGTTACAGCAACCTTCCGGCCGACAAGCTGGTCGCCACGCGGATTCACAAGGTGGACGGGGCTTTCATTAAGGAAATTCAGGCGATGGGTTATGAAAAGCCCGGACTGGACAAGCTGATCGCGCTGCGCATCCACCGCGTTGACCCGGCCTTTGTGAAGGAGATGAGCGAACTCGGTTACAGTAACCTGTCGCTCGACAAGCTGATCGCCTTCCGCATTCACCGCGTGGACGGCAAATTCGTCAGGGAGATGCGTGAGGCCGGATACAACAACCTCTCGGCCGACGATCTGGTCAGGCTGAGGATTCACGGGGTGGACGGCGATTACATCAAAAAAATGAAGGGCCTCAAATAGCCCTTTGCTTCAACCCTGATTTCCTGCGGGGGGATTTCTCTATCTGAGACGGCGCAATGTCCACTCGTACTTATGGACGATCTGGTGCGCCCTCGGCAGGCTGATATTGAGGATCTCACTGATCTCGCCAAAGCTTTTCCCGGCATGCCGCATCTCATAAGCCAGCCTGGAGCGCTGGTTGTCGCCCCTTCCTCCGACTTCATGCCCGGACTGGAAGAGTGAAGCGATGTACTTGACAGTCGAACTGGTAATCCCCAGAATCTCCGCGATCTCGTCATCCGTCTTCCCGGCCAGATGAAGTTCGATCGTTTTCTGGTGCAATCTGTGCCGGTTCGTGACGGCCTGGCTTTTCGGCTTCATAATTGACGCCCCCTCGGTTCCACGCGGTTTCGGCGGCGCGCCCGCTGATGCCGGCGCGCCCGATTACTCCCTGCCCGGCCTATTCCTGGCCGGGGATGGTTTCGAAGCTGATCAGCCCGCGCTCGATCTCTTCGAGCGCGATGCGCGTCGCCCTCATCCCCGGGACGTGAACGAGCGGACGCGCGCCCTTCTGAATCTGTCTGGCGCGCTGGGCGACTGCCAGCACCTTGCGGTACTTGTTATCAATTACGCTGATCTTCATTGTTTTGTCCCCCTGATAATCAATCTGCGATCTGGCCAGCTGTCTTCCCGGCGGACTGAAGCTCAGCCGTTCTTTTGCGCCACCCGTGCTGGTTCATCACCGCTTCCCGGCTTCAGGATTGATGACCCTTTTCATGCGGTTCGGGAAAGTGTCTCGTGACGGGGCCCGTAGTCAGTTGCGGTGGCGGTAAGTGATCCGGCCTTTGGTCAGGTCGTAAGGCGTGAGTTCGACCGTCACACGGTCCCCCACCAGCACCTTGATGGAGTTGCGGCGCATCCTCCCGGAGAGGTGAGCCGTAATCTGGTGGCTCCTCTGGGAAATATTGACGCCGACAATAAAACTGGCGTTGGGCAGTTTCTCCATGATCCTGCCTTCCAGCTCAATCATCTCTTCCTTCACTCGATTCTTCTCCTGGTTTGTAGTGTGGCCAGTCAGTCCCGGTTTCAACCACGATCACTGGTAAGCGGGGCTTCGGCCGCAGGGTGGGCCTCCCTCCAGACCTCGCTCATCGCGAGGACCCGCCTGAGTTCCTTCCCGGCGAGGCCGAAAAACAGGGCCATCTGCCGGAGCTGCTCCCGCCCCGTGTAGTCCGCCGGGGTCGCGCAAAAACGCTCGATGGCCGGAGTGAAGTCAGGGCACCGCATCTTTTTCGGGGTCGAGTGCCCGTAGGAACACTGCTTGTCCTTCTGCTGAAGGACGCAAAACTCACACAATGTCATGAATCCACCTCATCCCTGATGACACTTCGGGCGCGCGGCTGTTTCACCGGCGCGGCATGGCCCGTCTGAACCCCGGGTTCGCGCAGCATCCCGGCCACCTCATCGCGTTCGAACTGCGTTGCCATCCGCTCCTGACCGGACGGAACCGGATGATCATTGCTCTCCGCAGGTTCCCCCGGCAGGGGGTGAATGGTTGTCTCTGCTGTCGGGTCACACATATATTGCTTTGATCCATCCGGGAACGTCACGACGGACGTTTGACGAACCAGACGCCGGTAATGATCAGATTCCGGGCGTGGGCGATGGCCTGCGCTTCTTCGAGACTCTCGGCGTACATCCCGTTGGTTCGACAACGTTGCAGGTATTCCGCCCCGAAGCCGCAGGCCGGGCCGGGTATGCGGAGCGTGGAATCACTGGTCCTGAATTCGTAAGGCTGCTCGCCGGAAGCCAGGCGCTTTCCCGCCTCTTCAATGTCTGCCAGGTTAAGGATCATGCTTTCCCCTCTTTACACTACTTTCGGACTGAGGGCATTCCACCTCAGCCGCGATGTCGGCTACGGGGGCGGCAAACAGGAATCAACGGGAGACCACAGAAAAGACTTGTGGGCGATTGAAGAATTGACCGGGTAACGTTGAGCCTGGGAAGCTTCCACAAGTGGCATGGTGTGGAGTCATCCCAGCTACCACTCAGGCTGGGCGGCTTTCTGCAGGGTTGCAGACTTTCCAAGGGTACGCGCACCGGGCAGGGCAGTCAAGGTATTCCTGCTCGCGCCAGCAATTCCCGGCCACGCAGCATGCGACCGTACTGGCAAACTGACATTCACCTGATTAGATTGGGCGACTGACAGCATTTACGTCCGATCCCGAGTGGGAACGAGTTCCATCATTAGGT
>Ga0070741_10006844_pt1 | contig 24139 bp, 15 predicted proteins | sample Coa_R1_4_FD_66440 | JGI IMG/M metagenome (GOLD analysis project Ga0070741, IMG submission 66440) | Surface soil microbial communities from Centralia Pennsylvania, which are recovering from an underground coalmine fire - Coalmine... | ecosystem: Environmental > Terrestrial > Soil > Unclassified ...
GAACGTGGGCGGATTCTCGGACCAGGTCTTTGACGTGGTGGCAGAGTTCGCGGCCGGCCGATTGGCGGCCGAGCATTGGGTAAGCGTGATCGAATCGGTCTCGCTGTGATCATTGACGGAGCCGAATGCTCGTCGGGACTACATCTTGATAAAATGTCCCGTCTCGGCAACACCTTGTCGGCTCCGTCTCATGTAGCGCAGGCATCTTGCCTGCGTACGTAACGAAATTGGGCGGTTGTTGGTATTAGGTCCGAAGGGGTAACGAACACAGACAAGATGTCTGTGCTACATGGGATGGCGAATGCTGGATGGGAGTACATTGTTAATTAGGCTCGTAACCTAAACTCGGGAAACCGGGTGTCTCTCGCCGATTTTGTCGCCATTACGTAGCGTAAGCTGCCAGCTTGCGCATCTATAGGAAATTCGGGTTGCATTGCAACTCGCGGGTAACCGACCAGCGCAAGCTGGCAGCTTACGCTACTTTGCCCTGAAAGAGCACAGGACCGTTTGCCTGACCGTAAGTCTGTCCAGGCAGTAAGCGGCAGTCCGATGGCTCTTTTGGGGTTCGGATTATGCAACTAAGGGAGGAAACCGTGAAGCAAAGCGGGAGCGCGATTCAATAAACGCAATCTTAAGTCGCGAGAGGCGGAAGAATTAATACGATATCTCGAGCTCAACGAATTTGGGAAATGGTCGAGCAGCAACAAAGCATTAGCTTGGGACAGTTTGAAAACCGCAAAACTAACACAAGCTCAGCGATACCGGTTGAGAAGGGTTGCTATTCAAAACCTCTATTTTCCCGTTAGCAGCGAGTTCTCACATATGGGCAAATTCATCCGAACGATCTCTGATGATTCCTTTCGATTGCAGGTGAGACATCTGAGTAATGCAAAGAGCTTCGAATTGCGGCAGCGAGCCCTGGTCTTGTTGACCCATATAGAGGATCCAAAACGGGCGTCAGAAGCACGACGTAAGTTGTGGGAATACGATAACTGTACGAAACCACGAAGGTCGTAATGTAATTTGCGACGAATGCCTGAGGAACTACATAGGTTACCCGAAGGTCTCCGGGTGCGAATCCCGGATTGCGCGCGAGCGCAGTAGCTCAGTAGTAGAGCATCGGGAAGTTGTTTCTCAAACACCTTGTCGTCGCTGAATAATATGCATTCCAAAGAGAATGACTATGAAGGAATACACCAAAATACAGACGATCTTTAAAAGAGATGAAAAGAATCGAATCGTCGAAGGATGCTACACACTTCCTGAATTTGAATACCTGAAAGACAACGTATGGGTATTCACGGAAAAAGTTGACGGCACTAACACTCGAGTAATGTGGCAATCTGCGGATCGTTCGCTCAAGTTCGGAGGAAAGACCGATCAGGCGTCGATTCCTGTGTCGTTGCTTTACAGATTACAGGAACTTTTCACGGAGTCGCGACTTGTCGAGGTCTTCCCTGAAACAGATGGTTGCCTTTACGGAGAAGGTTACGGAAAGAAGATTCAAAGCGCCGGAGTCAATTACATTCCTGACGGAGTCGATTTCGTTTTGTTCGACGTCAAGATCGGAGAATGGTGGTTGCAGCGCGAGGATATTGTTGATGTCGCGAACAAGCTCGGAATCAGAGTTGTTCCCATCGTTGGTGAAGGTACGCTGAGCGATGCGGTTAAGATGGTTAAGCAGGGATTCAATTCTGTTTGGGGAAACTTCATAGCGGAAGGAATTGTTGCTCGGCCAAAAGTCGAATTAAAGACCAGGAAAAGTGAAAGGATTATCACGAAAATTAAATATCGAGACTTTCACTGATTGATGTTTGAAATAATAGCGACGAATGTCTGAGGAACTACAGTAGAGCGTCGGGGACATAGGTGACCCGAAGGTCTTCGGGTGCAAATCCCGGATTGCGTGCGAGCGCAGTAGCTCAGTCAAACCGTTTCTCAAATTCTGGTCGTCGCCGTTTGATATAGTTTCTCAATAAAGATGTTGTCGGTTTTAACGGACTGCGTCGTCGCGATTGTAGGGGCAGGGCTCGTCCCTGCCCGGATCGTGCGAAGCACGATGAAGTGTCTGGTCAATGAGCGTTTAATTGCCTTTCGGCAATCCGGGCAGGGACGAGCCCTGCCCCTACAGGGGTTTTAGAGATTTAACATGACTGAACGAACTTACAATGTAATCGAGCCAGAAAAGGGCGTACCAATCAAGGCCTGGACTCAAGGGGTTGCGCTTGAAAAAGAAGCCGAAAAGCAGCTTCGCAATGCCGCAAGTCTGCCATTCATCTTCAAATGGATCGCGGTGATGCCAGACGTTCACATGGGAATCGGCGCAACTATTGGAAGCGTCATCCCAACAAAGCAGGCAATCATCCCTGCTGCTGTCGGAGTCGATATCGGTTGCGGAATGATGGCCGTTAAGACCACTTTGAAGGCCGATCACCTCCCTGACAATTTGAAGAACGTCCGCACCGCTATCGAAAAGGCAGTTCCCCACGGACGCACCGATAACGGTGGACGCAATGACCGCGGCGCCTGGCATAAGATTCCTGGCCGAGTCGAAAACACCTGGGAAGATCTCAAGGAAACCTTTGATGCAATTCTTGAGAAGCATCCTCGTCTTCGACGCGGTAACGATATCAATCATCTGGGAACGCTTGGAACCGGAAATCATTTCATCGAGGTTTGTCTGGATGAGAAAAACAATGTCTGGTTCATGCTTCACAGCGGTTCACGCGGAGTAGGTAACCGAATCGGTTCTTACTTCATCGAGCTCGCTCGGAAGGATATGCGCAAGTGGATGATCAATCTGCCTGACGAAAATCTGGCTTACTTGCCAGAAGGAACGGATCATTTCAAGGATTACGTCGAGGCGGTAGAGTGGGCGCAGAATTACGCAATGCTAAACCGACAATTGATGATGCGCAATGTGATCGAGGCCGTTGAATCCGTACCAGGAATTCGACCATTCGAAGCAGATCTGGAAGTCGTCAACTGTCATCACAATTACGTGGCGCGCGAAAACCATTACGGTGAAAACGTCTTTGTAACGCGCAAAGGCGCAGTGCGAGCACGCGCGGGTGATATGGGGATCATTCCGGGCAGCATGGGAGCTCGGTCGTTCATCGTGCGGGGATTAGGTAATCCTGAAAGCTTTACCAGTTGCAGCCACGGTGCAGGTCGAGCGATGTCGCGAGGCGAAGCAAAGCGACGCTTCTCTGTTGCCGACCATGTGAAGGCCACGGAAGGAATCGAATGCCGAAAGGACTCGGATGTAATTGACGAGACACCTGCGGCATACAAGCCAATTGATGATGTGATGAACGCTCAGCGAGATTTGGTTGAGGTAGTGCATACACTGCATCAAGTGGTTGTAGTGAAGGGATAATTTGGAGTGCGGTAACTTGTTACCGCTTTGGTATGCGGCGACTTGTCGCCGCTGATTATTGCGGCTTTGCCGCTTTGATGTGCCGAAAGGCTCTGCCTTTCGGGAGTCGTGTCTCCATTTTATGGCGGCTGTGCCGCCAATCAGCGGCGCAGCCGCAAGGATATTAAAAATCGCTAAGAGTGAGCCACAGGCTCACTCCACATCAGAGCGGCAGAGCCGCCCGAAATTAAGGGAGTTGCGTTATGCGATCTGATATGTCAAAAGTGATTACCGAGCGGCCGCGCTGGGGTCATTGGATGACCAGCCGCAAGGCCGGAGGCCGGATCGCTCTTCGTGATGCGGATAACGAATACGAAGATCAGCCAAAGCGCTTGCCAATCTCCTGGGGCAGTCAGAGCAAAACCGGTGGAAAAGACTTTTCTGATTTGCTTGGACCATTGCGCCGTTATCTTAGACGCAATGTCGGCCGGCCTTGGGATAAAATTTTTAGCGAATTGAAGATGCACCTCGATGATCGATCAGTTACAGGCAGACATGTTTTTCAACATATAAAACACGAGGTGAGACAAGATTGTTTCATAGGTAAGGATGGCAAAGTATATAACCACTCCCGCAGATTTCGAGAACCGGCACTTGTTTACGGGTTTTACGTTCATCCGCGAACGGGCCTGCTGCGATGGAAAGAAGGCAATTATTGGAAAGAACTGCGAAAGAAACAGCGAGAGGAAAGCAGAGATACAGCCAGCATCCGAATTGATGAAACCCGTTGGTACAAGAAAGAAAATGGCATCTGGTACATAGCCGAATATGCCGAATGCGAAAGCAGAACGGGTGACGGTAAACCCATAATACCGTCCGGCGGCGCGTATGAAGAACGTGGGCGTTGGATGGGACTTGTTCGGAAAAAGCAATGCAGCAAGGCGGAATTGAAAGCAGCCGGATTGATCAACCAGATGCAGTAGCGCCGGCTGGTCGACCTGAGCAAACTTAAAAGTATGTGTGAAAAATTACGCCCCGTGATAATTTATGAGTTTGAGCCTGAAGAAATCTAAACGTCTGTCACAAATTCTCCCAAGACTTGAAAGGGAAATCGTAAAATTGCGAAATACAGTCAGAACTACTAGCGAAAGGCCGCGTTCTAGCAAAAAGCGCTTTTACAGATTGTTGATAATAGATAATTACACTGATGTGGTTTTAATCCTAAGACGAATACTGAAAGCCCTGACAGTTTCAGCAGCTATGCAAAAAGAGGCGTTCGCTGAGGTTCCTCAAGAAGTATGGCCAAGCGCGAAGCAACAAGAACTCCTTGCACAGATCACGGAAGCTCAAAAACATTTGTCGTTAGACGTCAAGAGCCTTTATGTGTGGACCGCCTTGATTAGAGACATTTTCAGAAACTCCGATGCAAAGATTGATCTGAGAGAGTTGGAGCGAATTTCGCTCGCACGCCATAAGTTTATCATTCACGTTCATAGCGGAAACCGAGAATTCTTGAGAACATCGCTTGATCCGCGAGGAGGTATTAGACTCAGCGCGGCTCATGAAGAGGTTGAAATTCTTTTCAATGTCCGATTCTCGAGGGCGAAGTGGATAGGATTTAAATCAGTTATTAGACAAGCGACACCATTTATTCCAGAGTTAGCTAAAGAAAAAAATCAAACAGAACAACTCAACATATTGTACCGTCAGGTCAACGACATTACAGACCAAACTGTTCGGCGTCTAGCATTCGATAAAATATTTCGTATTGGCATGGCTACAGATCAGCCCGGAGTGATTGCAATGGCGTTGCTTGATGCTCTCGTTGAGTACAGGAGGTCGTAGGTACTATCGCCTTTCAATGAAATAGGCGACAATAAATATGGACGACTGCATATTCTGCAAAATTCTCTTAGGTACCTTGCCATCGAGCACCGTTTATCGCGATAATTTGTGCTCTGTTTTTTTGGACATTCAGCCGGTCAATCCCGGGCACGTTCTGGTGATTCCGAACAAGCATTCGGAAAATCTGGCTGGTCTCGACGAAGAAACAGGCGCTCATCTCTTTAGAATCGGACAACGCATCGCAAAGGCTCTGCGGCAAAGCGGTATCAAGTGCGAAGGAATCAATTTTTTCCTCGCTGATGGTGAAGCAGCCGGACAAGAAGTTTTTCACATTCATTTACATGTTTTTCCCAGATTCAAAGGTGATGGGTTTGGCCTTAAATTCAGTCCCGGATATTTTACAAAACATGAAAAATCAGAACTGGATTCAATAGCCGAACAAATAAAGTTGGTTCTTTAACGAGATGCGCAATCGGGACGAATGCGCTACAAAAAATCATGATTACAATCGACGGTTCATACGGAGAAGGCGGCGGACAGATACTTCGCACTTCCCTTGCCCTCTCTCTTGTGACCGGCAAGCCATTCCGTATAGAAAAAATCCGCGCCGGACGCAAGAACCCCGGTCTCCTGCGTCAACATCTTACATGTGTTCAAGCAGCAAAGGAGATAGGTCAGGCTGACACGAGCGGTGATGCCCTCGGATCAACGCACCTTACGTTTGTTCCGGCTGCCATCAAACCTGGCGATTATGCCTTTGCTATTGGCACGGCCGGCAGCACTACTCTTGTCCTACAAACGGTGCTGCCGGCGCTAATGATCGCTGACGGCAACAGCTCGCTGATCCTGGAAGGCGGCACACACAACCCGTTCTCTCCTCCATTCGATTTTTTGAGGAGCGCTTTTCTGCCAATCCTGAAACGAATGGGCGCCAGCGTCGAATCGATGCTTGTTCGACCGGGCTTTTATCCGGCGGGCGGCGGCGAGATTCATTTCAAGATCGCTCCGGCGACGAAACTCGAGCCAATTGATCTTACTCAAAGAGGCGAAATTGTGGCTCGATATGGTCGAGCAATCGTCGCTAGTCTGCCGAAAAAAATCGGCGAGCGTGAGATTGCCGTTCTCGGACGTAAACTATCATGGAATAAGGAATGGCTGAGCGTGGAAACGCTCGACAATTCGCGCGGACCCGGAAACATCGTGCTGGCAGAAATCCTTTCTGAAAACGTGACTGACGTCTTTACCGGATTTGGCGAACGCGGGGTTCCCGCCGAAGCTGTGGCCGAAAAAGCCGTTCAGTCCGCGCGACGCTACTTGGCCGCCGAAGTCGCCGTGGGTGAATATCTGGCGGACCAGCTGTTATTGCCGATGGCCCTGGCTGGCGCTGGCGCGTTTACTACTCTGCCTTTATCGCGCCACTCCATGACCAACATCGATATCATCAAACATTTTCTCGATGTCGATATTGCGGTCTCCTCAATCAATAACCGCTCCTGCACGGTGGTAGTTAAACACCGTTGATAGAACACTATCCTTATTAGATGCAGGAGCTTGCCGATCTCGAAATGTAACAATTGTACTAAATCTTCTTAAACTCAAAATCTGCTTTGACTTTGAATAAATAGTCTGTTAGAAGCATACCGGTATCTCAATAGAAATCGGGAACGGTTCTAAGAGAATCTCGGTAAAATCTTTCAAAGCCCGATCATGGCTTTTATGCGTAACGGCCCACCGTTTAAGCCTTGTATCGTGTTGCCTGCGGGGTCTCGACTCGGAACATTCGTCGGAATCCCGTACTTAGGTGTCTTATATAAAGAAGCAGGTTCGAAATTGTATTCGTCGTCTTAGCTCTCTTTGGACATTAGGTTTGGTGAACAGCAAGACAGCGTGAGGGAATCCCAACCGCAATCCTGGGGTTTTACAGCAGAGGAATGTGGAAAGAGGATGTTTGCGCTATCTCTCCTGGAGGAAAGTTTATGAACATGAAGAAATCAGTTAACCGATCCAGGCTCGGACGGTTCGTATTGTTGGCGTTGTTTATCGCAGCGGTGTTCGCTGTGGTAAAACGCGAGTTTCCCGTTATGGCGACCAACGCATCTGATTCGGCGCCCGCGGCGGCCGAACGCGCTAATCCGGTCAGTTCCATCAAAGTTTTGCATGGCTCCAGAGACAACCGTTTGCTGAAGCTTCAGGACGGTCGCGAAGTGAATTCGACGTATGTCGACGGTTCCGGAAAGAGTCAGGCTGATTATCTTCAGTTCGCAAATAATCGTTCGCAACTCGCGGGCAACGGCCAATCTGCCGGGGCCAGACCTCTGTCTCTCGGCTCAGCAGATTTCAACCGCGATGGATTCCCCGATCTGGTCAGCGGCTACGCAACTTCGGGCGGTGGCATATTGACGCTTCATCAGGGCAACCCTGAAGCTTTTGCGCCACAAGACCCCACAATTCTTGCCGGTATCAGAGAAAGACGTTATCCCGACCCGTTCTTCCAGCAGTCGACGGTGATCGATTTGCCGGAAGCTCCGGATTTCATTTTGACCGGTGATTTCAACCACGATGGACTGGTCGATATTGTGGTTGCTGCTCGCGGCAGCAATGCGATCTACCTGCTTTCCGGAGATGGACACGGCGGCTTTTCAGCGCCGACGCGCAAGGATCTTCCAGGTTCGATAACGGCAGCCATTGCCGGTGAATTCGGACCACGCGACGGCTCGATGGATTTGATTCTCGGCGTTAAAACTGACAATGGCCCGGCGGTACTTTCTTTCGATAAACACGAGAACATTCTTGATTCCGCACCCGGCTTCCGCTCAGTTTCAGGCGAAGTTCAATCACTGGCTTTAGGACAACTGGACGACGATCAGTATGACGATCTGGCCGTTCTGGCAGGCGGCAATGTGACAATCCTGCACGGACAACAGCTTCGGTCGGGCATCGATAACATCGGAACCGCCAAAGCCGAAAAGCTTCCGCTGTCGTTTTCGGCAAAAGCGATATCCCTTGGCAATTTCGTCTGGAATCGCGATGGAAAAACAGAAATCGCGGCAATGTCGCCGGACAACCAGGTTCATATCCTGGCGCGCGGCAGCCTGGATACGCGACCGTTCACCGCGTACGAGATTCAGACGAAACGGCTACAGAAACAAGCCGATTCGATGGCGATGGCGAACAAAACCTACTCGGGAAATCGTGTTACCAGCTCTACCTTAAAAGCAAGCGCTACGCAGAGGTGGGCAGTGGTTGAAGACATTCCGGTGGATTCGGCAGGTGGCAGCGATTCAGCGCCGATAATGCTCAGCACGCGAATGTCATCTCTTCCCTCCGATGATCTGTTGGTCAAGGCTCCAGGGGGAAGTCAGATTCAGGTAATGGTCAAAGATACGTCCAGGGCCGTTACCAATCGCGCAGTCGGTCGCGCAACAGCGGCCGGTCGAAACACGGTAACTCTGGATTCGTCCAGCGAACCAGTCGCGGCGCTGCCAATGCGCGTCAGCGTCGATGGACGGCCCGGGTTAGTCGTCCTGAACCAGGGAAGCTTTGCTCCGTCGGTTATTTTCCCGGACGCCGGAGTTACGTATCACGTCACCGGTGTGAATCCCGACTCCACCAGTTCCTGTACCGTGCCTTCAGGCGGAGTCTCTAATTGCACGACATTGCGAGCCGCGGTAATCGCCTCCAATGCGAATCCGGGTGCCGACACGATCGTGTTCGATGTAAACGGCACTTTTACCCTGTCAATAACCGGCAGCGACAATGACTCTAATGTGGGCGATCTTGATATCAATGACAGCCTGACGATCGTTGGTAACGGATCGGCCAACACGATCATCAGCACGAACTACACCACCGGATGCGGCGACTGTAAGGTATTCGGTATTGATCAGGACGGCATTTATAACGGTCTTACGGTAAGTTTCAGCGGCGTCACAGTCCAAAACGGCTTTAACGATTATCACGATACGTGCGCAGTAACATTCCAGGAAACCGGCGGTGGAATCGATTTCTTCCTGGTCGGTTCGGGAAATGACATTTCGATAACCAACTCGATTATTACCAATAATAAAACCACTGGCTGTTCCGGTCCTGGCTCGACCAGTCACGGCGGCGGTATAAACGTTGACAGCTTCAATACGGGCAGTCCCGGCGGCCCAAGCGGGGGCACGGTAACATTCACTAACGTGACGGTCACCAATAACACCGCCGTCCAGGAAGGCGGAGGAATTTCACTGTTCGGCGACAACCACGATGTGAATTTGTCTAACGTAACCGTGACCGGCAATCAAAGTACATCCGAATCCGGCGGCGGAATTTTCACCGAGCATTTGTTCGGCGGCACTTTGACGTTTACGAACGGCTCGATCTCAAGCAATACCTCTCACACTTCCGGCGGCGGAATTGAGATCGATGGCAACCAGGTCACCAACTTCAATGGTACAAACTTCGCCAACAACACGGCGAGCGGTATCGGATCAGATGCGGTTGGCGGCGGAGTATCCATCACCAATCTTGGCGCGGCCGGTGTGACCGGAAGCACGTCATTAAACAACTGCACGATCAGTGGCAACACCGCAACTAACGGCGTCAATTCGGCTGGCGGCGGTGTTTATTTCAATGCGGGATATTCCGCAACGATCTCCGGTAGCGACATCTTTAACAACAATGCCGGTCAGGGCGGAGGTGTGTTTAATGGCGGCAGCGACAGTACACCCACCAGCACTCTGACGATCAATTCGCTGACATTGATCCACGGCAATTCAGCCGTAACCAGCGGCAGCGGCAAAGGCAACGGCGGTGGCATCGGAAACGCAGAAATCGGCGGCGGTTCAAATCCAGCCACAACGAACGTAACCAAGACTCATATATTCGGCAACAGCGCGACGTCGGCCGGCGGCGGTATTTCCGTGGGCGGCGGAACGTTTACGATGAGCTTCAGCCGAATCATCAATAACACATCGGGCGCTTCGAACAGCCGTGGTCTCGAGAACAACAGCACCACCGGTATCCCGACAAACGTCTCCGACAACTGGTGGGGTTGCTCGCAAAATCCGACTACTGCCAGCACTCCTTGCGATTCCGCACATACAACAACCGGAACGCTGACGACGACTCCATTCCTGCAGATCAAAACTACGGCATCGCAGAATCCGATTGCGACTGGGTCAACGGCGACGCTGACTGCCACGGTTCAGGACTCTACTGGAGCTAACCAGTCTGCGGCGAATCTGGACGTCTTCCTAGCCACAAATGCAACTGCGGGAACTCCGTTGCCTGTAATCTGGAGCGCGGTGACCAACACGGTTACAACGAATGCGAACAGCTCACCGCTTCAGAATGTCGGCGGATTTGCAAAGGCGACCGCCACATATAACGGCACCACTCCTGTTCATCAGGATCCAACCGTGGCAAAGGTTGACAATGACTTTACGACTGGAACTCATCCGGACATAGTTTTGATGACGGTTCTGTCCCCGCCGAGCATCGCAAAGTCATTCGGAGCACCCACTGTTACCGTCGGTGGTGTAACAACTTTACAGTTCACGATCACGAATCCGAATACCGGAGACTCGCTCAACGGCGTGGCCTTCACCGATACCTTCCCGGCAAACATTGCGGTAGGACCGACGCCTGGTGTTGTTAACACCTGCGGTGGGACTTTCACCGCAGTTGCCGGAGCAGGCAGCGTATCCCTCAGCGGCGGCACCGTCGCGGCGAATTCCAGCTGTACAGTCTCGGTAAACATTCAAGGTACAGCGGACGGCGTTGCTAACAACACGACCGGCAGTGTAACGGCAACAGATGCAGGCGGTCTGACAGGCAACACAGCTTCGGCGAGCATCGTCGTCGCCAATCCGATCTCGATAACGAAGGGATTCGGAGCGGCCACGATCCCGTTGAACGGCACGACCAGCTTGACCTTCACGCTCACGAATTCGAATTCGAACACGACACTCAACGGCGTTGCGTTTACGGATAACCTTCCTTCGGGACTAGTGATAGCCACGCCTGGAAATCCGAGCACGACCTGCAGCGGTACCTTCACTGCCGCTAATGGCTCATCAACCGCGAGCCTTTCCGGCGCGACGCTTGCCCCTGGTGCAACCTGTACCGCAACAGTCACGGTTCAGGGCACAACCTCAGGAGTGAAGAACAACACCGTCACCGCATCGTCCACGACTACGGGCTCGGTCACCAGCACCGGGACCGCAACGGTAACCGTCGTATCGCCGCCAACGATCAGCAAGGCGTTCGGGGCGAGCAGCATTCCTCTCAACGGAAGCACGTTGTTGTCGTTCACGATTACCAACCCAGCCTCGAATCCTGTCACGCTGACTGGAGTGGGCTTCACCGACAACTTACCTGGCGGTCTGGTTGTCTCGACGCCTAACGGTCTGTCAGGAGGCTGCGGAGGCGGCACGATCACAGCGGCTGCCGGAAGTTCCTCCATCAGTCTGAGCGGAGCATCCCTGACCTCGGGCTCCAGTTGCACTTTCTCGGTTAATGTTACGGGAGTAGCTGCTGGCAATCAGATCAATACAACCAGCCAGGTAACATCAAACGAAGGTGGAAACGGTGGTACAGCGACGGCCAGCATTATCGTAGTTGCGCCGCCATCAATCGCTAAGGCATTCACTCCGACGACGATCGCAGTAAACGCGACGACTTCGCTGAGCTTCACAATAACTAATCCGGCGGCGAATACTGTTCCGCTCACCGGCGTGGCCTTTACTGACGTCCTGCCGGCAGGACTGACTGTCCCCAATTCCTCAGCCTCGGCTTGCGGCGGAACAGTGACGTTGACCGCTCCGTCGACCATCACGTTGTCTGGGGCGACAATTGCAACCAACAGTCAGTGTGTTTTCAGTGTTACAGTGACAGGAGCCTCTTCAGGGCAGTTCACAAACACTACGGGCAACGTAACATCGACAAACGGTGGAACAGGTAATACCGCGTCAGCCACAGTGACTGTCGCGTCACCGCCGACAATCGCAAAAGTGTTTGGTGTTGCATCGATGCCGGTGAATGCGACAACGTCGCTCACCTTCAACATCGCAAATCCTAACAGCGGAATCGCCCTGACAGGCGTGGCGTTCTCCGACAATCTGCCAGCAGGATTGGTAGTTGCAACGCCGAATGGGCTGACCAATACTTGTAGCGGATCTGTTACCGCCGCCGCTGGTTCCGGCAGTATCTCGCTCAATGGCGGTACGATCGCGGCCAGCGGAAGCTGCACTATCACGGTGAACGTTACGGGTACAACAGTCGGCGTAAAGAACAACATTACTGGAAACGTAACGTCGACTGAAACTGGACCGGGAGGCGCGGCCACGGCCAGTATCACGATAACTGCCAGGACGACCACGACCTCTGTGTCGTTCAGTTCAAACCCGAGCGTGTTTGGTCAGACCATCCAGGTCACCGCAACTGTGGTCGACACGGACGCCGGTACAAAGTCGAACCCAGCAGGATCAGTTAGCTTTACATCCGGTGCGGGCAGCGATGTATTCAGCCCAACCAGCTGTACTTTGAGTCCGCTGGGGAGCACCACGGATACTTCAACCTGCACGGTCAATCTGACATCGACGACGGTTGGAACGCATTCGATCACTGCCACCTACGGAGGCAGTGCCGTTCATGCTGGCAGCAGCGGCAGCGCGACGTTAACCGTGAACAAGGCTAACACCACGTCAGTCCTTGTTTCGTCGCAGAACCCGAGCATCTTCGGTCAATCTGTTACCTTCACGGTAACCGTTAGCGCGGTTGCTCCGGGCAGCGGAATACCGACGGGTACGGTGACATTCCTGGATGGAGCGACTCCGATTGGAACAGCAACGCTGGATGCATCTGGTGTCGCCTCTATCTCCACATCGAGTCTCTCGATCGGAACGCATTCGATTTCGACAAGCTATCCAGGAGATGGCAATTTCAACGGCAGTACATCAAACACTGTCAACCAGGTAGTCAACAAAGTTCCGACAACGACAACACTGGTATCCAGCGTAAATCCGTCGACCTTTGGACAATCGGTTACATTCACCGCAACAGTAACGTCCAGTGGATCGGGGACGCCGACTGGAACCGTCACGTTTATGGATGGCGCGACTACTCTCGGCACGGGAACACTATCCGGAGGGGTTGCTTCATTCAGCACGGCAACATTGTCAGTGGGAACACATTCGATAACAGCCGTGTACGGCGGAGACTCGACATTCGCCGGCAGCACTTCCAATACTGTCAATCAGGTGGTCAACAAAGCGCCATCGGCAACCGCATTGGCATCGTCGGTCAATCCGTCGGTGTTCGGTCAATCGGTTACGTTCACAGCGACGGTAACTTCCGCTGGCCCCGCGATAAGCAGTCCGGGCGGACCAGTATCCAGAAGAGTTACCAAGACTGTTGATGCAAGAACCACAGCAGGCAGAGCCGTACCGAATGCCTTCGGAATCGGAACTCCTACAGGGACGGTAACGTTCTTTGATGGAGCAACTCCGATCGGAACCGGTACGCTGGATGGCTCTGGCGTGGCGACGCTGACGATCTCAACTCTGAGCGTAGGAACTCACTCTATCACAGCCAGCTATAGCGGAGACGGCAACTTCCTGGCGAGCACTTCACCTGCTGTCAGTCAGGTTGTCAACAAGGCCAATACGACTACCGCAAACGTTACATCAACAGCTAATCCATCGGTATTCGGTCAGGCTGTAACGCTCTCGACAACAGTAACGGCGGTAGCGCCCGGTGCTGGTACTCCGACGGGAACGGTAACGTTCCTTGACGGTGCAACTCCAATCGGAACGGGAACGCTTAACGGCGCCGGCCAGGCAAGCATTACCTTGAACACTCTGGCGGTTGGAACTCACTTGATTAAGGCCACGTATGGTGGCAGCGGTAATTTCAACGGCAGTACGTCGGCGACGGCTCTATCTCAGGTAGTTAACAAAGCCAATACCACGACGACAATAGTTGCCTCACCAAACCCGGCGTTTGTCGGCGGTTCTACGACGTACACGATAACAGTGGCGGCGGTCGCACCTGGCGCGGGCACTCCAACCGGAACGGTGCAGGTCAAGGACAACGGCGTCAATGTCGGTGGACCTGTGACTCTGGTCGGCGGTTCTGCCACAGTAACCGAGAATCACCTTGCCCCGCCCGGGGTCCATACGATCACCGCTGTCTATAGCGGAGACGGCAACTTTAACGCCAGCACCGGAACATTGTCCTTGGTCGTCGGATTCAGGTTCGAAGATCACGTGACGCACAATGTGCTGATTGTGATTCCACCGGCAAACGGACAATCGGGCCAGGGAACATGGACGTGGATCTCTAACGGGGTCACGATATTTGCTGATGTCCCGGCATTTATCTCGATTAATCCGATAATATTGAGCGTGCATACGATCAGTCCGGCCGTAATGAATGCTACGTTCAATTTACAGGTCGGTGTTGGATCGGCTGTATTGTTCGATCCGGCAACGCTCCATGTTTATATCCTCAACGAAGTTTTTTAACCGACTGAGGATTTAAGATCACCCAAAGAACAGAGCGCGGGCTTCGGTCCGCGCTTTTTTTTCGCGAAAATTTCGTTAGCCGCCGTGCTGGTTGTACAGAATTCGATGAGTAGAGAAGCTTTCGCAAGATAGGGATGGCGTTAGCAAGACAGGAAATATTTACGCGGGGCAATTGCTTCGATCACATTCATTGTCGGTCCATTGTTGCTGAAAGAAACCCCTGGCAGCTTGATTTGGCAAGATACCGAGGAAGCGACCACAAATCAATTGAACCTTTGGATAACACGTAACGTATACATTCCGTGATGAACAGAAAAGTTAGCATCGTTATAGTAATTTAACGTTCATCGCAAGAAATAAGTATTGACAATTCGGCCGGGTTGGTTTATAAAGGTTATTCTTGCTTTGCGGCCCGGCCTCAGAGCAGGAATGTGAGATTTTAAAAGTTTTTTAGGTTAAGAGAAATTCAAATGACGCTCAAAGGAAAAACAATTAGCGCGAAACCGAGTTGTCCATCGCTATGGCGACTGCGCGCGACCAGGTCCTTTGAGGCGTTCTCCCTCAAGGTAGCCTCAGATAACTTACGGCGCGCCAGCCATTTAGCGGCAGGCAATATATCGGGCATGTGTGATTATACGCCCGGTTTTAGCGTCGAAGAACAAGTTTAATCCAGCGGGAGCGGATCTCCCGCTCCCAATCTCAGAAAAAGCAATTACCGAGATATAAGTGGAGCGAGTTCAGGTCCGAACAACTGGTTCGTGATTTGGATCCGCTCCTTTGTTGTTTGACAATTTAATTTTTTATCCGCGTAAACTTAAGTAGAAAATGTGTAGTAAACGTGGAGGGATAAGTGTGCCTACTATCGACTTGACTGTCTTGTATAGCAATGGCACATGAGGCTGATTCCACATTTTACTACATATTTTCTACGATTTATAGAGGTTTATTGATTTGGAAAATCATGCACCTTGCGTGCGCCTCGCCCCATCTCTCCTCCTGTCGGCGAGATCTGTTGCAGCCAAAGCAACGCACGCAAGCTGTGTGGTTTTCCGGATACTGGAGCGCAGGAGTGGCCGAGCCAGGCAAAGGCGGCGGTCCGTAAAACCGCTTCTCTTCGGAGGTACGCAGGTTCGAATCCTGCCTCCTGCACCACTTGATTTTTAAAGGGGCATGGTGTCAATGGCAACATTGCGGACTCCAAACCCGTAGGTCTCGGTTCAACTCCGAGTGTCCTTGTTTCCGTTATCAGACGCAAATCGCGGAGGGTTATGCCTAAACGGTAAGGTAGTCGCGAGTAATGCCACTGCGCAAAGCGCTTTGCGAGTTCGAGTCTCGTACCCTCCGCCACATTTTCAGTGGAGGCATAGTCTAAAGGTAAGGCACTGGTCCGCTAAACCAGGGAGTGAATAGCTCGTGCAGGTTCAAGTCCTGCTGCCTCCGCCAGTAATCAGTGGCGCAGACATTCAGTCTGCGCTGCTTTCGAAGGCAGGCGGGCTGGAAATTATCTAGACGCATCGGAATGTGGCGCGGACTGAATGTCTGCCACTAGGAGAGCTAGCCTAACTGGTAAGGCACCGGTCCTGAAAACCGGCGTGTGCAACTGTCACTTGAGAGTTCGAATCTCTCGCCCTCCTCCATGTAGCACGGGCATCTTGCCCGTGCCTGTTCACCTGCATGTACGCTGATTTAACAACGCGAGCTGAAAAGGTGACCATAATTGGAGGGCCCCCAGTTGTATTCGTATTAAGCGTGCGTCGTATACTGAATGTATCTTTTTCGGGAATGCGCGGGCAAGATGCCCGCGCCACATTCGAGTCCGTAGCTCAGATGGACAAGAGCGCAAGCGTGCGAAGCTTGAGGTCGCAGGTTCGAATCCCGCCGGGCTCACCAGAAAACAGCGGCCGGCGGTCGGTGGTCGGGGGGTCAGTAAAATGATATTCATGGTGGCTATAGCTTAGTCGGCAAGAGCGCCTGATTGTGGATCAGGAGGTCGTGAGTTCAACCCTCACTAGCCACCCTGAATGCGTGGGAGCGCACGAATCGCGTGCGCCCCCGAACGAACGTGCGGAAGTGGTGCAATTGGCTGACACACTGCTCTTAGAAAGCAGGCTTTGTGGGTTCGAATCCCACCTTCCGTACCAATTTCGTTATGCAGATAAACGCGGTATTCGGAGATCTATTTGCTGTCGACTTTCTTGGTGTCTTTCAAGAGTTGCTTCGTTACTTGATTGGCGACCCCCTCCGTCAGGTTTCCATCATAGTGGGTGCCCTTTACCTCAAAAGACCAGATGCTGATGTTTGTCTTGGTCTGCGTCAGTCGGAAGACGCCGTTGACAATTAACATTGCAGTGTCTTGAGGATGTCCGCCAACGTTGATATTTGGGCTGGGCTGTCCGGCCGGATAGAGATGGCCATGCCCCCATTCAACTTGAGCGTCCGTAACCTTTTCGGTGTTGCGGATTGTTTCAACCGCGGCGGTTCCGGTAAATATAGCGTCAGCCTCATCGGGGGTGTCGACAACCTTAAAGCGTTTCGACCCGGCCAGATTCTTACGGATCTTCTCCCTGATATTGACAGCGTCGGGATTTGTCCCAAGGTCACCCACAAAGACCTTTTTGATATTTTTCAGCGCGGCATTATCCTGAGCGAAATTCGCCAAACAAAGAGAAAAGGTGACAGCAACCAGAACAAGAACTTGTTTCATGGTTTGACTCCTTAATTGCAGGAACATTATTCGGTGATTGCGTCATATAGGCAAGATTTTTGTATCCGATTATTCGTGCATTAATCGTTAATTATTTCTAACGCGGGAATGGCGTAACTGGCAAACGCGCGAGCCTCAAAATCTCGTGGGCATTATCCCGTGAGAGTTCGACCCTCTCTTCCCGCATCATTCTTATGGAGCGCAAGCTGGCAGCTTGCGCTACGTCCTTGCCGGAGTGGCGAAATGGCATACGCGCCAGACTTAAAATCAGGTGGAACGAATTCCGTGAGGGTTCAAGTCCCTCCTCCGGCACCAATAAAACGCGGGGCGTTGGGCTAGTGGTCAAGGCCGGCTGACTTTCTATCAGCAAAGCGCGAGTTCGAATCTCGCACGCCCTGCCAATTTAATTCGCGGAGCTGCGGTCCAGTCTGGAGTGGACGCTTGATTGTCGATCAAGAAATCGCGGGTTCGAATCCCGTCAGCTCCGCCACAGTCAGTGGCCAGTGGTCGGTGATCAGTGGCCGGAAAATAGAGATATCGGGGTATGGTGTAAAGGCTCGCATACATGTCCTGGGAACATGTGGTCAAGGTTCAAGTCCTTGTGCCCCGACCAGAAAGAAGAAACGGGACGCGGAGCCACGGGGAAACGGAGAACTCGTTTTTATCTCCGTAGCTCCGCGTCCCCGCTTCTCCGCGTCGTTTTAAGGCCCTGTAGCTCAGACGGTCGAGAGCGCACGCCCGATAAGCGTGAGGTCGGCAGTTCAATTCTGCCCGGGGCTACCAAAGTTTTTGCACAGGCCGGTAGCTCAACTGGCAAGAGCACGTGCCTTTTAAGCACGGCGGTGAGGGTTCAACTCCCTTCCGGCCTACCAAGATCGGGGGTTGGGGGTCGGTAATTGAACTTGACTTCGAGCGATTAAAATATTACGGCCAAAAATCGGCGCACGCACTGATCACCGATCCCTGACTACCGACCACTGCTTTAACTGCGGGAATAGCTCAACCGGCGAGAGCGCGAGTCTTCCAAACTTGAGACGTGAGTTCGACTCTCACTTCCCGTTCCATCTTCGTGCGTAGTGCCGCCTTCAGGCGGAAGGTTCCCAAGATTCCGGCTTAAGCCGGTACTACGAACGTTTTGTGACGTAACTCAATTGGCGGAGTGCCGGCCTGTTAAGCCGGAAGGTGTGGGTTCGAATCCCACCGTCACAGCCATATCTTGGAGCGTTTTGCTTTTGGTCGTAGACAAGGCATCCGAGGCGAGACGCGCGGAACGTACGCTTTGGTACGTGAGCACGGCGAGTCCGAAGGATAACGCAGTATACGACCAAAATGAAAATGCTCCAGCGAGGCGTAGCTCAAACTGGCAGAGCGCCGGTCCTACAAACCGGATGTTATAGGTTCAATTCCTATCGCCTCGACCATAAGGCTGGATAGCTCAGACGGAAGAGCGCACGTCTCATAAGCGTGTCGGCGGCGGTTCGATTCCGCCTCCAGCCACCAATTTGTTCCGGAGTCGTTTAACTGGAAAGACGCCGGGCTTTGAACCCGGAAATTCTGGTTCGAATCCAGGCTCCGGAGCCAGTTTCATAACGCGAACTCGAAGTTTTTTCGGAGTCGTCTAATTGGCAGGACGTTGGGCTCTGAACCCAACGGTCCTGGTTCGAATCCAGGCTCCGAAGCCATATTCAATTACACAGGAGAAAATCTGATGAAGAAAACCGGTGACGCATTCGGCGAACTGTTGTTAACGCAACTGAAAAACCCGCACGAGACCTTATACGAGATCATCGAACGTGATGACGGATTCATTGACGCGGGGCTGGCCAGCCGTTACTTGACCGGTTTTGATGAATGGATGGATATTGAGAAAGAGACGGTAAACCTTGCGACCGGCAGAGTATTAGATATCGGATGCGGTCCGGGCAGAATTGCGATTCACCTTCAGGAGCAGGGACTGGATGTCACCGGCATTGACATTTCGCCGGGAGTTCTAAAAACCGCCAAGCTCAGAGGGCTGAAAAAAGCAAAGCTTCTATCAATCGATCAGGTGGATGTGTTCAAGCCAAATTCGTTCGATACGATCGTTATGTTCGGCAATAACTTTGGATTGTTTGCCAGCCCTAAGAAGGCGAACCAGATTTTGAAGAAGCTGCACAGGATTACATCAGACGAAGCTCAGATAATCGCCCAATGTGTCGATCCGTATGCAACAAAGGCCCCGGATCACCTGAACTATCATCGCCTGAACAAAGAGCGCGGTCGAATGCCCGGCCAGTTACGGATCAGAGTCAGGTTTCGCAAAATCGTCGGTCCCTGGTTTGATTATCTATTCGTTTCCGCCAGGGAAATGAAAGAGATTCTAATCGGAACCAGATGGCGATTAGAACGAGTCGTTGAGGTGAATAAATCAGCCTATTACAATGCAGTCATCAAAAAGCAAGCTTAAGATCAACGCGAGGATGGAGCAACGTCGGCTCACCGGGCCCATAACCCGGCAATCACGCAGTTAAACTCTGCGCCTCGCAACCAGTTTTCGGGGCATAGCTCAATTGGTAGAGCAGCCGGCCTATACCCGGTATTCGCGCCAGATCAGCGCAAGGTTGCAGGTTCGACTCCTGCTGCCCCGACCACCTTTTACCAGGAGCAGATCAAAATGGATGTAGTGCTTCGGCCTGCAACTCCCGACGATCTCATTTTTGCGCGAGCCATCTATTACGAAACTCAGCGATGGGTGATTGAGCATTATTTCGGCTGGAACGAAGCGAACGAAAATGAGAAATTCCTGAACAACTTCAACGCTGAAAAGGCGCAGATAATCGTGATCGATAGCATGAATGCGGGATGGCTTCAGGTTTTTGAAGACGATGCGAATATCGAAGTCGGCGGAATCTATATTTCCAACCAGTTTCAGAATCGCGGGGCAGGAACCTTGCTTCTGACTTGGATAATGAATGATGCTGAATCTAAGCGAAAAACCGTCACGCTCAGTACCGCGAAAATCAATCCGGCAAGACGACTTTATGAGCGCCTCGGATTCCGTCCTGTTCGAGAAGACGAGCGAAAGATATATATGCAGAAAGATTTTTAATGGTCAGGTAGCTCCAATTGGCAGAGCGGTGGGCCGAAGACCCGCGACGTTGGCGGTTCGAATCCGTCCCTGACCACCAAAAACAGTCGTCAGTGGCCGGTGGTCAGTGGTCAGAATTGATCCGAGCTGTAATCAATTACTGACCACCGAACACCGCCCACTGGCCTCCGCTCCCGGGCCAGTAGCTCAGAAGAACAAGAGCAGTCGCCTTCTAAGCGACAGGTCGCAGGTTTGAGTCCTGCCTGGCTCGCCATTAAGTTCAGATTCACAACCGGAATCTATTGCACCAAATCTCACTCATCCGAGTGAAGAAAGGAGGAAAGTATGGACGTTGCGTTATTGCAAAAACGATTCGCAACGATTGGCGCGCGAGTAAAAGTTGCAGATGTCGCTCTAGATCGCTTTCGCAGAGTTCGCATCGGTATCGATATCAGCAACGACAAGCTTGGTGAATACTTTGACATTCGTCGCGAGCTCGGTAGTTCGACCAGCTACGAAGTCATCGATGTCCAACCAGGCATTCGACACCTATTGCTAATATCGAAAGGCGCAGGAAAGTTTCTTTGCGGTCACGATGAACGACACTGGTTCGTTGCTGCCGTTCCCGGCACGGCGATTACCAATGTCAGAACGGCGATGGAAGCTTTACAGCCGCCTGAAGTTCGATGGGCGATCAGCCGCCAGATGAAGCGCAAGAAAAATCGGTTTGCCCGTCACAACGAGGTCTTCGTTCGTCAGGGTGAATGGTTCTTTATTCCGAGGCCGGATTTGGTCGTTAAGGAGAACCTTGTTTTTCGAAACGAGCCAATCTCTCGCGGAAACGGAAGCAAACCGCATATGTGCCAGTTCGTATACCGCGATGGCGGTGTACTTGTGATGGTCTGCGACAAACATCCGAGAGGACTTTTGATGGACCACTATTTTCGGCTGATTCGGTCGAATCCGAAGGCCGCAAATTGGAACTGGCGTCAAATGCGCGCTAATGCTGCTGTATACGCTCGCGGTCATGTATGGCACAAGGATCACAAGACAATCGTTCTTGACGTCTGGCACCGTGTTCTGATTAACACAGAAAATCAAACACAGGCCGGTCGTCACGTTGTTTTTCTTGATTAAGCATCAGGGTCCGAGATCGGGAATCAGAGGTCTGGTCAATTAAGCATTTTCTTCCCCGACCCCTGACCACCGATCCCCGACCACTGTTTTCTTGGGTTGATGGTGTTAACTGGCAGCACGTTGGCATTGCAAGCCGAAGGTTCGGGTTCGAATCCCGGTCATTCCACCACATCTTGTTTACTAAACTGAGCCAGCGGTCGTAACTCTTCCGACAGATGGCATAGTGGAACTTCTGTCTGGTCCGAGACTCCATAAGATGGCCGGATGTCGCAGCCACGAACCGAGGCAAATCAAAAACAGAATAAGGGTCGGCGAGAACATCTGTGGAATTTGTCCATGCTCCAGATGCGTGGCTATCGCGCCACCAAAATAGGCTGATACCAGCAGTACCCCTATTGATCGTGTCGACGGAATCAAAAACATCAACGCGCACAACAACTCGATTACCCCGATCAGGGTTACTCCATTACTGTCAAAGCCCCAGCCATTCATTTGCGCCAGAACAGCGGGAGGATGCACAAACTTTAGCGAAGAACTGAATATCAGCACGGCCCCGCACAGGTAGATTAAAACGTTACCAGCGACACGACGACCTTTACTAATTGGTGAATTATTCATTGCGACTCTTTTCTCCTCTCTATGTCAAAAGACCGGAACGACGCTGCTTTCGTGACAGCGCTTTATTAAGAATTACCTTTGGTAGTTCTGCAGTGCGTCACGAAACGTGTGCGATAGCTGTCTTAGGTAGAGAGAAAGGGCTGATTCGCACGATGATGTCGAGCAAACGCGAAAATAAAGTTGCGATCGTTACCGGCGGCACTGACGGAATCGGGAAAGAGACGGCTCGCGGACTGGCACGTGCCGGACACAGCGTGCTGGTTGTCGGTCGCGACAAAGAAAAAGGTGACAAAGCCGTTCGCGAGCTGAGGCAGACGACCGGGAATTCTGATGTGCAATTTCTCGGTGCAGATTTGAGTTTGATGAGCGACGCACATCGAATATGCGACGAAATAGCCGAGAGCTACAACGCTATTCATTATCTGGTTCATAGCGCCGGAATCGTTCGCGGACGTCGGCTGCTGACGGCCGAACGGGTCGAATCCAATTTTGCGGTCAATTACCTAAGCAGGTTCGTCATAACAACGCGACTGCTTCCGTTGCTGGAATCAGGTGGTCATACGGGGGAAGCATCCCGAATTGTCATAATCGGCGGCGCCGCGCAAAACGGAAAAATACATTTCGACGATGTGAATCTGACTCGCAATTTCAACACGATTCGCGCTGTAACCCAGTTTTGCCAGGCCAATGATGTTTTTACGATAGAGCTCTCGCGTAGATTGGCTGCCACTGGAAAGAGTCCATTTGTAACAATCACTTGCTTGAAAATCGGCGTCGTGAAAACCAATATCCGTCGAGAGTTCCCATGGTGGATGAAATTCTTTGTGCCGCTGGTGTTCGACCCGCTGCTCGGCCAGACACCTCATCAGGCAGCGCATTCGGCTCTTGCACTGTTAATGGGTCAAAACTACGAAGGCGTTACTGGCGCTCTGTTCTCGCAAATACGAAAGTTCAAACGTGTCGAGCCTCGAAAGAGCGCTCTTGATCCCAGTGTAGGCAACCGACTTTGGAATTTGAGTGAAAATTTATACGCGAAAAGGATCGCTGTTGCATGAAACTTAGATATACCCGAATCATCACCGATAACGTTGCGTCTCTGGCGCATTTTTACGAGGATATAACTGGCTTCTCTCCACAGGGGAACGACGATTACGTCGAGTTGAAAACACCAATGGCGACGCTTGCGATATGCAGTAAGCGAACTGTCGACCTTCATAATGCCGGAGCTGGCATTCCGGCTGCAAATCGATCGGCCATTCTGGAATTCGAAGTTGATGATGTCGATGAAGAAAAGAAACGTATTCAGCATACTGTGACCGAATTCGTTTTGGAGCCAACTGATCAACCGTGGGGCAATAGATCAATGCTATTTCGCGATCCTGATGGCAATCTAATCAATTTCTTTGCGCCGATTAATCGTGAAAGCGCCGCTCCTGTGTTCGAGAAGACGGAGGTGCGGTAATGGATGTAAGACTAGCGCAAAATACGGCTCAATTTCTCAGCATGATCATTTGCATCACTGTCGCTATCTGGTATCTGTTGCCGCGGCTGAAGACTAGATCCCGAGCCGACGCATTAATGATGCTGGTTTGGATTCAGGTTTTCCGCTACGTGGCGCTGCAAGTATATTCCGCACAAAAGGCCGGATATCCGATTTCTGATGCGGGCAGAGACCAACTGGTCTTTGGTGATCTCGGCGCGGCGATTCTTGCATTAATTGCTCTCTATGCGTTAAGGCATAAACTACGAATCGCGATTCCCTTTGTCTGGTTACTGGTTATCGAAACCCTGTTCGACATCGTAAATAACGTTCGTAATGGTGTTCACGAGCGGCTTTTCGAAGCTGCAAATGGCGTAACCTGGATAGTTGTCAGCTTCTATGTTCCGATGGTTATTGCGGG
>Ga0070741_10006845_pt1 | contig 24139 bp, 19 predicted proteins | sample Coa_R1_4_FD_66440 | JGI IMG/M metagenome (GOLD analysis project Ga0070741, IMG submission 66440) | Surface soil microbial communities from Centralia Pennsylvania, which are recovering from an underground coalmine fire - Coalmine... | ecosystem: Environmental > Terrestrial > Soil > Unclassified ...
GAAATGGTCCCTGCACCGATGATTCCAACTCGTAACGGCTCCCTTGAAGTCACGCTTTGGGTCCTTTGAGGATCGCTTGGTTTACGAGCCACCCCACCCCGCCCACCATCAGTTGTCGGAAGGCGGGATGATCCCATGAGGCTAGATCGTGGCCGAGAGCACAGTAGAAGATCGCGCCGCGACCATACGGCTTGGTATACGCCATTGGCTGCGGCTGTCCCTCGTGATCAGCCACGGCAAGCACGTGGGCATCCAAAGGCCGACGATCGAGAACGTACAGCTCGTCACTTATCTGAAAGTCGTTGATATCGTGCGTGATTGAGTGGTCCCGATCAACTATGCGCACGGTAAAAGGCTGGTACGGTGGGTGCCGCGCGAAGCGCGCGCCCCAGAGATCGTGAAGGCTCTGCCGCTCCTCAGGAAAGATGGTGCTATTGTGCACGCCAAGCAGGCCTCCGCCACGAGCTACGAATCCGGTGAGCGCACGTTCCTCCTCGGTCGTGGCTTCGGGACCAAGACGGAGCAGCGCCAGGAGGACATCGTACTCCTGCAGACGTTCCAGGTGGAGATCAGTTCGTGTGCCGCGCGTGACCTGGACGTTGGGCAACAGGCGTAGCCACTCTTCGACCAGGTCGCCCAGCGCCACGGTGGCGTGCCATGGGTCGTTCGCCGCCACCAGTAGAAGTCGCCTAGATGCTGTAGGCACCCTCCTCACTGCAGGTGAGTGCTCGGCGTCGCCGGATGCCACCTCCATTCCAGGCACCTCTGATTTCATCAGCGCGACATCTCCTCAATGCGCTTAGCCCAGTCACTCAGGGTGGAGTTGATGTTAGGTGCTACCTCATGCACTGCCTGTGACGCCGTCTTCTCTCCGTTGTACACAGCAGTGAGCGCCTGGCCCATAATTGCCTTCATGTCGTTGTAAGCAGGATGGGAGTGGATTGGAGGCTTCGCTACCTTCGTTTCGTTAATCAACACCTCGGGATGGTGCGGCGGCGCCGATTGCGTGAATACAGGATCGTTGAACATCGCCTTCAGCATTGGCTGCCCGAGCCCGCCGCGCACATAGATCTCCTGCCCCTTACGCCCAATCAGATACTTGAAGAGCTCCCATGCCACGTCGGCCGGAGCTTTCCCTGCGAGCAACTCGAGACCTGATCCCCAGCCGATGCCAGCGCGTGGTTTCCCTTGAAGGTGCGGCATTGGTGCGATATCCCAGACGTCGCCCGGGGTTTTGCGCCAGGTCTTCACATCCCACGTGCCAAACACCTTGATGGCCACGTTTCCCTTGTCAAAGCCTACCGGCTGCTTGGGCTGCTGATTTGGCGCGAGGCTGACCCGATGTTTGTGGTAGAGGTCACCGAGGAACTGCAACGCTTGGATCGCACCCTCCTCGTTCAGCTTCGTAAACTGCGGATCGAAGGGTTCCTGGCCATACTGGCGGACCATCGGATACCACTCGTGACCGAAGAGGGTCCATTCCAGGCCGACTTGCACAACGTGGTCCTGATCCAAGCCTGCACCCACTGCCGAACGCCCACTGCTGTCCAGAGTCAGCTCTTTTGCGAGCGCGATCGTGTCTTCCCAGGTCATTGCTGTGATAGGGTCCGGGTATCTGCGCGACGCATTGTCAAACAGGGTCTTGTTGTAGTAGGTGACCACCATCGCCGGGTCAAGCGGTACAGCGACCAGCTGGCCGTGCCAGTCGAATACGTCGAGCCAGTATGGATCATAATCCGTCCGCTTGAAGCTCTTATCCTTGGCGATGAAGGGAGTGAGGCTGCGGTTGATCTTCTTGAGATAGTGGATGACGTTGGTCGAGATGAGGCCGAAGCCGACATCAGGTGTGCTGCCGCCAGCAGCCTGGGCGATGAGTTCGTTCTCGTAGTCCTTCGCGGTGACAACCTCGACCTTGACCGTCGGGTAGTCGCCCATGAATGCGGCCGTTACCTGGTCATCGAGCGCGCGCTGGTCAGGCCCACCGCGGCTCAGAAAGGTCAGCGTCGCCGGTGGTAGTGCGCTTGCTGGCGGGGACTGGGTTCGTCCTCCTCCAAGCGGACCACCACATGCAGCCATGATCACACTCGGCGTGCTGGTGAGCATCGTCACGGCTACCGTGCGGAGCCATGCCCGCCGCCCCAATCTTGGAGGAGCAGGGGCCGTTGGCTTGAGTGCTTCCAGGGTGATTGCTCCTATGCACCAACTGCCTTCTGGCTTGCTCATGCGCGCACCTCCTCGACGCTGCATGCCCTGCAGGGGCGCCAATTTCAGCAGGCGAAGCACTAGTTCGGCCAGCAGCCAGTCTAGCACCGGTGCCGGAACGTGTCAATGCTCCCTGCTGTTGTCCTTGACACCCACGGCGGGCCTGGCTACGATCTTTCGCTGTGCGAAGCAATGTGTCGTCAGAAATAGGCCTCAGAGCAGATGGAAGTGGGATGGTCAGCCGCTCGCGGTATCACGTTGAGGCGCTTGCTCGTGGATTGCTAATTCTGTCCTTGTTCACCCCAGAGGAGCCGTGGCTCAGCCTGAGTGACATCGCGCGGCGTGCGGGTCTCACTACGGCCACGGCCCTGCGCTTTGTGAGCACGCTGCGCAGCCTTGGGTTTTTAGAGCAATCGCCCGAGACTCGAAAGTACCGGCCATCGCTCGCCACGCTCAAATTGGGCTACTCCGTGCTCGCCGGAGCCGACCTGCGTGCCCTCGCGCTGCCGGTGCTGCAGCGCCTTTCGGTGACTACCGGTGAAACAGTCAACATGGCTGTCTTGGCTGGAGTCGAGATTGTCTATATCGAACGGTTGAAGACCACCGAACTGATCACGGCGAACGTGCAGGTGGGGAGCCTGCTCCCTGCGCACTGCACCTCAATGGGGAAGGTGCTCTTGGCCGCGCTTCCGCCCGAAGAGCTCGACCGGCTTCTCCCTCAGATTGATCTGACGCCCCGGGGCCCGAAGGCAATTACGTCGGTCGAGCGGTTGCGTGCAGAGTTGGAGCGCGTGCGCGCGGTAGGGTATGCGATTCAGGATGAGGAGCTCGTGGCGGGCCTCCGATCGGCCGCGGCGCCAATCACTGATCGTGATGGCCGCGTCATCGCGGCGATCAACATTGCCGTTCCGGCGGCTCGGGTGTCCGTCGACCGCCTCAGGGGCGTGCTGCTCCCGGCAGTGATCCAGGCCGCAACTGAGATCTCAGCGTTTCTACAGTATCGGAGCGAGAGCCTGACGCTCCCTGCTACCCAGCCGCCTGCTCCCGCCACTCACACGGCACGCCTTGCCAATGCTCACCACGCTGTCGGCCAGAGGCGAGGCACGCGGAATCGCAGCCCGGTTGCAAATGGTGCAGGAGAAGGGATTTGAACCCTTACGCCCTTGCGGGCATCAGCTCCTAAGGCTGACGCGTCTGCCGGTTCCGCCACTCCTGCCTGAATGGCACAGGCCGCACGGCGGTGCTGCCGCCCTTCAAGTGTACCGGAGCGAGGCTCGCTGCGGAACTGGCTGGTCCCAGCAGCCGGCCGGCGGGGCGGTGAGCGGGTGCCCCTCAGCGCCGCGCACGATCTTGCCACTGCAGCCTGGTTCGGGCTCGGGCTGCCATTGGTGCGTCCCAGGTGCCCCTCAGCGCCGCGCACGATCTTGTCGCTGAACTCGATCGCCAGCGGCCGGCTCGAGCCGGTCGATCAGCCAAGCTCCTGGAGGCAGCGGTGCAGATAGCCGCGATTCTCGGCTGCGACCATGGCGGCACGCGAGAGCGGATACTGCTTGGCACCAATGACCTCGAAGCTCAGCGGCCCCTGATAGCCAGCTTCGGCCAGCGCGCGTAGCACTGCGGGAATATCGACCTCGCCCCGACCCGGCACCTGCTGCTCCGGCGTGCCCGGCGACCGCCCCTCGCTCGTGGGACAGTCGCGGAAGTGGGAGTGCGCGATCGCTCCCGCGCGGCCCATCGCGCGAGCTGCCTCGGCCACATCTTCCCCGGCGCGATGCAGGTGGCTGGGGTCGAAGTTCAGCCCCAGATGCGGCGAGCCGATCTCCCGCCAGGCGCGCAGCGCCGTCTCGGTGTTGTAGACCGCAGCTCCCACGTGCGGCTTCATCGCCAGCCGCACGCCATAGCGACCGGCCAGCTCGGCCAGCTGCCTGCCCAGCGCCACCGCCTGCCGGAACGACTCCTCATCGCCGGTCTTGCCGCCCGAGCCAATCGCCACCACCGGAATGCCAAGGCTCGCCGCCGCCTGCAGTGCCGCCTCGACCCGCTCCGGCGCGTTGGGGGTCACCTCGATCGCGCAGAGCTCCAGCCCAAGCTCGGCAGCGAGCGCGCGCAGCCATTTCGCTGCCTCGGCATCTCCCGGCCGCACATGCTCGGCCATGCTGGCAATGTATGGCAGCTCGGCGGCGTCGTAGCCAGCCCACGCCAGGTGCTGCAGCGCCGTCTCGACATCGGCCATGGCGAAGAGCACCGTATTACAGCTCAAGCGAAAGCGTGTCATTGTCCTTCATCCTTCGTCCTCGGCCGGCGGCCAGCCGCACTCTCCTTGCGTCCGACGCCGGACACACGACGGCTTCGTTCTCAGCGCTCAGTCCTCAGTCTCCCGCACCGCCACCGTGCACGGCTGGGCATAGTCGGCGGCCCGCGCCGCCACACTGCCGGCCGCCGCACCGCCATCGTGCACATAGACGCGATGCCGAAACGTGAACGGACCATGGAGCGCGTGCGGCGGCGGATAGTGTACCTGGGTGATCTGCACCGCTCCCCGCATCCCCGCGTACTTGCCGATCAGGCCCGGAAACTGGTCGTTCTCTGGATAGTCGAACAACGCAATGCCGTTCCACGGCCCGCTGCCGGGGCCCGCCCGGCGGCGCGGCGCCCCGGGCAGATCGACCAGCGTCTCCGGCGGAGCTGCGGGCGGTGCCGGCGGCGGCTCGCCGGTGGGACCAGAAGCATCGATCCAGGCAGCGCGAAAATAGCGCTCCATGCCCTCCGGTGCCGGGACCGGATAGCCGGCGGCATTGGTGATGCGGCCCGTATTGGGGATATCGAACGAGCCGGCAAGCCGGATCATGAACAGGAACGGCTGCGGGCCGCGGTCGTCTGCCCGCAGCACGTGGAAGGTAAAGTCGAAGAAGCGGGCGCTTGGCGAGGCCCACCAGCAGCGGATAGTGCGCACCTCGTCGATGATCGGGTCGCCGTAGGCATTGACGTACGTGAGATCCTCCACGAGCTCGCCGTAGACGGGGCCGCTCGCCAGCCGGCGAAAGCCGCGATGGAGCATCCGGCCCCCGGGGCCGTAGGGCGGCTCATCCCAGTCCGACCAGATGTTGGTCGAGCCGCCCTCGCTGTGCCCGCCATAGTTGAGCCCCATGCCAGTATGGTGCGGGTGCTCGCCTGTCCCCTGCCCGCGCACTACACTTGCTCCGGCCGGGCCGAGCACCGGCCAGAAGTACGGCCGCCGCGCGCCGAGCACGTTATAGATGGCAAACGGCTCACCGCCCACATGGATGACCACGCGGTCGAGCTTCTGGAGCAGGCGTACCGGATAGGCGGCGACGTTCCGCAGCGGGCCCGCCTGTATACGAAACCGGCGCCGGCTGCCAGGGGCCAGCCGGCCCGGCACGACGAACGCGAGTGTCCGAGCCGCCGGGTCGTACTGGGCGACGACCTCCACCGGCTCGCCGGCACCGTCCACCTCCCGAAGCAGGCAGGCGCCACCCTCGATCTCATCACCGACCGGCCCGGTGCCGAGCGCTCCGCCTACCCCAGCTCTCGCCAGCATCTCGGGTGCGACGTGCGCCATCACGAGTGGCGAGTCGCGCTCAAGCTCGCCGGCTTCGACCACAAGCTCAACACCCACGTCTCCCGTTCACCTCGCGTGTCACTTGGCCCTGTGTGTTTTGCGGCCACCCGCGGCCGCTCTTCGGTGTGCGCAGGCGCTCCTGGCTGCGGCAGGGCCGCTCTCTTCCGCGGGCCGACCCGGCGATGATGCCATATGCCTCAGGAGCCGTCTTAGAGCTGGTCGTTGCTCGGGTCGAGCAGGCCGGTGGAGCAGCGCCCCTCGCACTGCGGCCGCGCGAGCCAGGCAGCGGTGCAGCGGGCGCAGCGCTGCTGCTCGTGCGCCCACCGCAGCCATGGATCATCAGTATAGGCAATCTGCTCCTCATGCCCGCAGCGCCGGCGGATGGTGACCGGCGGCGGCTGAGGTGCCGACGCGCTCCTCGTCGGCAGCCCTGGCAGCGCGGTTTCCATAGCTGGCCCAACGACCCATACAACGCTTCGAGGAAGCAGCGCAGCCATTGTGCCGCCGATCCAGGGCGGCCGCCCGACGCTCATGGTGAGCATTATCGCATCGGAACCCGGCCTGGCTACGTCCCAGGCCATACTTGGCTAACGTCTCAGGGGAGAGGGCCAGCGCAGTTCTCGGTACGGAACTCGGCTGGAATCGCGCGCAGCAGCTGCAGCGGACCTCGCTGTCATGCAGGACGTCTCCCTGGTAACAAGCCTCAGCCGCTCCCGCAAGTTCTTGTAGCGCGCGGCACAGCACCGGCAGCACAGCGAAGATGAGGAGCACGAAGGCGCCGTGCAAAACCAGTACCAGATTGCCCTAGCGGTGGTCTGGAAATCGAGCCGGCTAGCTGCTGCTTCGTGTCTCTGAAGATGGTATCGGGGATATGCCAGCGGCTCTGCTTGCGGTGCACGAGCCCGCCGGCAGCGAGAGGCCCATCCCCATCGCCAAGTCATTGGCGACCAGGTTCTTTACGAGCTGTTACCATCATTGCGTTCGACAGTGGCCGTAGCCCGTGTGCCGCAGACTGACAAGGTGAATCGACAGGTGCCTCAGGCCGCTGGGTACGCTGGCACGATACCGGGGGCGCAGCGTGCATGGGGCGAGGTGGAACGGCTGGCGTTCCTGGGGACTATCCGCCTCTTTAGTGGCGTGACGGTAGAAACACTCCGCGCCTTGGCCACGCACTTTCATCCACGGCGGTTCGCACGTGATGCGTTCCTGTTTCTCGCCGGGCAACCGGCCGATACCTTCCACGTGCTGGCAGAAGGGCGGGTAAAGGTGGTCCGCGAGACAGAAGAGGGACGCGAGGTCATTCTGCGGCTGATTGGTCCCGGTGATATGTTTGGTGGCGCTGGCGTGTGGGAGGAGCCGGTCTATCCGGCAAGCGCAGTGGCCACCGAGCATGCCGTCGTGCTCCAGATGCCGTCGCGCGACTTTGTTGCCCTCCTGGGCACACACGCCGACCTGGGACGGGCCGTGGTCCGCGAGCTGGCTCTCCGGCTCCGCGAGGCCGAAGCACGTATTCGCGAGCTGCAGACCGAGCGCGTCGAGCGGCGCATTGCCCGCGTCCTGCTTCGGCTGGCAAATAAGACCGGCCACAAGACGGCGCATGGGATCGTGATCGACACCCCGCTCTCTCGGCAGGATCTGGCGGAGCTCGCCGGCACCACCTTGAGCACCGCCAGCCGCACACTCAGCGCCTGGGACCAGCAAGGGATTGTAGACGCTGGGCGCGAGCGCGTCACGATCCTCAAAGCGCACGCGCTGGTGTCCCTCGCTGAGGATCTGCCCCCGCCTTGACGGGCCGGCGGCCGGCACGCGCTGGTGGGGGACTGGCAACAACCGGCGCCTCCCTCCGCGGCGAGGCATTCAGGCCGAGGTCAGACCAGTCCCATGGTAGAAGTGCTGCGACTCGATGGCGAAGGCACGGCTGCAGCGTGCGCGATAGTTCTCCATCGCGATCGTGGCCACCAGCTCCACGAGCTGCCGCGTCGAGATGTGGCGCTGCATCTCGGCAAACAGCCCGTCGGTGACATTCGCCGGCGTCTCGGTCATCGCCTCCGCCAGTGCCAGAGCCGCCTGCTCAGCGGGGCTGAACAGGTCGCTCTCACGGAACACAGCGATGGCCGCGATCTTCTGGTCTGAGATGCCCTTCCGGCTGCACCCGGCAGCGTTGGTGTCCATTCAGAAGGGGCAGCCAACCAGCTGTGGCGTGCGCAGGCAGACCAGAGCGCAATGATGCAGGGAGCTACCCGCCGATGCCCTCGAACGAGAAACGGGTTGGAAAGGAGCCGCATCATGTCGTCGCTACCCAATACCACCCACCTCCCCCATCACCACCGATACCTTCGTGGCCGACGCGCTGGAGCAGGTACCCGACGCGCTTGACTATTTCATCGCTCATGGCGTCGATCCAATGTGTGATTGTGGCAGCTCGACGCGTGTCGTCACACTTGCCGAGGCTGAGTGGCGGTGCGGGCTGCGTGACGCCGAGGGTCTCGCGGCTGAGCTAAACGCGCGGCTGCAGGCACTTGAAGCCGAAGAGGCATGGCCACTGGTGGATGATCCCACGGATGCTTGTTGTGCCACCGACACAGCGACGCAGGCATGAGCGCTGGCCGGAATGGCCGGGCAAGGAAAGAGGAGAGGAGGGCAGGAGCTATGAGTACCATGCAATCAACGCACCCGACCGTCGTTCTCGGCGCGAGCTGCGGCGGGCTGGCCGCGACACGGGAGCTGGGCTGCGCCTTGCGTTGTGCAGGTCTCACGTCCGCTCACCCTGTGATCCTGGTGGACCACAGTGCCGTACACGAGCTCAAGCCCAAGATTCCTGAAGCGATTGGTGAGTGGACTGATTGCGACTCTATGGCCTGCGTCGCCACCCTTGCAGCCAATGGAGTTTAGCCCTTTACGTCCTCAGCGATACATCCCTGGGCCGCCAGGTGATCCAACAGTAATGAGAAGTAGACCAGACCGGCGAAGGGTGCCCACGCCGCGACCACCTGGCGGACTCCATCGTAGTCGAGGGGCTCTGGCAGCTGCAGCCACCGCCGCAGGCGCTCACGCGCGCCCACGTCGTCCCCCGGAAAGACATGCAGCCGCCCCAGGCCGCGTAGGAGCGTGTATTCAGCAGTCCAGCGCCCAACGCCCCGGAACTGGCGCAGCCAGGCCACGGCGGCCTTGTCGTCTAAATCGGCCAGCATTTCCCGCTGGCTTTCGAGCCACCCACCCGCGTCGGGTTTGCCTCCGCCGTCGAGGCTGCCCGGCCCGCCCCCAGCCACGGCAGCCAGCTCCAAGAGCGCACGTGCCTTCTGCTGACTGAACCCGATGGCTCGCAAGGAAGAGGTATCTGCCCTGGCCAGCTCGGCGGGCGTGGGAAACGCATGCGCCGGTTCTTTGCCGCTGGTGCAGGTTGCCTTGTCACCAGGCCCTATCATGGTGCTGGTCGGAGATAGACCTGTGGCCGCCTTCTCTGCCCGCAGCGGACCACAAGCCGTTAGGCCATACGCAGCGGCTAGACGGTTCAGTAGACGGATCCCGACAGTGAGCGTGATCTGCTGGCAGGCAATGGCATTGCATAAGCACTCAAACAAGGTTGGGAAGCATGGTGGCTTAAAGCCTCGGAACCGCTCGGCCAGCGGCGCCAGGTGTACATCGTCGGCTGTCAGGTCGTAGAACCCCGTGAGCTCCACCGGCAGACCGAGCACGCGGTTCAGCACGGCGGTGACATCGGCTTGCATCGCCGAAGGTGAAGGTGCCCCTACTGCAGGCGTTTCAGCCGTGACCTCGAGCCAGGGGTCATCGCGTGAGCCAGTTTGCCTGACGGCAACAGCTACCGGCGCCACGGGCGCCTCCGAGCTCGCCCTGGCCGGCTCTGATGGGGGCAAGACAAGCACCCGCCGATAGGTCTGCCCCTCCCAGCGATCCACGGCATTGTCGGGCCGTCGCCGGAGGACCCACACTGTCAGGTCGAGCCGAAATGGCGGCTTCGGGCGCAGAACGAACGAGATGCTACTCATCTGACCATTGGCTCAGCTTGTTGCACGTTCCTCCATGAGCTGGCAGTGCATGCTCCGGAGTATCACGCAGCAGATACGGTGCTACTGGCTATTGGTTTGGATGAGGCGACGGCCACACAGCGTTTGGCGGAGGCGGTTGGGGAAGCATGGGTCTGTCTAAGCGATCCGACCGGGCAGGCTGCGGAGAGGCAAGGACTCACCGTGCCGGCTATCGTAGTGACCGATCGCTATGGCGAGATCTGGGCTGCCTGGATGGGTGGGGAGACGCATCGGTTACCAACTTCCCAGGACGTGGCCGGCTGGTCGGGGTTCATTGAGATCCAGTCCTTGGTGTGTGCCCAGCCTGAGACCGGAGTGGAGGGAGCGCCCCAGCGTCGGCGTCGGGCGAGGGTACACCTGGGTCTGACAGATATTACTCAGGTACGGTAGTAGGCAGCATTCACCTCGATGAAGTGCTTCCACTCGTCCGGCACGGCGTCTTCGGGGAAGATAGCGCTCACCGGGCAGACCGGCTCGCAGGCGCCGCAGTCGATGCACTCATCAGGATTGATGTAGTATTGGGGATCGCTGTCGGTAGAATGGATGCAATCCACAGGGCAGACCTCGACGCACGAAGCGTCTTTCACCCCAATACATGGTTCAGTGATCACATAAGCCATGCATTCACCTCCTTTCTGTCGCTAGGCTGTAGTGCAGTCTTGAGCAGCTGCACCTTGACACGACGTGCGCCTTGTACCGCTACACCTGTCGTACCACCGAGTGCGCTGCGACAGTATCGCCAGACGAGCGCTGCTGCGCTCCCTCCAGTACCGATCATGGCTCCCGGCACGGCGTCGTTCTTTGTGCTAGCGCAACAGAGCCGGCTGCCAGACGGCTCATAATCGAAACTGAGGTGATCGTATCCATGGCGAAGGCAGTGGCGTCGGCACGGAGCCACATCATCACCCCAGAGTGGACCGTGGAGGAAATCGTCTCTCGCTTTCCGGCGACAGCGGGTGTCTTCATCCGCCACCACATGCACTGCGTCGGCTGTGACGTGGCTCGCTTCGAGACGGTGTCAGAAGCATGCCAGATCTACGGCGAGCCACTCAACGCCATGCTGGACGAACTCCGCGCATCTATTGCCGACAGCTTGCACCGGCACAAAGACGGGCTGGCTGATCCTGTCAGACGGCGGGTAGCCGACACACTGAAAGGTGGACGTGAAGCATGTGAGGCTCTGGGGACCAGAGTAGAGTATCCCAGAAGGGATTGAGACGCTCGGCTAGCGCTAGCGCGGCTGACCAGGACGAGAGCGATGAGCACGAGGCGGATGACGCAGGCCACCGACCGGCAAAGTCACAACAAGCGCTCAGCACTGCCGCTGTATGCGCGCGGGCAAGTGCCCCCACCAAGGGCGCTGCGGGTAGATGGGCTGGTACGCCATACACTGATGCTGCACGTGGCAGACCTGCAGGCGCTCGCCGAACAGACGCTGGTAGACGACTTCACCTGCCTGGAAGGCTGGAGCGTGCCCAAGCTGCGCTGGCACGGTACGCCCCTGGCAGCCGTGCTCGATCTAGCCCAAGTCGAGCCAGGAGCACAGTGGGTGCAGGCAAGCGCGACTGAAGGCCTTCAGACATTCAGTCTGCCGCTGCCGCTGGCTGAGGCACGGACCGCGCTGCTTGCCTACGAGCTAGATGGCCAACCGCTCGCTCCCCAGCACGGCGGGCCGTTGCGCCTGGTTGTACCGAGGCGAGAGTGCTTTACCAGCATCAAGTGGCTCGATCACCTGGAAGTTTGCGCCGAGCCTGGGATGAATTCGGCGCATGCCATCGCCACCAGCCGGCTGCGGCGCTCACCTGCAATGCCGGCGTCAGGGAGAGTAGCCGAGCTGGCATGAGGCGGGGTGGCTGGCGGTCGATAGCAAGGACCTCGTGAGCCGGCAGCATGGGCAGTAGCCGAACTGGCAACGATCCTTAGCGTACCGGACTACGGTGGAAGGCCACCGGACAGTGCCGCTACCACGGCATCGTCCGGCCGGTGTAGCGGCGCCCAATCTCGGCGGCGTCCTGGCGCGCGGCGCCAATCCGCACGCCTTCATCGATCATGGCCGTAACATCATCGGCCCGCACCTGGTTCAGAAAGGCGAGGCCGTACTTCTTGCACGCCTGGAGCACGCGCGCCCGCGCCTCGACCATCTCCGGCGGATAGGGCGGGTCGTGCCGGTCGAGGTACCCGAACGAGAGTCCCATATCGCCTGGCCCCCACTCGGCGAACGCAATGCCGGGCACGGCCAGGCTCTCCTCCACGTTGGCCAGAGCGCGGCGGTTCTCGATCTTGAGCCCGAGCAGCAGCTCGCCCTCCGGATTGAGCGGCCACGGATCGGCCTTGCGCATGTATTCGATGGGCGATAGCCCCCAGATGCGAGAGGCGTACCCTTGCCCGCCGTTCCCCATGCGCCCCACGCCCAGTCCGCCTTCGCCAACGCCGAGCGTCTGGAAGGGGTAGCGTGTGGACTCGACGAAGGCGCGGACGGCGGCCGGATCCTCCGCGTGGCAGAGGAGGATGCCGTGTACTCCCGCCGAAAGGACATGCGCGATCTGCCACGAGTTGGCCCGGATAGCGAGCTCGCTCGTGCCGGTGACCGGAAGGGTGACGATGACGGCCGGCGTGCGATGGCCGCTCCTCGTCGGCCCTCCATCAACCAGACCCTGCATGTACGCCCGTAGCGCTTCGATATCGAATGGGTGATGCTCGAAGTCGTAGGTAATGTAGTCGGCCCAGGTCTGCGCGTCGGCCTTGCCGCCTTCGTAGGAACGCGCCGACGGCCCGGTGTAGTAGATTGGCTGGTCCTGCGCCAGCAGCTCGATCGCCCGATTGATCCGTGTGGCCACCTGCTACCCTCCTTGCTGTGCCCCCGGTGGAGCGATGCCCCGATGGAGCGATGCCCCGGTGGAGCGTATCATGCGCATGCGGGAGCAGGCAGTGGTCGATGTCGTGAATATCGTGAATGTCGTGAATGTCGTGACTGATGAGTCCAGAGCCGCCATGCGTGCGGAGCTGCGCGACCTGCTGGCCAGACTGGCCGTCCGCCACGGCCACTTCGTCCTGGCCTCCGGCAAGGAGAGCGACTTCTACGTCGACTGCCGCGTGGTGACGATGCTGCCGCGGGGGATGCAGCTGATTGGCGCACTGATGCTCGATGCCCTCTCCGACCTGCCCGACGTGCGCGGCGTCGGCGGTCTCACACTTGGCGCCGACCCAATTGCCGCCGCCGTGGCCATGGCCAGCGCCGCCACCGATCGGCCGATCCCCATGTTCATCGTGCGCAAGGAGCCAAAGGAGCACGGCACGCGCCGGCTGATCGAAGGCGCCTTCCCGGAGGAGGTGGGAGCGCCGGTGGTAATCGTGGAAGACGTGATCACTACCGGCGGGTCTTTAATGAAGGCCATCCGGGCCGTAGAAGGCGAAGGAAAGGCGCAGGTAGCGCGTGTGCTGGTGATCGTCGACCGGCAGGAGGGGGGCGCAGAGGCGCTGCGCGCGCAGGGCTACGACGTGCGGGCGCTCTTTACTCGCGCCGACTTCCTGCCAGACCGAGCGCCGCCAAGCGGGTCATCGACCGGCGGGTGAGCGCCACTCCGGCCCGGCCTGCTGCCGTTGACGTAAGAAGACGGAAGGAGGGAGGCAAGCAGTCAGGCCTCGAAGCGAGCGGGCTTTTCGACTTCTGCCGTTGACGTGACGTAATGAGCACGGAAGGAGGAAGAGCAGATGCGCCTTGGAGTGGACACGTACAGCCTGCGCTGGCAGGGCTGGAATGCCTTCGAGACGCTGGACTACGCCGCACGGCTGGGGCTGGAGGTGGTGCAGTTCTCCACGCGGGAGAACCTCGCCTCGCACGATCCCGGCTATCTGGAGGAGGTGCGAGCGCACGCCGCGCGGCTGGGGCTCAAGATCGAGCTGGGGATGGGCAGCATCGACCGCTACGCCGCGAGCTTTCGGCCGGAGCTGGGCACGGGGGCGGAGCAGCTGATCGATATGTGCCGGGCGGCGGCGCAGCTCGGGTCGCCGGTGGTGCGCTGCTTTCTGGGCATGCAGAGCGATCGCCTCGGGCCAGTGCCGCTGGCCGAGCATGTGGCCGAGTGTATCCGCACCATTCAGCAGGCAGCGCCCGTCGCCCGTGACCTGGGGCTGCGGATTGCGCTCGAGAACCATGGCTTTGGCGATCTGCTGGCCGACGAGATGAAGGCGCTGATCGAGCGGGCGGGGCCCGATGTGGCCGCCGTCACGCTCGATACGGGTAATCCCGCCTACGCCGCCGAAGATCCCCTCTACACCGCCGAGGTACTCGCGCCCTACGTTGCCACCACCCACTTCCGCGACACGGCGGTATGGGAGGTGGAGCAGGGCGCGGAGGCGCAGTGGACGATCCTGGGGCAGGGCAGCATGGATCTGCACGGCATCCTGCGCGTGCTCGAGCGCCACTGTCCCGATGTGACGATCAACCTGGAGATCATCACCGGCGGGCGGCCAAGACTGCTCCCCTACCTTGACCCCACCTCTGACTTCTGGCAGCTGTATCCGGAGATGCCGGCGCGCTCGCTGGCGCGCTTTCTCGTGCGTGCGCGCGAGGGGAGCCGGCGCGGCCTGGGGCCGCTTGAGCAGCTGGTGGGGCAGCCGGGGCCAGAGGTCGATGCCGGGCTGGCCGAGCGGCTGCGCGCCCAGCAGCGCGAGCATTTCGAGCGCAGCGTCGCCTACGCTCAGCAAGTGCTTGGGCTCGGCCGGCGGCCAGCAACGGGCAGCGGGCCCTGAGCAGCCAAGCCGCGTGGCTAGAGCAGGAGCTTGGGGGATAAAGCAGAAAAGCAGAAAGAAGCGCGGTGGCGCCCCTGAACCACTGAAGAGTGGAAGGAAGGCTTGATGCCCTGTGCCCGGTCGTCTTCTGGATCACTCGCCTAGGACTTTCACGCAGCCCCGGCCGGCGAGGCCGAGAGACTGCGCGCTCGACCTAGGAGCTGGCCAGAACGGCCGCTCGCCCATCCACCCATCCTCAGGGTCGGTGGCCGGTAATGGCCACCACCGAGGGACTGGAGGGGGCGAGCCAGCCATCTGGCATGACTCCCTAGAAAGGAGGTGATCCAGCCGCACGTTCCCGTACGGCTACCTTGTTACGACTTCACCCCAATCACCGGCCCGACGCTCGTCGACTACCGCCGGTCCCCGAGGGGACCGGTTGGCCCGCCGCCTTCGCGTCTTGCCGGCTTTCGTGGTGTGACGGGCGGTGTGTACAAGGCCCGAGAACGCATTCACCGCACTGTGCTGACGCGCGGTTACTAGCAACTCCGACTTCATGCAGGCGGGTTGCAGCCTGCAATCTGTACTGAGGCGGGGTTTGCGGGATTGGCTCCTCGTCGCCGAGTGGCTCAGCCCATTGTCCCCGCCATTGTAGCGTGTGTGTCGCCCTGGACGTAAGGGCCATGCGGACTTGACGTCATCCCCACCTTCCTCCGGGGTTCGCCCGGCAGTCCCCCTAGAAACGGCAACTAGGGGCGAGGGTTGCGCTCGTTGCGGGACTTAACCCAACACCTCACGGCACGAGCTGACGACAGCCATGCAGCACCTGTCCCGCCTCCCCTTGCGGGGTCCCTTCCCTTTCGGGTCGGTACCAGCGGGATGTCAAGCCCAGGTAAGGTTCTGCGCGTTGCCTCGAATTAAACCACACGCTCCGCTGCTTGTGCGGGCCCCCGTCAATTCCTTTGAGTTTTAGCCTTGCGGCCGTAGTCCCCAGGCGGGCCACTTACCGCGTTAGCTGGGGCGCCGAGGGGGTCGAGCCCCCCGACACCGAGTGGCCATCGTTTAGGGCGTGGACTACCGGAGTATCTAATTCCGTTCGCTCCCCACGCTTTCGCGCCTGAGCGTCGGGCCCTCACCCGGTGCACGGACCTTGCGATCCGCACACTGGCTGAGGGGTTACAGGCCTAGGTCGCCGCCTTCGCCACTGGTGTTCCGGACGGGCTCTACGGATTTCACCCCTCCTCCGTCCGTTCCGCGACCCTCTGCCTGCCCCAAGCGCGCCCGTCTGGCCCGGCCCCTCCCAGGTGAGCCGGGAGATTCCACGGGCCACTGCTGCGCGCCGCCTGCGCGCCCTTTACGCCCAATAAATCCGGATAACGCTCGCCCCCTACGTCTTACCGCGGCTGCTGGCACGTAGTAAGCCGGGGCTTCCTCGCCCAGTACCGTCTTCCCCCCAGGCTCTCCCTGGGGGTACTTCTTCCTGGGCAACAGGGGTTTACAACCCGAAGGCCTTCCTCCCCCACGCGGCGTTGCTGCGCCGACGTTTCCGTCGTTGCGCAAGATTCCTCCATGCTAAACCCCGTAGGGCTCTGGACCATGTCTCAGTCCCAGTGTGGCCGTCCGTCCTCTCAGACCGGCTACCCGTCGTCGCCTCGGTAGGCCATTACCCCACCGACTAGCTGATAGGCCGCGGGCCCCTCCATCCGCGCCTCCGCGCCTTCCGGCAACAAAGGCTTTCCGCTTCACCCCCAGGCGAAGCGCGTATGCGGTCTTAGCCCTCCTTTCGGAGAGGTATCCCCCACGGACGGGTAGGTCACCCACGTGATACGCACCCGGACGCCGCTGATGCCCCCGCCGTCCGAAGACGGCTTTGGGAGCACCCGCTCGACTCGCATTGGTAAGGCACGCCGCCAGCGTTTATCCTGAGCCAGGATCAAACTCTCCACATTAACGCCTCTCTCCCGCAAGCGCGGCAGAGAGCAACGTTCATGAAGAAGATGCGAGAGATCCTTCTCCTCGTGCATCACCGCAATGCAGCGATGCACGAGCATCGACTGGCTCGCAAGGCATCAAGGGTTCCGCCCTGCATCGGCCGGGTCGCTGCTGCCAGCGCCAGGCCCTGCAGTGCAGCCTCTTCCTTCCACTCTTCAGTTGTTAAGGTGCGCCACCGCGCCGAAGACCGACGGCAGAACCGCCGCTGCGCTGTGAAGGGTGCACACGGTGCCTCACCCGGCACCGATCTTGCAACGCCATTCCTCCACTGATGAGGCCTGGCGCTGCCGCGCCGATTTGAGCCGGCGCACCGGCTTTCCGGCGCGCTGCCAGAAAGCCTGCCCTGCTCGGGACACAAAATACTAGCGCAAACCGGCGGCGCTGTCAAATCGAGCGCACCGGACGCGTCTTTCGCGCCCCGCCGGCCTGCCTCCGACCGGCGATCGGAAATAGTATCAGATTCGCCGCAGCCAGACAGCCATCGGCCCGGGCTCCCGGTTGGCCCAGGCGTAGTAGGGGATGGCCCGCAGAGGGGTAGGCTGCCGCGGTATCGGCGGCTGCTGTCCGGTGGGGAGGTACAGCTGGCTATCCCACGCGCCGGCTGGCGCCGCGACTGCCTCGCCGACCAGCGCAACCACGCCGCTGAGCAGGTCCGGGCGGCGCTCGGCCACCACGGGCGCGTCGTCCGGAAGCTCGAGGTCCCAGACGTCTACGTGTGGGTGGTCGGCTCCTTCCACACAGTAGACGAGCGGGCCACGCGCCAGCGCCACCCGTCCGGTATCGGCCAGAACGTGCGGATGAGCCACCAGCCGCCGCACCGGCATGGGCAGCTCGAGCTCCACCTCGTCGCCGGTCCGCCAGTGGCTTCGAAGCGCCACGTAGCCGCCGGCCGTCACCGGCGCCTCGGTATGCTTGCCGTTCAGACGCACGCTCATCGCCCCTGCCGACCACCCGGGCACCCGCAGCACGAGTGAGGCGGCCACTTCCGGCGCCTCCTCAATCACGCAGTGGATGAGCCCTTCCCACGGATACGCCGTCTCGATCCGCAGGCTCACGGTGCCGGCGGCCGGTAGCGCGGCGCGAACGTGGCCGGCGACGTAGAGATGCACCCATAGCTCGTCGTCCGAGATGCTGTAGCAATAGCCCGGCAGGCTCATCAGCAGGCGTGCCACGTTCGGTGGGCAGCAGGCCGTTTCGAACCAATCGCGCCGACGATGCCTGCCTCGATCGGCCAGCGGGTTCTGGTAGAAATAGCGGGCGCCATCCAGGCTGAGCCCAGCGAGCACGCCGTTATAGAGTGCGGTCTCCAGCCAGTCGGCAAAGCGTGCCTCCCCGCAGCACAGCAGCATGCGCCAGTTCCACATCACGCCGCCGATGGCGGCGCACGTCTCGGCGTAGGCACGCTCGTTGGGGAGCTCATAGTCGTCACCAAACGATTCGCCGCTCCAGCGCGCCCCCAGGCCACCGGTCACGTACACCTTGCGCTCAAACGCGCTCTGCCAGAGCGCCTCCAGCGCTTCCAGCAGTGCGGCCTCGCCCGTCTCGGCATACACGTCGGCCATGCCGCAGGCAAGATAGGTGGCGCGCACCGCGTGGCCGACGATCTCGCGCTGCGCACGCACCGGCAGGTGGTCCTGCAGATAGACCGAGCCGTTGAGCATCGGCGGCTGTCGGCCACGCATGTCCAGGAAGAAGCCGGCGCGGTCGAGATAGGTCCGGTTACCCGTCTCGCGGTAGAGCTCCACCAGGGCCAGTTCGATCTCCTCGTGGCCGTCAGTCCCGAGCCGCGCCTGCGGGCCGAAGGTAGCGCAGATGTGGTCGGCCAGCCGCGTAGCCACCTGGAGCAGCCGGCGCTCGCCGGTAGCGCGGTGATGCGCCACTGCCGCCTGAATCAGATGGCCGGCGCAATAGAGCTCGTGCATCTGCGTGAGATTGGTGAAGCGCTCGGCTGCCCGCTCGAACGTGAAGTAGGTATTGAGATAGCCATCGGGTGACTGGGCAGCGGCGATCTCGTCGATCACGGCCTCGACCGTGCGGCGCAGCCACGCCTGGGCTTCGGCACCGGCACTGCCCGAATCGTGCGCCAGTGCAAAGCTCGCCGCCTCCAGCCACTTGTACACATCGGAGTCGTTGTAGTAGCGGCCCTGGAACGGAACCTGCTTCTTGCCGGCCGCACGTCGGAAGTTATCGATCCGGCCGGTGCGCTCGCACTGCTCGTACTGCGACGGGAGGGTCATCGCGCGCACCGTGCGCAGGCGCGGCGTCCAGAAGACGTCGTCGAAGCGCACCGCCTCCAGCGGCAGCGGCCGCAGGCAGGCGTGCGGGCTCCGGCTGGTGTCGACGACGGCGGCCCTCCGTCCACCTTCTCTGGTAGCAGTCATGGGGCACTCATCTCCTCTGTCCGCCGGCTCAGCGGCCGTGATCGCCCTCTCCAGCAGGTGCTAGTGCCGGTCATGGCGCGCTCACCTCATAGCCGCCGTCTGCGACCGCGCGGCGGAAGAGCGTGTCGTCGAGCGCAAGGCCGAAGCCCGGGAGATTGGGAACGGCTACCTTACCCTCCTCGATGCGATAGGCCGAGGTGTCGAGGGCCGGCGTGGAGGCCTCATCCCACTCGGCGAAGGTGTAGCGCTCGATCGCCCCTGCCAGGTGCGGCGAGACGTAGTTGCCGTACAGGCCCCCATAGTGGTGCGGTGCTGCCCGAACGCCCCAGGCATCGAGCTGCCGGCCGATCTCGAGCCAGCGAGTAAAGCCTGGGCTGAAGATGTCGTACTGCACGACGTCGATCACGTGCTCGCTGGCCCAGGCCATCAGGCTCGGCGATGCCTGTCCCTCGCCGTCGGCAATGAGCACGCCGAGGCGCTCGCGATCGAGCCAGGCGCGCAGATCGCGGTAGAGCTCGGCATCCTCGTGAAAGGCCTCTTCGAGCCAGAAGACGCGACAGCCGGCGGTCTCGGCCAGCACCCGCTTGGCGAGGTTCAGGTTGTAGCCGTTGTTGGCGTCGAGCATGAGCCGCGCGTCCGGCCCAACGCTCTCGCGCACGGCACGCACGACGGCGATGTCGCGGCGCGTGCCTTCCTCCAGCGGCAGGTGCCGCGCGCCGCGTCCGACCTTGAGCTTGAAGGCCCGATGGCCGCGCGCGTACCCCTCCATCGCCTCGGCGGCGATACGCGCGGCGGCGGCCACGTCGTCGGCTAGGTGAAGGTCATCAAAGTAGAGGCTGGTGTCGTAGCACGGCACGCGCAGGCTGGCCGGCACCGGCCGACCATTGATCGTAGCGGCGAGCGCGTAGACCGGTACGCCGGCCAGCCGGCCGGCCAGGTCCCACAGCGGGTACTCGAAGGCGAGCCAGGCCTCCCCCGGGCCGCGCTGATAGGAGAACACCTCGTCGAAGCGCCGGCCGGCCAGCGCCTGTGCCTGCTCGCGCGTGGCTCGCGAGAAGCCAAAGCCGGTGGTGCCGTCGTCGAGCGTCAGGCGCGCGATCGGCGGGCGCACGACCTGGCCATGGGCACCAAGGCGCGCGTTGCCGCCGGCCGGGCGTGGCCGCTGGCCCTCCAGGCGCGCCCATTCGATGCGCACAATCCTCTGGCTCGCCACTGGACTCGTCACTCCTGCGCTCCCTCGCCGCGACCGCGAAGCTCGCGCACGCTGGTCATCGCCGCCGCTGGTCCAGCGCTGATGATAGCGCCCCCACAGCCGCGCGTCATCGCTGGGCCGGGGCCCATGGCAAACGGTGGGCTCCAATGGCTATCGTTCCCCCCGCTATGGCCCAACCGAACATTCTGCTCATCACCAGCGACCAGCATCACTACTCGTGCCTTGGCTGCACCAATCCACGCATCAAGACGCCGGCGCTCGACCGGCTGGCGCGTGAAGGCACGCGCTTCGACCGCGCGTACACATCCAATCCGGTCTGTACACCGGCGCGGGCGAGCATCATCACCGGCCTCTATCCCTCAGTGCACGGCGCGTGGACGATCGGGGTAAAGCTGCCGGAGGACGTGCCGACGATCGGCGATACGCTGGCGCGCCATGGCTACGGCACGGCGTTGATTGGCAAGGCGCATTTCCAGCCCCTGGCCTCGACGCCGGAGAGCCCGTCGCTCGAGGCGCAGCCGACGCTGCGCGACCTCGCCTTCTGGCGGCGCTTCCATGGCCCGTGGTACGGCTTCCAGCACGTTGAGGTCTGCCGCAACCACGCCGACGAATCGCACGCCGGCCAGCACTATGCCATCTGGCTAGAGGAGCAAGGGCTTCACAGCTGGCGGGAGTATTTTCGTCCGTGGCCGCCGGACCCGAGCGCACCGCGCCGGCAGCACGTGTGGGATCTTCCGCAGGAGCTGCACTACAACCATTGGATCGCCGAGCGCAGCATCGCCTACATCGAGCAGCAGCATCGCGCCGGGCGCCCGTTCTTCCTCTGGACCAGCTTCCCTGATCCGCACCCACCGTACCTGGTCTCCGAGCCCTGGGCCTCGATGTACGACCCCGCCGATATGGTGCCCGGCGAGCTGGTGCCTGGCGAGCACGACAAGAACCCGCCGCACTTCCAGCTGACGCAGCAGGAGCGGCCCGACTTCTCACCCTGGCGCGAGACCTATGCGAACCACGGCTTCCAGTCGCACCGGCACGACAAGGAAGCGCTGAAGAAAAACATGGCCATCTATTACGGCATGATCAGCTTCATGGATCACGAGATTGGGCGCGTGCTGGCGAAGCTCGACGAGCTCGGCCTGGCGGAGCACACGCTGGTCGTCTTCACCACCGACCACGGCCACTTCCTCGGCCAGCACGGGCTGATCGCCAAAGGCGCGTTCCACTATGAGGACATGATCCGCGTGCCCTTCCTGGTGCGCTGGCCGGGCAAGGTGGAGGCCGGGCAGGTCAGCCAGACGCTGCAGAGCACGGTGGATCTCGCCCCTACTTTTCTGGCGGCGGCCGGTATTCCGGTGCCGGGCCTGATGCAGGGCTACGTGCAGCTCCCCGTGTGGTGTGGCGACGCCGCGCCCCCGCTGCCCGAGCCGGTGGCGCAGGGGACGCACGTCGGCCCGCGCGACCACGTGGTGGTGGAAAACCGCCACCAGCCGACCAAGCTGCACCTGCGTACCTACGTCGATGCGCGCTACAAGCTCACCGTCTATCGCGGCCACGATTACGGCGAGCTCTTCGATCTCGTCGAAGATCCCGGCGAGGTGCACAACCTCTGGGACGAGCCATCGGCGGCGGCGCTCAAGCTCTATCTGCTGCATCGTGCCGTCCAGTATGAGATCGAGCGCGAGCCAACGCGCATGCCGCGCGTAGCCGGCGCATGAGCATCCCACCGGTGCTCAGGGTCGCTCGGGCGCCATCTCGGCCGGACCGCCGCCGGCCGGGGTGGCGCATGAGCATCCCACCGGTGCTCAGGGTCGCTCGGGCGCGGCAATTTCATGAACTCTTCATCTACGAGCCGCACAATCAGCGGCATGGCACTGGAGGATGGAGAGAGCAGGAGTGGCCGGCCGCGCGCCCTACCGGGGCCAGCGTGCCTTTCACCCAAGCGGGGATACCGCTTCAGCATACGTCCCCAGCCACTGTACCGCTGGCTGGCGCCGGCGCTGCTGGCGGCGCTCCTCTGGCCGGTAGTGGCCCCTGATCCCACGTGGGCGGCAAGTGGGGCAGGCAGTGCGGTGCAGCAGCAAGGCGGCCAGGCATCGCCAGAGGGACAGCCGCCATCGGGGCAGGCGTCCGCGAGCCCATCCCAGCAACAGCCGCCATCGGGGCAGGCGACCCAGAGCCCACCCCAGCAGCCGCCCTCGCAGGGCAAATCGATTGAGGACCTCTCACCGGAAGACCTCCTCACCCAGCCGACCTATGAGACGGTAAAGGCGGAGTGGGACAAGCAGTTCCAGCCGGCTACTGGAGTGGAGATCACGATTCCCGCTGCCTCCTACACCGCGAGCGGCGGGATCGAAGGATTGCAGGTGGTCGATAACTTTCAGGGCCGGCCGGGGCAGACGCTGCTGTGGACCAAGGATGACGGCTGGGTGGAGTGGACGTTCGACGTGCCGCAGTCGGGCCTCTACGAGATCACCGTCGACTACTACCCAATCCCGGGCCAGAGCGGAGCAATCCAGCGTGAGCTCAGCCTCGACGGCCGGCTCCCCTTCCGCGAGGCCAGCCGGGTAGTCTTCGAGCGCGTGTGGAAGGATGCCTACTGGCCACCGCAGCGGGATAACCAGGGCAACGACATCCGCCCGCCGCAGGTGGAGGCACCCGAGTGGCAGAGCAAGACGATCGAAGATGCCGATGGCTTCTACGATGCTCCCTTCCAGTTTGCGCTGACCCAGGGCCGGCACACGCTGCGCCTCGACGCTGTGCGCGAGCCGATGGCGCTGGCCGCCATCCATGTCCACGCGCCGGTGGTTATTCCCACCTATGCGCAGCGGCTGGCCGAATGGCAGGCAAAGGGCTACCAGCCAGTAACCGGCAACCTGCAGATCAAGGTGCAGGCGGAGCAGGTCTATCGTAAGTCCGACCCCACCATTCGCGCTGAGGTCAGCTATGATGCCTTGGCCGACCCGTATGCCAACGGGCTCCAGCGGCTGAACTCCTTTGGCTGGGGCCGCTGGCACACGCCCGGGCAATGGGCCGAATGGCAGGTCTCGGTACCCCAGGATGGGCTCTACGAGATCAGCCTCGACATCTGGCAGGGGTGGTCCGGCCGACGGCCACGTATTCGCTGGCTCAAGATCGATGGCCAGGTGCCCTTCCAGGAGATGCAGGACATCCTCTTCCGTACGGGGCGCGACTGGCGGCTGGAGACCTTGCGCGAGAATCAGCTCCCACAGGGCAAGCCGTATCTCTTTTACCTGACCAAGGGCGAGCACGTCATCCAGATGGGGGTGACGCTTGGCTTCATGTCGGAGACGATGCGGGTCCTAAATGAAGAGCTGGTGGAGATGAGCGAGCTCAGCCGCCAGATGATCATGATCACGGGGCCCAATCCAGATCCCAATATGGAGTGGGACCTGCACGAGAAGATCCCGGATCTCCTGCCGCGGCTGCAGGCGATTGCCGATAACCTCGAGACGCAGGCCAGGCGCATGGATGAGATTGGCCAGGCCAAGAGCGACGCGTCGCAGGCATTTCGGGTGGTCGAGTCCCAGGTGCGGACGATGGTAAGCCACCCGCACGACATCCATCGCATGCTCGACGACTTCGAGCGCAGCCAGAGTATCCTGGCCACGTGGGTGCTCAATCTCCAGAACCACCCGCTGGCGATCGATTGGATTCTGGTGCACTCGCCCGATGCGAAGCTGCCACGGGTGAAGGCCAATGTCTTCGAAGAAGCGCTGGCCTCGCTTCAGACCTTCCTTCTCTCCTTCACGCGGAACTACACCGGCGTGGGCAGCATCTACGGCGGCCAGGCGCTGGAGGTCTGGGTGGGCCGGGGGACGGAGTGGGGCGAGATCATGAAGGATATGATCGAAGATACCTTCACGCCTCAGACGGGCATTCGGGTGAACGTGCACATCATCCCGCCCGGGTCGCTCAGCAACGGGCAGGGCTCGGTACTGATGCTGGCCATGACCTCCGGCACTGCCCCCGACGT
>Ga0070741_10006846_pt1 | contig 24138 bp, 25 predicted proteins | sample Coa_R1_4_FD_66440 | JGI IMG/M metagenome (GOLD analysis project Ga0070741, IMG submission 66440) | Surface soil microbial communities from Centralia Pennsylvania, which are recovering from an underground coalmine fire - Coalmine... | ecosystem: Environmental > Terrestrial > Soil > Unclassified ...
CCGGAGGCCCTCCTCAGGGACAGCGGTAGCCTCGGCATCGGTGCCGGCGGCTGCGTCCGGGTGCTCCTTGAGATGGCCAGAAGCCGTCTCGATCGCACTGCGAATCGAATCCGTATCCGTGCTGTTGCGAATCGCCTCCATGTCTCTCCTCTCAGATGGCCGGCTCTACGTCGCTCGGCGTTTGGGCGCCCCGCCGGCGCCACCAGATGCCGAGCAGGGTCGACGGGATGCAGAGATTCGTCACGGTCAGGAGGCCGCACGCGCCGAGGAGCAAGATGCCGAGGACCAGCGCCGCGGACGCCTGGCCGGCCGCGAGCAGGATGCCCACCGCGAGAAGCCACGCCGTTCCGACCTTGAACCCGTGGCGACGCGGAGTCGGGTTCGGAGGGATCTCCGGCACCCCGACGAGACGGCGAACTCCGTGGTTCCAGAGCAGGTCGAACGGATGCCGCCGCGTCCAGCCGGCCATCGCCCCGGCGGGGACGAGGGCGAGGATCACGGGCGCGGACTGCAGGACCAGGCCGAGCGCGACCAGCGCAAAGCAGAGGGCTGTCGAGAAGCGCAGTCCCCAGCGGAGGGCATGGCCCTCAGCGCTGCTCAGGCAGTAGCCCTGCACGGCCAGGTTGTGCTCGATCCAGCTCATTCGACGCCGGCTTCCTCGAGCTCGCGGACGTGCCACTCGGGCCAGCCCTCCTCGAGCCGGCGGGCCGCATGGCCCGCGTCCCGCAGCCGCCGCACCGCTTCGTGGGCCATGACGCAGAACGGGCCGCGGCAATAGGCGATCACCTCCCGGTCCTTCGGGAGCTGCTCGAGGTGCTGCTCGAGGTCCCTGAGGGGGATCGACCGCGCGCCCTCGATGTGTCCCGCCTCGAACTCGTCCGCCGGGCGGACGTCGACGAGGACGACGTCCCGGCGCCGCATGCGCTCGAGCAGCTCATCGCGATCGATCGCCTCGACCGGCTCGCCGAGATAGGCCCGGGCCGAGCGCTCCACCTCGGCAAGGCGCGCGGCAGCCGTGTCCCGGAGGGCGAGCCAGAGCCGCAGGACGTCGTCGCCCGCCAGCTCATACCTGACCTTGTTGCCCTGCCGCTCGCGGGCCAGCAGACCGGCGGCATGCAGGGACTGCAGGTGCTGGGAGGCGTTCGCGACCGACTGCTTGCTGGCGCGTGCCAGTTGGTCGACCGTGCGCGGGCCCTGGGCGAGCAGGTCGAGCAGCTCGAGGCGGCGCGGACTGGCGAACGCCTTGCCCATCACCGCGAGCGACTCGAAGAGGGCGGTCTTGGTGCGGTCGGCCCTCGCCATATTTGTTATTCAATAGAACTCTTGATAGCTTGTCAAGCCGGATCAGGCAAACGAGATGGGGAGAGGGCGATGACTGCGACGACGAATCCGAACAAGGCGCTGTGGGAGAAGGGCGACTTCACCCGCATCGCAGCGAGCATGCGCGACAGTGGGGCGGCGCTGGTCGCAAGGCTGGGCATCACCGAGGGGCTTCGGGTGCTGGATCTCGGCTGCGGGGATGGAACGACGGCCGTGCCGGCCGCACAGCTCGGGGCGGACGTCCTGGGCGTGGACATCGCCAGCAATCTGGTCGCGGCCGGGAACGAGCGCGCCGAAGCGCTGGGCTTGCCCAACCTGCGGTTCCAGGAGGGCGACGCCACGGACCTCAAGGAGCTCGATGACGAGAGCTTCGACCTCGTCGTCAGCATCTTCGGGGCGATGTTCGCTCCCAAGCCGTTCGACGTCGCGAGGGAGATGGTCAGGGTGACGAAGCCCGGCGGCCGGATCGTGATGGGCAACTGGATCCCGAACGACCCGACGCTGGTCGCCCAGATCCTGAGGATCAGCTCCTCCTACTCTCCCCCGCCCCCGGACGGGTTCGTCAGCCCGATGAAGTGGGGCATCGAGGAGGAGGTGACCGAGCGGTTCACCTCGGCGGGAGTGCCCGAGGAGCAGATCTCGTTCGAGCGGGACACCTATACCTTCAGCTACCCCGGTCCGCCCCGGGAGCTGGTCGCCGAGTTCCGCTCCTACTACGGCCCGACCATGAACGCGTTCGAGGCGGCGGCCGCGGAGGGCCGCGAGGACGAGCTGCAGGCCGAGCTCGAGGCGCTGTTCGACGAGCAGAACACCAGCCACGATGCCACCTCGATCCCGGCGACCTTCCTGCGGGTGTCGGTGATGCGCTGACCGGGCCCGATGCTCCTGCGAGCCCGCGGCGGCGGCCCTATGCCGTGTCGGCCGGCGGCCGGCTTGCCGCGATCAAGTCGCGCAGGCTCGCGTGGTCCTCGGCGCAGGCGGGACAGCCCTCCAGATGGGCCCGCATGCCCGGGATGCGCGGCTCCGGGTCGGCGCCGGCCAGCTCGAGCTCGACGTAGCGATCGAGCAGCTCGAAGCACTGCTCGCAGTCGAGCTCCCGGCCCTCGGGGCCCAGCAGCCGCCTGATCGGATCGCGCTCGTCGGAGTCACTGGTCATTCGTCTCTCACCTCCTCCCCCGCCTGCCACTCGATCCCCTCCTCGCCCAGGCTGGCGCGCAGCTTCTTGCGGGCGTCGTGGATCACCTTGTAGAGAGCACCGCGCGTGGTCCCGAGCCGCTCGGCCATCACGTCGATCGGCACCCCCTGGACGGAGACGGCGAGCAGGATCTCCCGCTGGCGCGGCGTCAGCTCCGACTGGATCGCCTCGGTGATCCTCCCCAGCCGCTCTCGGTGCTCGAGCCGGGCGCTCGGAGAGCCGCCCGAGTCCGGGATCAACAGCCAGCGCTCCGGCTCGACCGGGAGCTCGCGCCCCTGCCACGCGCGCCGCCTCATCCTCACCGCGGCCTCGAGCAGGGCGAACTTGTAGGCCCAGGTCACGAAGCGGCTCTCGCCGCGGAAGTCGTCGAGCTTCGCCAGGATCGCCATCAGCGCATCGCTCGCGGCCTGCTGGGCGAGATCGTCGAAGTCACCGCCCCGGACGTGCGGCATCGCGGCTCGGCGGCGGCTGATCTCGAAGCGCGCGGCGCGCAGCAGCAGCTCGTGGAGGCGCTCGGTGGCCTGATCCCGCGCGGGACCGTCGCCCCGCAGCGCGGCGATCCACTCGCGCTCGTCCTGGGTCACCCGGGACGAGCGTGCCGCTTCCGTCGGCTCCACGCCGTCGATTGTCGCGGCTGCCGGCCGCCGCGGGCCCTCGCGAACGGCGAGGGGGGAGATCGCGCTTTGCGCCATGACTGATTTGCGTCGGATCGCGGTCAGTTCTTACGCCGAGGTAAGAAATCGGGGCGCGGCGACGCCAATCCACTGACGGAAGCGGTTCACCCAAGCAAGGAGGTTCAGATGGAGTCCGCCACGCTGACAGGCGCGCGCGCCGAGCAAGGCGTCGCCTCCGACGGCAGAGCCACGGTGGCGCAGCGCCTCAAGACCGATCCGGCCTACCAGGCGTTCTGGGCGCTCAGAATCGGGTTCACGGTCCTGCCGATCGTCTTCGGCGTCGACAAGTTCGCCAACGTGCTGGTCGATTGGGAGATCTACCTGGCGCACTGGATCAACCAGATCCTTCCCGGCAACGCCACGGATGCGATGCACATCGTCGGCGTAGTCGAGATCCTCGCCGGGATCGCGGTGGCGCTGAAGCCCCGCTACGCCGCCTACGTGGTCGCCGCGTGGCTGGGCGGGATCATCGTCAACCTGCTCACCTACTCGGGCTACTACGACATCGCGCTGCGCGACTTCGGTCTGCTGCTGGGGGCGCTCACGCTCGCCCGCCTGGCGAGCAGGTACGACCCGCCGCTGTTCGCACCGAGGCGGTAGCCCGGGCGGCCCCGGCGCAGGCTGACGCCTCCTGCGCCGGGGTCCACCGCCGTGGCACGATGAGGCGATGGCCACGGCGACAGAGCCACGTCCCTCCCGGCTCCGCACCACGTTCCGCCAGGAGGACCGGGTCATGCCGCTCGAGCTCTTCTTCGACCTCGTCTTCGTCCTGGCGATCACCCAGTGCACGACGCTGATGTCGCGCAGCCCCACCTGGGAGGGACTGGGCGAGGGCCTGCTCGTGCTCGGGCTGCTCTGGTGGTCGTGGGCGGCCTATGCCTGGCTGACCAGCCTGCTCGATCCCGAGGAGGGCGGGGTCAGGATCGTCCTCTTCGCGGCGATGGCCGGCTTCCTGATCGCGGCGATCTGCGTGCCTAGGGCGTTCGGGGGGCTCGGCACGGAGTTCGCCGTCGCCTACGGGGCGGTCCGCTCCGCCCACATCGCCCTCTTCCTGATCTCGAGCCGCGACGATCCGGCGCTGCGGCGCTCGACCTGGGGGATCGCCGGCTCGACGGCGCTCGGAATCGCCCTGCTCGTGGCCGGCTCGCTCCTCGACCCCGGCCCTCGCGTCGCCGTCTGGGGTGTCGCCCTCGCCCTCGACATGCTCGAGCCCTATCTGTTCGGCTCGGAGGGCTGGCACCTGGTCCCGGGCCACTTCGCCGAGCGGCACGGGCTGATCATCCTGATCGCGCTAGGCGAGTCGATCGTCGCGATCGGCATCGGCGCGGACGCGTCCATGTCCTGGGGGATCGCCGCCGCCGCGGTGCTCGGGATCGCAACCGTCGCCGCGCTCTGGTGGCTGTACTTCGACGTCGTCGCGCTGGTCTCCGCCCGGCGGCTCGCGAGCGCCCCCGAGGGGAAGGAGCGCAACGAGCTGGCGCGCGACTCCTACTCCTACATCCACTTCCTGATGGTGGCGGGGATCATCCTGACCGCCCTCGGCCTGAAGAAGACACTCGCCCAGATCGGGGACCCGCTGGACATCGTCCTCGCGTTCGCGCTGCTCGCCGGGGTCTCCCTCTACCTGCTCGGGCTGGTGACGTTCCGCTACCGGCACGTCAGGTCGCTCAACCGGAGGCGGTTCGCGCTCGCCCTCCTCCTGCTCGCCCTGCTGCCGGCCGCCACCGAGCTGGCCGCCCTCGCGATCCTGGCCATCGTCGCGGTCGCGCTCTGGGCCCTGGTGGTCAGCGAGACGCGCGGCTACGGCGAGGGCCGCCAGCGCGTTCGCCACGGCGACGCCTTCCCGGCAGCGCGCTAGCGCCGGCGCGAATCGCCCGCCGGTCGGCTCCCTAGAGTCCTCGCGATGCCTCCGCTTGCGACGACGACCGCGGTCGCCGCCGGCGTCGACGAGACCTCCGCGCTCGTCATGGTGATGGCCGCCGCCCTGGCGGCCGTGATCACCCTCGCGGTCTCCCCCAGGCTGACGATCCCCGTGGTGGTGCTCGAGCTGCTGCTCGGGATCCTGATCGGGCCGCAGGGGCTGGAGATCGCGCGCCTCGACCCGACGACCTCCCTGCTGGGCGACCTCGGGCTCGGGATGCTCTTCTTCTTCGCCGGCTACGAGATCGACTTCGACCGGATCAAGGGACGCCCGCTCGAGCTCGCTGCCGCCGGGTGGGCTCTGTCGCTGGCGCTCGCCTACGGGATCGGGGGCGTACTCGCTGCCGCGGGAATCATCCTCTCCTTCCTCTACACCGGCTCCGCCATGGCGACAACCGCGATCGGGACCCTGATCCCGATCCTCGGCGACGCCGGCGAGCTGCGGACGAGGTTCGGCACCTTTCTGCTCGGAGCGGGCGCCGTCGGCGAGTTCGGGCCGATCCTGCTCGTCACGCTCATCCTCTCGACCGGCCACCCCCTGCACGAGGCCGTGATCCTGGTGGTCTTCGTCGCCCTCGCGGTGTTCACGGGCCTGCTCGCGGTCCGCTCGGCCTGGCGCGGCTGGCCACTGGTCGAGAGGACCTTCGAGACCTCGAGCCAGCTGGCGGTGCGCCTGGCGGTGGTGCTGGTCTTCAGCCTGGTCGCGCTCGCGGCGCAGCTCGGGCTCGACCTGCTGCTCGGCGGATTCGTGGCCGGGATGATCACCAGGATCGCCCTGCGCGGCCGGGAAGTGGCGGTGTTCGACTCGAAGCTGAACGCGGTCGGGTACGGGCTGCTGATCCCGTTCTTCTTCGTCACCAGCGGCATGGCGTTCGACCTCGACGCCCTCACCTCGAGCACTACCGCGCTCCTCAAGATCCCGATGTTCGTCGGGCTCTTCCTGCTCGTGCGCGGGGTGCCGGCGCTGCTCCTCTACAGAGGGGAGATGGTCCTGCGCGACCGCTTCGCGCTGGCCGTCTACTCGGCGACCGAGCTGCCCCTGGTCGTTGCGATCACGACGCTGGCGATCGACGCCGGGCACATGCGGTCCTCGACGGCGGCGGGGCTGGTCGGGGCCGCCATCCTCTCCACCCTGATCTTCCCGATGCTGGCCGCCCGGATCCGACGCGGCGGCGAGCCGGCGGGGGGTCCGATCGAGGCACCGGCGGCCGCTTAGCCACCCCCGGATTGATTCGCGTGCCGCCGCGACGTAGAGTCGGTCCCGAGCCGGGGACGAGGGAAGGAGCGAGGATGAGCGAATGCTATTCGCACGGGACCTGGACCGCCAGGGAGGGTGAGGGCGAGCAGTTCGTCGAGGCCTGGACGGAGTTCGCGCAGTGGCTGAAGACGCAGCCCGGCGCGGGGACGGCCCGGCTGACCCGCGACCTGAGCGAGCCGAACCGCTATCTCAGCTTCGCGCCCTGGGAGAGCGCCGAGGCGATGCACGCCTGGAAGAGCTCGCCCGAGTTCCGCGAGCGCATGGGCAAGGTGCAGGCACACGTCGCCGAGTTCCATCCCGATGAGATGGAACTGGTCGCACAGGTCTAATCGACGACCTGGAGCTGCTTGGGCAGACCGCTCAGGTTGCGGTAGCCGCCATCCGTCACCACGACGAGGTCCTCGATCCGAACGCCGAAGGCGCCGGGCAGGTAGATCCCCGGCTCCACGGTGACGACGTTGCCGTCGGCGAGCTCGTCCTCCGAGCTGGTGGCGAGGCGCGGGCCCTCGTGGACCTCGAGGCCGACGCCGTGGCCCGTGCCGTGCCCGAAGTGGTCGCCGTGGCCCGCCTCGGCGATGATCTCGCGCGGCACCGAATCGACCTCCTGGCCGCTCGCGCCGGCCCGGACCGCCTCGAGCGCCGCCTCCTGGGCCCTGAGCACGAGCTCGTACACCTCGCGTGCCTCTCCGTCCACCTCGCCCGTCGCGAAGGTCCGTGTGCAGTCCGAGCAGTACCCGTCGAGCATGGCCCCCATATCGAAGACGACGAGCTCAGCGCGACCGATCTCCCGTTCGCTCGGCTCCGCGTGCGGTAGCGCGCCGTTCTCGCCCGCGGCGACGATCGGCGGGAATGACGGCTCCGCACCGAGCTCTCTGATCCGGGCCTCGCCGTCACGGGCCACGTCCCGCTCGGTCCGGCCGGCTAGGCTCCGCTCGAGGACCCAGCGGTAGACGTCGTCCGCGAGCTCGGCCGCGGCGGCGATCCGCTCGAGCTCCCCGGGCTCCTTGACGGCCCGCAACCCCTCGACGAGGTCCCCGGCGGGGATCAGCTCGATGCCGGCGTCGGCGCCGGCGGCCTCGAGCCGGGCCAGCTGCCGGACGGTGAGCTTGGCGTCCTCGAAGCCGACCCGGCCCTTCATCCGCCCGACGATCTGCGGGACGAGCTCGCGCTCGGCCTCGGGCCGCTCCCACTCCGGGCCCACCTCGCGCTCCGCTCGCTCCGTGTAGCGGAAGTCGGTGAAGAAGACCAGCTCGTCCGGGCCGACCAGACAGGCGCCGTTGGTGCCCGTGAAGCCGGTCAGGTAACGGACGTTGACCAGGTCGGAGACGAGGAGCTGGTCGAGCTCGCGCTCGGGCAGGAGCTCCGCGAGGCGCTCGCCGCGGGTCACGCCAGCCTCCCGGCGATCAGCTCGAGTGCCTCCCGATACCCCTCGGGCCCCTTGCCGTAGACCTGGCCGATGATCAGCTCGAGGCCCTCGAAGACCGAGGTCCTGCGCCACTCCTCGCGCTTCGAGATGTCCGAGAGGTGCACCTCGACGGTTGGGATTCCCGTCAGGTCGAGGGCGTCGCGGATTGCCCAGGAGTAGTGGGTCCAGGCTCCGGCGTTGACGATCGCGGCGTCCGCGATCTCGGGCAGCCGGTGGAGGTGCTCCACGAACTCGCCCTCGGCGTTGGTCTGGAAGAAACGCGTCTCCAGCTCGAGCTCGCGCGCGAAGCGCTTGATCCTCACCTCGAGCTCGGTCAGCGAGAAGTCCCCGTAGACGTCGCGGTCGCGTTGCCCGAGCATGTCGAAGTTGACGCCGTGCAACACCTCGACGCGGTTCCGGGTGCGGGCCATCAGGTCAACTCTTCCACGGCGGCGCGGACCCTGTCCGGCTCGACCGGCTGCCCCCAGCGGGGCTCGCCCGGGCGCTCGAGCAGGACGAAGCCGAGGCCCTCGCTGGTCGCCTTCTTGTCACGGGCCGTCGCCTCGATCACGGCATCGACCCGGACCGAGGGATCGAGGGAGATCGGCAGGCCGTGCGAGGCGAGCAGGCCCTCGACCTCGTTGCGGAGCGCGTCGGCCCCCGACAGGCGGAGGGCAGCGAGCAGGCCGAGCCCGACCGCCTCACCGTGCCGGTAACGGGAGTACCCGGTGGCCGCCTCGATCGCGTGGCCGACCGTGTGGCCGAGGTTGAGGACCGCGCGCCGCCCGGAATCGCGCTCGTCGGAGGCGACCACGTCGATCTTCAGGCGCGCGCACCGGAAGATCACGTCGCTCAACGTGTCGAGATCGAGGTCCTCCATCTCGCGCACCCGCTCCCAGAGCTCGCCGCCGCCGATCAGGGCCGTCTTCACGACCTCGGCGAACCCTGCGGCCAGCTCCTCGCGCGGCAGCGTCCGCAGGGTGGACGGGTCGGCCAGGACCGCGAGCGGCTGGTGGTACGCACCGACGTAGTTCTTCGCCTCCGGCAGGTCCACCCCGGTCTTGCCGCCATAGGCGGAGTCGACCTGAGCGACCAATGTCGTCGGCGCTTGGATCAAGGGGATGCCGCGCTGGTAGGTGGCGGCGCAGAAGCCGGCCAGGTCCCCGACGACGCCGCCGCCGAAGGCAAGCAGACCGTCCTCACGACGGGCGCCCGCCGACGCGAGCTCCCGCAGCACGCGCTCGGCCTCCGCGATCGTCTTCGACGACTCCGCCCCCTCGACCTCGATGACCGTCTCGCGGCGCGGCAGCAGCCGCGCATGGTGCGCGAGGGCTTCGGAGTCGGCGACGCAGAACGTCCTCTCGGGAAAGTCCTCAGGCAGCGCCTCGCGCGCGGCTTCGAGCAAACCGATCGCGCCCTCCCCCACCGCCGCCGGGTAGGAACCGCTCTCCGACTCGGCCCACGCCATCCTCACGGCGGGCGCGCCCTGCATAGCCGCGAGCCAGGGTGCCGCGGTCCGGGCCGCCTCCCGCGCGGCCGACGGCAGGATCGCGCGCGCGAGCTTCTCGTAGGTGGGGCGGCGGCGCTCGTAGAGCGTCGAGAACTCCTCGTGGTCCACCGCCAGCGGCCGGCCGGATTCCGCCGCGCGCGCCCAGGCGATCTCCTCCTCGACGTCGCACCAGACCGGCATGTGCTGCGCGAGCGCCCGCTGGACGTGCAGGCTCTCGACGGCACCGCCCCCCAGCGAGACGACCGCTGAGGGCCCGCCGACCTGCGCGGCCAGGGCGTCGAGGACGGAGACGACCAGGCGCTCCTCGCGGCGGCGGAACTCGTGCTCGCCCTCCCGCTCGAAGAAGGCGGCGATCGGCTCGCCGAGCTCGCGCTCGAGCAGCTCGTCGGTGTCGATCACCCCGAGTCCGAGCCGCTCCGCGACGGCCTGCGCGGCGCGCGTCTTGCCCGCCGCCATGAAGCCGATGAGGACGATGCCGTGGTGCGCGCTCATGGAACGCCGGGCTCTGGTCGGCCTAGCGGCGCCATCCGATGCGCTCCCTGTAGGCCGCGAGCGCGGCGGTCACGTCGTCGATGTGGTCGCCGCCGAACTTCTCGCGGTAGGCCGCCGCCAGCACCAGCGCCACCATCGCCTCCCCCACCACCGCCGCAGCGGGTACGACGGTCGAGTCGGTTCGCTCGCGCATCGCCTGCGCCGGCTCCTTGGTCTCGGTGTCCACGGAGCGCAGCGGCTGGGTCAGGGTGGAGATCGGCTTGATGGCGGCCTGCACCTTGAGCGGCTCGCCGTTCGTCATGCCTCCCTCGAGGCCGCCGGCTCGGTTTGTCTCCCGGTACCAGCCGCTCTCCTCCGACCAGAAGATCTCGTCGTGGGCCTCCGATCCGGGGCGCCCGGCGACCTCCCAGGCCTCGCCGAGCGAGACGCCCTTGACCGACTGGATCGAGCAGATCGCCTGGGCGAGCCGGCCGTCGAGCTTCTCGCTCCAGGAGACGTGGGAGCCGACCCCGGGCACCAGCCCGAAGGCCCGCACCTCGAACTTGCCGCCGAGCGACTCGTTGGCCTTACGGAGGCGGTCGATCTCGGCGACCATCGCCTCCGACGCGGCGGCGTCCAGGCAGCGAACCGGCGACTCGTCCACCCCCTCGAAGTCCTCAGGGCCGAGATCGTCGCGCTCCGGCGCCTTGACCGAGGCGATCTGGATCACGTGGCTGTGGACGCTCACCCCGAGGGCGGCGAGGAAGCCCTTCGCGATCGCCCCGGCGGCCACGCGGGCCGCCGTCTCCCGGGCGCTCGCCCGCTCCAGCACGTTGCGGACGTCCGAGTGCCCAAACTTGAGCGCGCCGGCCAGGTCGGCGTGCCCCGGCCGCGGCAGGTGCGACTCCTCCAGCTCGGCGTCCACGGGCCAAGGGTTCATCCGCTCCTCCCAGTTCGGGTAGTCGCGGTTGGCGACGAGCACCGCGATCGGGCTGCCGAGTGTTCGACCGTGACGGATGCCCGAGCGGATCTCGACGGCGTCGCTCTCGATCCTCATGCGCCCGCCTCGACCGTGGCCGAGCTGGCGCCGGGCCATGTCCCGGTCGAGCGCCTCGCGGTCGAGCTCGAGGCCGGCCGGGAGCCCCTCGACGATGGCGACCAGGCCCGGGCCGTGCGACTCGCCCGCCGTCGTGAATCTGAGCGTCATGCCGCCAGCGTAGATGGCGCGCCCATCCCGCTCCGGTCCGGTGGTTGCGACGCTCCCTCAGCTGTGCGAGAGCACGGCGGCCAGCGTCCCGGCCGCGAGGAAGGGCGCGAACGGGATCGTCCACTTCCGCGCGCCCCAGCCGTGTCGCGCGACCAGAGCCGTGCCGGCCAGCGTTCCGGCCGCGAAGGCGACCGCGAACGCGGTGATCACCTGGGCTCTCAGGTAGACGCCGAGCACCCCGGCGAGCTTCACGTCCCCGAGCCCCATCCCGCCCGGGCGGATCAGAGCGGCTGCCAGCAGGGAGCCCGCGGCTGCGGCGCCCCAGCCGAGCCGGCTCCCCGCAGCCGCCGGCGCGCCGAGGGCACATCCGACGGGCACGGCGAGCAGCCCCGCGATCAGCGCCCGATCCGGGATCAGACGCGTGCGCAGGTCGCTGACGGCGGCAACGCAGGCGACGGAGACGAGCGAGGCGTCGAGCGCTGTCGCGGCCATATCGTTGTCAGGGCCGTGACGCCCGACCTCTCCCCTCCCGCCGGATCGCGATGGCCGCACGCCGGCTGCTGATCATCATGCTGATCCTGTTGGGGATCTCGACGCTCGCGGCGGCGCTGATCCCGGAGCGCGCGCTGCGGCGCTCGGGCACCGGCGCTTCGACGACGACCACCACACCGGCGCCCACGACCACGACCTCGACTCAGTCGGCGGTGCCCCCGGCGGCGACGATCGTGGTCGGCGGCAAGCGCCTGCCGGTGATCCCGGTCCACGTCGGCCAGCGCTTCACCGTCCTGGCGCTCTCCCGCCAGCCGACCGAGCTCTCGATCCCGGCGTTTGGGCTGGTGTCCTACGCGACGCCGCTCAGCCCTGCCCGGTTCGAGCTGCTCGCCGACACGCCGGGCCACCTGGGGATCCTCTTCAGCCCGCCCCTCAGGGTGGGCAAGTGCGTGGAGCAGGTCGCGGCCATCATCCAGGTGCTCCGGAAGGGCCGGAAGCCGAAGGCGATCCGCTCGCCTAAGTGCGTAGCTCGCGTGGGACCAGGTCGAGCCTGAGCAGGTCGCCGTCGCGGACGACCTCGACCTGGATCCTCTGGCCGATGCGCTCGGCGACCATCAGGCGCTGGAGGTCCCCGACATCGGCCATCGCCTCGCCGTCCACCGCGACGATCAGGTCCTCCGGCCGCAGCCCGGCCTGCGCCGCGGGACTGCCCGCCACCACCTCGACCACCTCGATGCCCGCCTCGCGGCCGAGGCGGGACGCGATCCGAGGGGGCAGCGGCCGGGAGCCGCCCACGATCCCGATGTAGGCGCGCCGGACCCGGCCCTCCTTGATCAGGGCGGAGATGATCTTGCGAGTCGCGTCGTTGATCGGGACGGCGAGGCCGAGGCCCACGCCGGCGACGGCGGTGTTGACGCCGACCACCCGGCTGAGTCCGTCCGCAAGCGCCCCGCCGGAGTTGCCGGGGTTGAGCGCCGCGTCGGTCTGGATCACGTTCTCGACCAGGCGGCCCGCCGACCCGGACCGGGTCGGCAGCGAGCGGCCGAGCGCGGAGACGACGCCCGCGGTAACGGTGCCGGCCAGGCCCATGGGGCTGCCGATCGCGACGACGAGCTGGCCGACCCGGAGCTCGTCGGCATCGCCGAGCTGCGCCGGCTCGAGGTCCCGGGCATCGGCCCGGACCACGGCGAGGTCCGAGAGCGGATCCGCCCCGATCACCTCGGCGCGGAGCTCACGGCCGTCGGAGAACGAAGCGGTGACCCGATGGCCCCCGGCGATCACGTGCGCCGAGGTCAGCATGTAGCCGTCCGAGGAGATCGCGACGCCGCTGCCGGCCCCCTCCGCTCGGCCGCGACGGGTGCGCCGCGACACGGCCAGGTGCGCCACTGACGGCGTCAGCCTCTCGGCGACGCCCGAGACGGTTCGCGAGTAGGCATCGAAGGCGTCCGCGTCGGGGAGGCGCTCCGGTGGCGAAGCGGGCTTCGAGTTGGCGACTCCGTCAGAGATCAGCTGCAGACCACCGGAGCCGGGGGTCGGTTTCCGCACTAACTAAAAATTAGCAGGGCCCGCTCGGGCCCCGGCCGGGCTCTCAGCTCGGTCCCGGCCGGTAGCCCTTCGCGCGGCCCATGACACCGAGCACCGCCACCAGCGGGCGGATCGCGATCCGCGGCCCCGCGAGGCGGAAGACGTCGTCGTATTCGCTCAGGTACGTGCCGTAGGCGAGTGGCCCAGGCGTCCCGCCACGCCCCACCTTCCCCTCACGGAAGAGCCGGTCGATGGAGCGAAACCAGGCATCGGTCCTCAGCCGAGGCCTCGTCTGCCAGAGCGCCCGCATCGGTTCCGCTCCGGCGTTCCAGATCTGATGAGGCGTGCCGCGCGGGATGTCGAGGCTCTCGCCCGCCTGCAGCACGTGCTGCCTGCCCGCCACTCTCGCCATCAGCGTCCCCTCGAGCACCTCGAAGCGCTCGTCCTGCGCCGGGTGGTAGTGGGCCGGCGGGGGCTTGCCGCGCGGCTCCCAGCTTCCCTCGACCTCGAGCAGCTCCGCGGAGCTTTCGCGGATCGTGACGGTCTCGCTCGGTGTCAGCCTGAGCTCATCCCCCATCAGCTCCCTCCCCTCGCGGCTTGGCGCATCACCTCGAGCGGCGGGTCCATGCCGGTCCAGATGCGAAGCGACTCGCCGCCCTGCTGCACCAGGACCTCGAGCCCGTCGATCACCGTCGCGCCGGCCTCCCGCGCCGCGCCGACCAGGCGGCTCTCCGAGCCCGAGTAGACGAGATCGACGAGCAGGATGCCGGCGCCGAATCGCGACGCCTCGAGCGGCAGCAGCTCGAAGGGATCCTCGTCCTCCATCCCGACCGCGGTGCAGTTGACGATCACCTCGTAAGCACCCGCGCGGACCTGCTCGCCGCTCACCGGAGCGAGGCGCCCCTCCGCCGGGGTCCCGGCGTCGGCCCCCGAGAGGTCCCGGACCAGCTCGTCCGCCCGTTCGGGAGTCCGGTTCCAGACGGAGACCGAAGCGGCCTGCCCGGCGAGCGCCCAGACGGCCGCCCGCGCCGACCCGCCGGCGCCGAGCACGAGCGCGTTCAGGCCCTCGACGGGCCTCGGCAGCGCCGAGATCAGCCCCGTCGCGTCGGTGTTCTCCGCGTGGATCACGCCGCCGTCGAAGCTGAGCGTGTTCGCAGCGCCGATCTCGGACGCTGCCTCGGAGGCCTGGTCGGCGACGGCGAGCGCCGCCTCCTTGTGGGGAATGGTCACGTTGACGCCGACGAAGTCCTCTCCGGGCAGCTCCGCGACCCGGTCGGGGAACTGCTCGGGGGTCACGTCGATTGCCTCGTAGCTCCACTCGCCACCGAGGCCGAGCGCCTCGAGCGCGGCGTTCTGCATCGCCGGCGAGCGCGAGTGGGAGACCGGGTGCCCGACCACGGCCAGCCTTCTCAAAACCCAACCCCCCGGGCGATCAACTTCGGCAGCTCGGAGGCGGATGCCCTGCCTGGTAGGCAGCGACGAGCTGGTTGAACTCCGCGCCGCTCGCCGTGAAGCAGTGCTGCCCGTTCCCGCCGGCCTTCAGCACGTAGTAGAGGTAGTTGACCTTGGCGGGATGAGCCGCCGCCTGAATCGAGGCGAGACCGGGGTTGCCGATCGGCGTCGGGGGGAGGCCCGCGTGGATCCGCGTGTTGTATGGCGACGGCGAGCTCAGCTCCGATTCCGTGATCGCCCCGGTGTAGTTGTGGAACTCGTAGCGGGTCGTGGCGTCGATGCCGAGCGGCATCCCGCGATGCAGCCGGTTGTAGATCACGGCGGCGACCAGCGGCCGCTCCGACGGCGCCATCACCTCCTTGTCGATCATCGAGGCGATCGTGAGCACGTCATAGACGGTCAGGTTCTTCGACCTCGCGTAGGACATGTTCACGCCGGCGATGTTCTCCTTGAAGGCCTGGAGCTGCTCGGAGACGAGCTGGCCGACGTTCGAGCCGGGATCGAGCTGGTAGGTGGCCGGGAAGAGGAAGCCCTCGAGCGACTTCGGGTTGTGGGCGCCGTAGCGGTTCGGGTCGAAGCCGCTGAAGCTCTTGCTGGCCGCGAGGTAATCACCGGTCAGGCCGAGGCTCCGCGCCTGCGGCGCGATCTGATCGCGCGCCTCCCCCTCGGGGATCGTCATCGTCACCTGGCCTCCCGAGCTGGTCAGCTTGTCGATCGCCGCGCCGTAGCTCATGTCGTGGGCGAGGACGTAGCGCCCGGGCAGGATGCTGCCGCTCTTGCCGGCGAGCTTCAGCCGCCACTCGAACAGGGTGCCGTTCGAGACCACGCCGTCCTTGGAGAGCAGGTCCGCCACGTCGCTCGCCGTGGCCCCCGAGGGCACCGTGACGATCACCTCGCCGGTTCCGTTGCCCGGGTCGAAGGGCGGCGGCTGGAAGAAGGCGACCAGGAACCAGACGACCAGGGCACCGAGCAGCAGCAGGACGAGCGCAAGAATCCGCCGGCGGCGGAACTTGCCGCGCTTCCCGGTCGGGGCGGGATCGCCCCCGTCGACCGGCGGGGGCGGTGTGGGCGCGGCCCGCGCCGGGTTCGGGACGGCGTTCGGCCGCCGCTTCGTGGCCTCGGCCCGCGGGATCGGCTGCTCCGCCGGCGTCGGATGCGCGGGCGCCTCCGCCCGCTCCGCCGGCCGCTCCGGCTGCTTGGCGCGGCGCGCCCGGCGGCGCTGCTCGCGCTCCTGGCGCCTGCGCTCACGCTCGAGCGAGGCCGGATCGTCCCGGCCGAACTCGTCGGTCGGCGGCGCCGCCTCGCCGGGCGCCGTCAGGCTTCCCTCGGTGTCCGCGAACCAGTCTTGCCGTTCAGCCATTGCCCCCCACCTCGAGGAAGGACTCAAGCAGATGTGCCGCCGCGAGCGAGTCCGGGTGGGCTCGGGCCCCCTCGCGCGCCGTCCGCTCCGCCATGCGAGTCGTCAGGCGCTCGTCGTATGTCCGCACCGGAACGTCGAGCAGCTCGCTGAGCTCCGCCGCGAAGGCCTTGCTGCGCTCGGCCTGCTCGCCCTCCTCCCCGGCAAGCGTGCGGGGCAAACCGACGACGACGAGCTCGGCCTCCCGCTCGCGGGCCAAGCCGGCGACCGCCTCGGCGTCGGACGGCTCGATCGCGTCGAGGGGCGTGACGAGGGTGCCCGTCGGATCCGAGATCGCGCAGCCACTGCGGGCGATGCCGTAGTCGATGGCGAGCACCCGCAAGAAGCTATCGGGCGGCTGCGGCCGCCTGCTCCGGTTCGGGCAGAAGGTCGCTGGCGGACTCGGGGCTGTCGGGCGCGACCTCCGTGGCCGCGATCATCCCCGCGTCGACGTTGCGCGGGTGGTGGCAGGCGGCCGCCTGGCCGGATTCGTACGCGGCCAGCGGGGGCTCGTCTTCCGAGCAGACCTCGGTGGCCCACGGACAGCGGGTGTGGAAGCGGCAGCCCGGGGGAGGATCGACAGGGCTCGGCACGTCGCCCTCGAGCACGATCGGCCGGCGCGCGGCGTTCGCCTTCGGGTCGGGGATCGGGACCGCCGAGAGCAGCGCCACCGAGTAGGGATGGATGGGCTGCTCGTACAGCTCCACCGCGGGCGAGCGCTCGACGATCTTGCCCAGGTACATGACCGCGATCCGGTCCGAGACGTGGCGGACGACGCCGAGGTCGTGGGCGACGAAGATGTAGGAGAGGTTGAACTCGTCCTGGAGGTCCTCCAGCAGGTTGATGATCTGGGCCTGGATCGAGACGTCGAGGGCCGACACCGGCTCGTCGGCGATGATCAGCTTGGGGCGCAGGGCGAGCGCGCGCGCAATCCCGATCCTCTGCCGCTGGCCGCCCGAGAACTCGTGCGGATAGCGGTTGTAGTGCTCGGGCTGGAGGCCGACCCGATCCATCAGCTGCTGAACCTCGCGGCGCAGATGGTTGCCGGAGGCGAGCCCGTGGAGCTGGAGTGGATCGCCGATGATCTGCCCGACGCGCTTGCGCGGGTTGAGCGACGAGTAGGGGTCCTGGAAGATCATCTGGATCTCTCGCCGCAACGGGCGGAGCTCTCGTCGCGACAGCCCGACCAGCTCACGACCCCTGTACTTGACGGAGCCGGAGGTCGGTTCAAGCAGCTGGATCGCGGTGCGGCAGAGGGTGGACTTGCCGCAGCCCGATTCGCCGACCAGCCCCAGCGTCTCGCCCTCGTGGAGCGTGAAGCTGACGTCATCCACGGCCCGCACGCGAGCAACCTCGCGGTCGAAGAGGATCCCCGACTTGATCGGGAAGTGCTTTACGAGGTGCGAGACCTCGAGCAGCAGCTCGCCCCTCGCCATCAGACCGACACCTTCCGGGCCTCGAGACCGATCCGGCCCTCGACCTCGCGCTTCTCCTTCTTCTCGCTCGGCTCGAGCCAGCAGCGGTCGAGATGACCAGGTTCCTTCGCCAGCCTGTGCTCGAGACCGGGCAGCTCGGCGCACCGATCGAACGCGTGCGGGCACCTGGGCCGGAAGCGGCAGCCCGGCGGCAACCCCAACAGGGAGGGCGGCTGGCCGCCGATCTGCGGCAGGCGCTCCGGACGCTCCTGGTCGAGCCTGGTGAGCGAGCCCATCAGGCCCCATGTGTAGGGGTGCTGGGGGTCGTAGAAGATCTCTTCGAGCGTCCCCTGCTCGACGATCTGTCCCGCGTACATGACCATCACGCGCTCGGCGATCTCGGCGACGACGCCGAGGTCATGGGTGATCAGGACGACCGAGAGCCCGCGCTCCTGATTGAGGTCCTGAAGCAGCTCGAGAATCTGCGCCTGGATGGTGACGTCGAGCGCAGTGGTCGGCTCGTCGGCGATCAGGATCGCCGGCTCGAGCGCCAGCGCCATCGCGATCATCGCCCGCTGCCGCATGCCGCCCGAGAACTCGAACGGGTAGTGCCGCGCCCGCGTCTCGGGGTCGGGAATGCCGACCGACCGCAGGGCTTCGACCGCCTGGCGGTGGGCGGCCTCCTTTTCGATGTCGTGATGGGCAAGGATCGCCTCGACGATCTGGTCGCCGATCCGGTGAACCGGGTTGAAGGAGGACATCGGGTCCTGGAACACCATCGCGATCCGGTTCCCGCGAACGGTCTCGAGCTCGTCGTTCGAGGCGGTGGTGAGCTCCTGGCCCTGGTAGCGGATCGAGCCGGAGATCCGCGCATTGGGCCCTCGGGTCAGCCCGAGGATCGTCATCGCGGTCACCGACTTTCCGCAGCCGGACTCGCCGACGATGCTGAGGACCTCACCGGCCTCCAGCGAGAGCGAAACCCCGTCGACGGCGTGAACAGTTCCCTCGTCGGTACGGAAGTCGACCTTCAGGTCCTCGATCTCGAGCAGGGGTCCCGCCATTCCGTCAGGCACTCAGCCTGATCCTGGGGTCGAGGAGCGCGTAGACGATGTCCACCGCGGCGCTCAGGACGACCACGAAGAAGGCGCCGAACATCGTGATCACGAGGACGGGCGGGACGTCGAGCTGCTGAATGGAGGTGGCCGCGTACTGCCCGACGCCCTGCAGGTTGAAGACGGTCTCGGTGAGGATCGCGCCGCCACCGATCACGGCCGCGAAATCGAGGCCCCAGAGCGAGACGACCGGGATCAGGGAGTTGCGGAGCACGTGGTGGATCAGGATGCGGCGCTCGCTGAGGCCCTTGGCGCGGGCGGTCCGCACGTAGTCCTCGTTGATCGTGTCGAGGATGTTCGAGCGCAGCACCCGCGAGTAGAACCCGATGAAGAGCACCGAGAGGACGAACCAGGGCAGGGTCATGTGCGTCAGCCATCCCCACGGGTCCTGCGTTAACGGCACATATCCCCCGGCGGGGAAGATGGTGAGCTTGTAGGCGAACGCCCAGAGCACCAGGGCCCCCAGCAGGAAGACGGGCGTCGAGACGCCGATCAGGGACAGGACGGTGAGGCTCGTGTCGGTGAGCTTCCCCGCGTTCACCGCGCTGATCACCCCGAACAGGATCCCGAAGCCGAGCCAGATCACCCCGGCGCCGATCGCCAGCGAGAGCGTGGCGGGCAGGTCACGCTTGATCTCGTCGACGACGTTGATCTGCTGCGAGTAGGAGACGACCGTGCCGGTGAAGATCTTCCTCATCGTGATCGCGTACTGCTCGTAGATCGGCTTGTCGAAGCCCCAGTCCTTGCGGATCGCCTCGCGGGTCTCCGGCGTCGAGCTCCGGCCCCCGAGCCGCACCGCCGGGTCTCCGTTCGGGATCGCCTCGAAGATCAGGAAGGTGAGCACCGAGATCGCGAACAGGACGACCACCATCGCGAGCAGGCGCCTGACCAGGAAGCGGGCCATCAGTGCTCGATCCTCACCTCGGCGCGTGGGTCGAGGGCGTCGCGGACGCCATCACCGAAGACGTTGATGCCGAGCACCGCAAGCACCAGCATCGCGCCCGGGATCAGCGTGAGGTGCATGGCGCTTGGGATCAGCCGGATCCCATCCCCGATCATCGTCCCCCAGGACGGGTTCGGCGGCTGCACACCCGCGCCGAGAAAGGACAGCGCCGCCTCCAGCAGGATCGCGTTGGCGATCATCAGCGGGATGAAGACGATGATGCTCGAGGCGACGTTGGGCAGGATCTCGCGGAACATGATCCGCAGGTTCCCCGCGCCCTGGGAGCGCGCCGCCTCGACGAACTCCTTCTCGCGCAGGCTCAGCACCTGGCCCCGCAGCGGCTTCGCCATATAGGGGACGTAGACGACGCCGATGATGATCGCCGGAATCCAGAGAGAGGCCCCGCTCACGGTGAACAGCCCGAAGTCCAGGCCTCCCACGGCGAGCGCCGTGCCCAGCGCGATCCCCAGCAGGATCACCGGATAGGCCCAGATCAAGTCCATCGTCCGCGAGAGAACCCCGTCGATGACGCCGCGGTAGTAGCCGGCCGCCAGCGCGATGATCGTCGCCAGCAGGCAGCTGATCAAGGTCGCGATGAAGCCGATCTCGAGGGAGTTGCGACCGCCGTACAAGAGCCTCACCGCGACGTCACGCCCGTTCGAGTCGGCCCCGAGGAAGAAGCGTCCCTGCCAGGTCGGCCCGATCGGAATTCCGCCCGGTGAGACGACGTCCTCGGTCTTGCCGCCGACCTTGACCGTGTCCGTGATGTGATTCGCCGAGGGCGTCGTATGCGCGACGTACTTGGAATAGAGCGGCGCGCACAGGCACATCACCACGATCACCAGGAACATGGCCCCGAAGGCAAGCGCCGTCCTGTTGCGCCGGAGGCGCCTCAGGGCGAGCTTGTAGGGGCCGACCCCGCCCTCGCCGGCGACGGCGGTCTGCCCAAGGGCGACCCCGGGCTCGAGGGCTGCGGAGGTCCCCGGGCTTGGAGCGGTCGGATCTACGGCCATGTGTGCGCGGGGCGCCCGGCCACGCCCCGATCATCCTCTATTCGCGGCCTTACTTCAGCTGCCAGGTGCTCCAGTCGTTCAGGTAGGTCGGATTGACCACCGCCGAGCCGAAATCGATCCGGTCGCTGAAGAACTTCGGCACGGCCTCCGAGCCGTAGACGACGACATACGCCTTCTTGGCGGTGTACTCGTCGAGACCCTGCCACTGGCTCGCGACCGAGTCCAGCTTCTCCGTTGGCGTCGGAGACAGCTTGTTCACCTGCTGGTCTATGAACGGATCGCTGACGTAGCCGAAGTTCTCGTTGTTGACCGGCTGAATCGAGCTGGTGGTCAACAGGAGATAGAAGTCGACCGGGTTCGGGAAGTCCTGAATCCAGTCGGCGAACCCCGTCTGCGGGTTGGTCTTGGCGTTGCCGATCGTCGGGAAGTAGGTCGTGTCCGAGATCAGCTTCGGGGTCGCGTGATAGCCGATCCTGTTGAGCAGGTCGGCGTAGTACTCGACGTACTCCTTTCGCGGTGAGCGCTCCTCGCCCCAGACGGTGATCGACTGCCCGGCGGTGCCCGACTGCTTGACGAGCTGCTGGGCCTTGGCGATGTCACCGTGGCCGTCGGCGGGCCCGTACGGGCACGGGCTGGTCGGATGACCCGGGATCCCCTCCGGCAGGAAGAAGCATTCCGGGGTCAGGAAGCCGCTCGCCAGGCGCTGCATCGCCGGCCGGTCGATCGCCACGTTGACGGCCTGGCGGGCCAGCTCGCTGTTGAACGGCGGGATCCGCGTGTTCAAGAAGAAGTAGAACGTCGACGGGATCGTCACGGCCTCGAAGCGGTCCTTCGCCCGCGACTGCACCTGCGGCACAAGCGAAGGCGGCAGGGTGTCGCCCGCGTCGAAGTTGTCCGCCTGGTTGTTGAGGACCTGCTGGGCCTCGGTCTGCGTGTTCGACTGGATCGTCACCTTGATCTGGTCGAGATGCCCAGTCGGGATGTCGGGCAGGTTGAGCTGGGCGAAGTGCGGGTTCCGGACCATCGTGAACGACTTGTTCGGCACGATGTCCTTGTACATGTACGGGCCCACGCCCGGGGGCATGGTGGTGGTCAGCGTGTGATCGGGCGTCCCGCACGGGACCAGGCCCAAGTTGGGGAAGGCAAGTACGTTGGTGAAGGCGCCGTAGCGCTTGACCAGCTTGATCGTGATCTTGCCCGTCGAGTCGTCGGTGGTCACCCCGGAGATCTCGTTCGACTGGCCCTTGTCGTACGCCGTGGCGCCCTCGACGTTGTCGGTGATGAAGCTCTTGCCGCCGAAATTCACCTTGATCAGGCGCTCCATCGTGCACTTGAAGTCGCTGGCCTTGACGGGTGAGCCGTCCGAGTAGACGAGGCCCTTGCGCAGCGTCAACGTGTAGGTCTTGCCGTCAGCCGAGATCTGCGGCAGGGAGGTCGCCAGGCCGGGAATGATGGTGTTGCCGGCCGCCCCGTTTTCGTGCGAGTAGGTGACGAGCCCGGTATAGGCGATGCGGTTCGGCTCCCATCCCTGGGTCGTGTAGGACTCCTGCGGGTCGAGGTAGTCGGGCGCCGTGCCCATCAGCACCGTCGCGGTGCCGCCCTGGGTGCCTCCACCGCCTCCACCGCCACATGCCGCCAGTCCCAGCGCAGCCAGTCCGGCGGTGAACCCCAACACGAGCACCTTCGAGAGCTTCGTCACCCTGTTCCCTCCTCTATTGGTTGCCGCGCAGCGACGGGCAGAAGTCATATACCTGGAAATGGCACGAGTCAAGCCATCTTTCGGCCAGGCTAGGACGAAACGGCCCAGATCAGGAGGTCAGCTTCGACTCGATGGCCTGTCTGGCCGAGGCGAGCGCCTCGTCGAGCCTCGAGGGGTCCCTGCCGCCCGCCTGGGCGACGTTGTCGCGGCCACCGCCGCCACCCCCGACGAGCTGAGCCGCCTCGCGGATCACCTCGGCTGCCGAGAGGCCGCGCTCGACCACCTCGCCGCTGAAGCTCGCCACGATGGCGACCTTGCCGCCGGCCGCGCCGCCGAGGACGACGGCGGCCTCCCCGGCACGCGACTTGATCCGGTCGGCGAGGTCGAGGAGCGAGCGTTGATCGGCGTCGTCCGTCCGGCCGACGAACACGGTGACGCCCGCGACCTTGTGCCCCGTGGCCGCGATCTCCTCGGCCCGCTTGGAGAGGTCGGCCGAGCCGGCCTGGCGGGTCCGCTCCTCCAGCTCCCCCAGCCGATCCTTGAGCTTGCGCGCGGCGCCGAGCGGGTCCTGCTCGGAGCCGAGGACGCGGCCGATCTCGCTGAGCGTGCGCGAGCGCGAGCGGAACCAGTCGATCGCGGCCGGTCCGGTGAGCGCCTCGATCCGGCGGACGTTCGCGGCGCTCGAGCCCTCGGAGGCGATCGCGAAGATGCCGATCGAGGCCGTGTTGGCGACATGGGTTCCCCCGCAGAGCTCGCGCGAGACGTCCTCGACCTCGATCACGCGGACCCAGTCGCCGTACTTCTCGCCGAACAGCGCCATCGCACCGAGACGCTCAGCCTCCATCCGCGACATCTCGAGCGCCCGCACCGGATGGCTCTCCTTGATCCACTCGTTGACGCGGTCGCCGACGTCGCGCAGCTCCTCGCTAGTCAGCGGGGCCCCGTGGGTGAAGTCGAAGCGGAGCTTGTCCGGCCGGACGGCCGAGCCGGCCTGGCGGACGTGGCCACCGAGCCGCTCCCGCAGGGCCGCGTGGAGCAGGTGCGTCGCGGTGTGGTTGCGCATCGTCGCGAAGCGGGCGACGTGGTCGACCTCGGCCTCGACGCGGGTCCCTGGCTCCAGGCCGTCCGCCCCCTCCAGCTCGAGCGCCTGGTCCTCGCCGATCCGGTAGACGTCGGCGACCCGGGCGCTGCCGGCCTCCCAACGGATCTCGCCTGAGTCCGCGACCTGGCCGCCTCCCTCCGCGTAGAAGGGGCTCTCCTCGAGCTTGACGAGCGCGCGGCCGTCGTCGGGCTGGACGGCGAGCAGGCTGGTCTCCGAGCGGAGCTTCTCGTAGCCGACGAAGCGTGAGCGCGGCGCCCCCGAGGCGAAGCTGAGCACCGCCCCGTGATGGTCCTCGGAGCCGTGCGCCGTCGCGGTGCCCATCCGGGCCCGGGCGCGCTGCTCCTCCATCAGCTCCTCGAAGCCCTCGTCATCCACCGAGAGACCCTCCTGGGCGAGCAGCTCCTTGGTCAGGTCGTAGGGAAAGCCGTAGGTGTCGTGGAGCTTGAAGGCGTCCTCCGCGTCGATCCACGAGGTGCGGTCCTCGTGGGCGTGGCGGATCAGGTCGCGCAGCATCTGCGTCCCACGCTCGAGGGTCCGGCCGAAGCTCTCCTCCTCGTCGGCGACCCAGCGCATCACGGTCTCGCGCTCCTCGGCGATCTCGGGGTAGGCGGGCGCGAGCAGGTCGAGCGCGCGATCCGCGAAGCGCTCCATGAACGGAGACGACAGGCCGATCGAGCGGCCCTGCTGGATCGCCCGGCGCATGATCCGGCGGAGGACGTAGCCGCGGTCCTCGTTCGAGGGCACGACGCCATCGGCGATCAGGGCTGCGGTCCCGCGCGAGTGGTCGGCGAGGATCCGCATCCCGCGGGTCGTGGCGCCCCCGTCCGCATAGGAGCGCCCGGAGAGCTCCTCGGCGAGCTCGATCAACGGGCGGAGGGCGTCGGTCTCGAAGACGGAGTCGACGCCCTGGAGGATCGCCGCCATCCGCTCCACCCCCATGCCCGTGTCGATGTTCTTCATCGGCAACTCGGTCAGGGTGCCGTCCTCGGCCAGGTCGTAGGTCATGAAGACGTGGTTCCAGTACTCGAGG
>Ga0070741_10006847_pt1 | contig 24133 bp, 21 predicted proteins | sample Coa_R1_4_FD_66440 | JGI IMG/M metagenome (GOLD analysis project Ga0070741, IMG submission 66440) | Surface soil microbial communities from Centralia Pennsylvania, which are recovering from an underground coalmine fire - Coalmine... | ecosystem: Environmental > Terrestrial > Soil > Unclassified ...
GGCATCATATTCCTACCTGAAGAACCATCCCGAGCATCGCGCGGACTATGTGATCAACTCGATGGCGGAGCTGCTGGAGGTGATCGAGGCGATGCGCACCGGAGCGGGCCAATGAGCGAAAATCGCCCTCCGCGGGCGCTCGAGGGGCTCAACATAGTCGAGCTTCCATGCCTCGATTCGATGCCGTTTCTTGCCGGCGCGATGGCGGCGAAGTCGTTCGCCGACTTCGGCGCCGAAGTCATCAAGGTGGAGCCGCCCGAAGGCGCCCCTGAACGGCGGCTCGGCCCGTTTCGAGACGCAACGCCTGACCCCGAAGCGGGAGGACTTCATCTCTTCCTCAACACCAACAAGCTCGGCGTGACGCTCGATTTAAATAGGCCGCGCGCGCGAGAGATCCTGTTCGGCCTGCTGGAGAAGGCCGACGTCTTGTTCAATCCCAATCTTCCCGAACTGAACGAGGGGATGGAGATGGGATGGCGGCGGATGCTCGAGCGCTTCCCCAGGCTGATCGTCGTATCGCTGACGCCGTTCGGCGCCGATTCATCGTATCGGAGATTTCGGGGCGGCGACCTGGTCGCGACCCACATGAGCGGAGTCGGCTACGAAACTCCGTGGCATCAGGTGACCGATCCGCCGAACCAGCCGCCCCTCAAGCTCGCCGGAAGACAATCCGACTACCTTGCGGGATATACAGCCGCCGCGGCCGCGATGGTCGCGCTGTTCGACCGCAAACGCAACGGCGCGGGCCAGCACGTCGATGTGAGCCAGTGGCTTGCGATGGTTAGCATGATCCGGCCGAATCTGGGAGCGGCAACCCACGAGGCCCCGGATGCGCCCGGTTATCAGCGCATGAGCATCCGCCGCAAAGCCGGCGCGCAGTGGGTGTACCCGTGCCGGGACGGATGGGTCAGCTTCAATGCCGGCACCGAACGGTTCTGGCGCGGATGGAAGGAGGTCATGGGAAGCCCCGAATGGATGGATGCGGAGATCTTCGCCACGGCGGTCGGAAGAGCGATGCACGTCGATGTGATCGAAGCGGCGATCCATGACTGGTTGTCCACGACCACCAAGCGCGAGGCCTTTGAACGCGGCCAGTCCCGTCACGTTCCCTGCTTCCCGGTCCATACGATCGCCGAGGTCGCGGACAACTCTCAGTATTCCGCCCGCGGCTTCTTCATCGAGCACGAACATCCCGTCGCCGGGGCGATCAAGTTGCCCGGAGCGCCATGCCGCTTCAGCCGGACGCCGTGGAGGATAGTGCGCGGGGCTCCGCGGCTCGGAGAGCACAACCGCGCGATCTTCCGGCGCATCGGGATCGACGACAACACGACGGCCGCGCTGGCTGCGGAGGGGATCATCTGATGGGACGGCTGCCGCTCGATGGTATCCGGGTGCTGGACTTCGGATGGATCTTCGCGGTTCCGCACGCGACGGCATGGCTGGGAGCGATGGGCGCGGACGTCATCCGCGTGGAGAGCATGCGCGCGCCCGACCTCGTGCGGTTCCTGACGGGCACCAACGGCGTGGTCGGACCGAACCTGTCGGGAGTCTTTCATTCCATAAACATGTCGCGCAGAAGCCTCGCGCTCGATCTGTCGAATCCGAAGGCGCAGGAAATCGCGCGCCGGCTCGTCGCGCGCAGCGATATCGTCACCGAGAACTTCACCGTCGGCAACATGAGCAAGTACGGCCTCGACTACGAAAGCCTGCGAGCCATCAAGCCCGATATCATCATGCTCTCCGGCACGCCGCTCGGTCAGGACGGGCCGTTTGCGAAGACGGTTGGCTTCGGACCGACCACCCAGGCCTTCGCCGGACTCTGCCATCTGACCGGATACCCGGGCGGTTTTCCGTGCGGAATCGGCGGAACGTGGCCCGATTTCGCCGTCGGCACCGCGATGGTCTTTTTCATTCTCGCCGCCTTGCATCATCGCGATCGCACGGGCGAGGGACAGTATCTCGACCTGTCGATGGCCGAGATGGTTACCACGATGATCCCGGAGGCGATGACGGACTTCTTCATGAACGGGCGTGACGGAGGTCCGGTGGGAAACCGCGATCCGTCGATGGCGCCGCACGGGGTGTTTCCGGCCGCTGGAGAGGACCGCTGGATCGCGATAGCGGCCGCGAGCGATGCCGAGTTCTCCGCGCTATGCGAGGTGCTCGAGGCGCCGTCGATCGCGTCAGATCGCGCGTACGCGCGGCTTGAAGATCGCTTGCGCAATGTCGAGGTGCTCGAGAGTGAGATTGCGGCGCGCACAAGGAACTTCGACCGCGACGAGCTGGTGCGTCGGCTTCGCGAAAAGGGCATCGCCGCCGGCCCCGTGTACAACACGCACGAGCTGATGGCCGACGAGGCCTTTGCGGAATCGGGGATGATGGTCACGCGGGAACACGGCGATTCGGGTGAACGCGCGGTGCCCGGCTTGCCGGTGAAGTTCAGCGCGATCGCCCCCGATTATCGCGGCGCGCCCCGGATCGGACAGCACAGCGAAGAGGTTTTGAACGAACTGCTCGCAGTGACGCCGGAGGAAATCGACCTGCTCCGGCAGGAGAAGGTGATCTTCTGAGCAAGGCGCCGTTTCGGGCGGCGGAGCGGAGCGATGGCTGAAGCATCGGCTTTGTCATCCGGAATCGGTTCGCGTCCGGGTATCGTTGCGACCTGGTTCCAGGCGATTCGGGCGATTTCGCTGACCGCCGCCGCGATTCCCGTGCTGCTGGGCGCCGCTATCGCCGCGCGCGACGGATTCCTTGCGCCGGGCCGCACGCTGATCGCGCTGGTCGGCGCGATGGCGATTCAGGCGGGGACCAATCTGATCAACGACTACTACGACTACATGTCCGGCGCGGACTCGTCGGATTCGCTCGGTCCCAGCATGGTCATCCAGCGGGGCCTGCTTTCGGCGGATCAGGTGTGGCGCGGTGGAATCATCGCCTTCGCGATGGGCGCGACTTTTGGGGTGTGGCTGGTTTATCTATGCGGATGGCCGATTCTGGCGATCGGGATTCCATCGATCGCGGCGGGTTACTTCTACACCGCGCGCCCGGTCGCGCTGGCGTATATCGCGATGGGAGAGCTGACGGTCTTCATCTTCATGGGTCCGGCGATCGTGGTGGGCAGCTACTACGTGGCAGCGCTGCACTTCACCTGGGGCGCCCTTGTCGCATCGATTCCGCTCGGCTTCTTCGTGGCCGGAATCCTTCATGCCAACAATATCCGCGATATCGACAGCGACCGGATTCACGGCAAGCGGACGCTGGCGACGATTCTGGGGCGCGCTGGAGCCAACCGCGAATTGCTCGCGATCGATCTGCTTGCCTACGCGAGCACGATCGCCGCGATCGCGGCGGGTGCGATCCCATGGACCGGACTCGCCGCGGCGCTCAGCGTGCCGCGCGCCGTCGATCAGATTCGAATCGTGATCCGGGAGACGGAGCCTGGAAAGCTGAACCTCGCGCTGCTGCGATCTGTTCAGCTCCACATGGAATACGGGCTTTTGATGATCCTGTCGTTCGCCGCGGCCGCGTTCATGCACCGATAGCGGCCGGACTCGAACCGGCTATTGATTCAGCGCAGCGGCGGACGGCCGCGAGCGCAGCCGCTCGTACCATGTGACCAGGTTGCGGTTTCGGGGGTCGATTCCGATTTCGAGCCGGCGCTGGAATTCGAGCGCGCAAAGCCCCGCTATGTCCGCGACCGAAATCCCTCCGTTGATAAGGAACTCGCGGCCTGCAAGCTCGCGATCGAGCCATTCGTTGTGCCACGCGATTTTCCTGCGCGCTTCCTGCGCCGCCTTCGGATTGCGCTCCTCCGGCGGCAGCCGATGCTCGTTAAGCAGGACGGTGCGAAGAGCCTCGATGAAGGAGCCGTCGATGGTCTCCTCGAGCATCCGCACCCGCGCGCGCTCGATGGGCTGCCGGGGCATCAGGGGAGGCCGCGGAAAGGTCTCTTCGAGATACTCGATGATCGCGGTGGATTCGTAGATGGGAATTCCGTCAACGACGAGGGTCGGAACGCGGCCGTGAGGATTGAGCCGCAAATACTCGGGAGTGCGATTTTCGGCGCGGGTCAGATCGAGTGCGACCTTCTCACAGGCCACCCCCTTCTCCGCCATTGCCACTCTCACCTTTCGCGCGAAAGGAGATTGGATGGTGTGATACAGAACCAGCTTCGGCATCGCGAGCACCCCTTGGCCGGAAATTTCCCAGCTCTCCGCCGCGCCGCAGCCACCTGGGGTCAGTTGTCGTGCCGGGCGATGCTTAAGTCAAGAGCGATAAACGGCAGGCTAAACGACTCTATTGAGATAACCCAGGCGGGGAGGGGCGGTTTCGAACTCGGCGTGCACCCGATGGTAGGCGTCGAGATCGTCGATCGTGCGCATCAGACCCCGATGCGGATATCCGAAAACGGGCAGACCGTCGCGCACCATCGGTCCCACAAGCCCTGTCATCAGGCTCCACGGGGGAGAGGCAGGAATCAGATCGAGAACCTGCGGCTCAAAGATCATCGCCCCGCAATACATGAACGATTCCAGTCGAGAATCGCGCGGCGGCTCGGGGGGGAAGTCGTCGTAATCACGAGGAGCTCTCGACTTCAGAAGCCTCATCCTGCGCACTCGCGCTTGGGGGTCGACTTCGATTCGGCTGTAGTATTCCAGGTTGTCGGGGCGCGCGATCACCAGGGTCGCGAGCGCGCCCCGATCGCGATGAAACCGGATCGCGTCGGACAGATCGAGGTCGAGAATCGTGTCGCTGTTTGCGACAACGAAGGCGTCATCGCGCAGAAATCCCGAAAGCGCGTTCAGAGGTCCGCCGGTGCCGAGCAGCACAGGCTCCGGCGCCCATACGATTTCGATTCCGAGCCCGGCGCCGCTGCCCAGCGCCGATTCCATCGCGCGAGCAAGGTGATGGGTGTTGATCGCGATCTGGCGAATCCCCGCCCGTTTGAGCATCAGAAGCGGATAGTGGATGAGCGGGCGGCCGCCCACTTCCAGCAGGGGTTTGGGAATGGTTGCAGTAAGTGGCCGCAGCCGCTGGCCAACTCCCGCCGCGAGCACGAGAGCCTTCATCGGCAATCCTCCGGCGAATCCGCCCTGAGTCCCGCGGCAAGAGCGGGGAAATCTGCTGCGCGGGGGCCGCTCAAGATCCGCCGAGCCTGCGCGATCGCATAGGGGACGAATGCTCCGTAGGCCGTTTTGCCGTTTCGCTCGAACATCATGAATCGCCCGATCATCTTGAGCGCGTGCTGCAACACGCAAAGCTCGTAGCTTTCGAAGAAATGTTCCGGGCTCATCGATGCCGCCCGCCGGCGCAGCAGGCCCGCATAGTAGAACTCGAGCAGCCGCCGTTCGAGATCGGGCGACACCAGGTCCGCCATATCCCGGGTTGTGAGCAGCACCGCGAGATCCTGCGCATTCGGCGCCATCAGCGCATCCTGAAAGTCGATAAGCCGCAGGCTGCTCTCGGCCCCATCGCGCTGCACGAACAGGTTCTGGCCGTGGAAATCGCGATGCGAGAAGACGCGCGGCAGGCTTCCAAGCCGGCGCGCCAGTAAATCCAGTTCCGCGCCGAGCTCCGGAGCATCTCCTCGCATCCCCAGTGCCGCGCATCCCAGGTCGACGAATTCCTTCAACTCCCATCGAAAGAGCCGCTCATCGTAGGAGATTCGCGCCGGCAGGAGCCCGTTCGGAAGCCGCGCGGTGCCTTCGGTATGAAGCCGCAGGGCAAGCTCGACGGCGGTGCGGACGAGGTCCGGCGTTTGTTCCGAATGGGCGCGCGCGAAGTCGATCAGCGAGGTTTCGCCGACATCCTCAACGAGCATCGCCCGTAGCGGAAGACTCACGCCGTGGAGGGCAGGTACCGGAAGATGCAGACCCGAAAGGAAGCGATGGACGCACAGCCACGGCGGCTCCTCCGGCGGTTGCGTCACGAGCTTGAGCGCGCGCACATAACCGGGAAGATCGTCCGGGCCGAGATCGACGAGGATTGCCGAACGCGGGGCGCGCGGGCCCTCGAGAAACACGCGCCAGAAACGGCGGGTGGAGAGATCGCCGCGCAGCGCCTCGTGGCGCTCGATTCGCGTTCCCTTCCATGCGTGGCGAACGGCTTCGGCCGCCCAGCCGATAAGATCCTCGTCGCGCGGGTTCATCGATTCGCGGATTCTAGCAGAGGCCGAAGAAAGAAACCGGCGCGATCCAGTTGCGGAATCGCGCCGGTCTTCGTTGGGTTCAGGCCGCGCTCGCGCGCGGCCGGGCCGCGTTCAGATCATCGCATCGACGCCTTGATGACCGAATCCGGGTCGAAGAAGGTGCGATCGACCGCGCCCATGTTGATGTACCAGCATTCCTTCTCGGGCACATCGTAGCCGGGATGGTAGCAGACCGTGGACAGGCCGGACTGAACGTCGGTCGATGAGGACCCGGTCTGGAACTCCCGCTTGAACGGATAGATGGCGATCCTGGCGTCGGGTCGCACCCGGTCGGCGTACTTGAGCCACGAGGTATAGTTGATGAAAAGCTGGCCTTTGCGATCGTACATGTCCTGGTACATCCCGAAGTCGGCTTCGGAGTCGACATAAAGCACGTGCCGGGAATAGAGGTCGCCGGGCAAACGGCCGGGGCGCGCCTTGCCTTCGAGGATGTACATATGCCGCATCTGCCAGTTGGCCGGGCAGTGGCTTGCGCCGCCATCCGTCGGGCAGGTGACCGGAGGCGAATTCGGATCGTTGATCGCGCCGAGCATCTGGCGCTCGCCCAAGTACTTCCAGTCGTAGTTCTCGTTCTTGCCCGAGAAGCACTCGAAATCGTCCGGGCTGTAGGACTCCGGTCCGGAATCCTGCGCCGTGCTCATCAGGGTGTCATTGAGCCGGCGCAGCCTGCGGCTTTGCGGGTTGTAGGTCCAGCTATCGTCGGCGCGGTTCGGATCCGCGTAGCGGTAGCGGAGGAATCCCGATCCGTGTCCGTCCTGCGGCGCAAGCTGCGGATAGAGGCCAGTCATCGCGTAACGGCCAGTCTTGAGGAAATCCGGATCGATCGGCATCGGTTCAACTTCGGTGCGTCCGACCTCGTTGTAGCCGGCATAGTGCCCTACCGAGTAGTACCAGATGACCTTATAGGGCTTGTTGAGTCCGGCGTAGACGCTCTCGCAGTCGAAGAAGCGCAGGTCATAGTCGTCGGTCGAGACCGGTCGGAAGAAATAGTTCCACATGATCTTGTTGGCCACATCAGGATCGTTCGGGTCGAGCAGCGGGAACGGCTGACCGGCGACGTAACCGACCAGGGAGCGACGGTCCGGGCTCAGGCGGACCTGGGATGAGTACTTTTCGGTCGCTTCCTTGTAAGGCGGCGGCCAATCGATTCGTTCGGTCGGGACGATCTTCATCGTCATCCCGTTTTGCACCCGCCAGAACACGCCCGGCGATACGAGGTCCTTCACCTTGTATGCATTGTCCGGAGTGATGAAGTCGCCGGGTTTGACCTGGGCGACGGCGGGCGAGGCAGACATCATTGCGGCCAATCCAAGCGCGGTGAGGAATGCGAGGAACCGGCCGCGGACCAATCTAGCGCGATCCATAAATCCCCTCCTTCGGCTTAGGTGCCGAATCCCCTTAGAATGGCGTTACTCCGTATCTTCCCCAGTTCCTCTGATTAGTAGGGTGGTCTTATATTGTCAACTGAGCTAATTCTGTCGACAAATCCGTTTAAGAAAAGCTTCGAATTTTCAGCCATTTAATCGAGCCTTGGGGTATTTTGCGCCGTACCGTGGCGTTTTTGAAGTGTAAATTTGGCAGACAGAGTTGCTCAGTTCAGCTTATGAGCTGGAGGTCGGATATATCAATCCTTGAACGACCGGTATGGGGTTTGTCCCCGGTCTTGAACGCTCGGTAAGGGGCTCTGGCTTTCGGCGATGTCGCCAATTGAAGCCGAAGCTCCGATGGGGGATCGGACTTGCGTGGAGAAGGGGATGAGAAGGCGGCGATCAAGCCGCACCCGGCGCTCCGCGATGGAGCAGCAAGGCGGGGATGCGCCGGCAGCCGGTTGACGACTGCCGGCGCTTTTCTCGCCTTAACCGCGCTAGTCGCGCGCCGTGATTCCTTCGTCAGCGATGCGATGCTCTGACAAGGGCGTCGGGATCGAAGAACGACCGGTCCACCGCGCCCATGTTGATGTACCAGCATTCCTTCTCGGGGACGTCGTAGCCCGGATGATATGCGACGGTTGCCAGGCCCGATTGCACATCGACCGACGACGATCCGATCTGGAAGAGCCGCTTGAAGGGATAGATGGCGATCTTCGAGGCCGGCGTCGTGCGGTCGGCGAACTTCAGGTACGACGTGTAGTTGATGAAGAGCTGGCCCTTGCGATCATACTGGTCCTGGTACATCCCGAAGTCCGCTTCGGAGTCGACGTAGAGAACGTGCTTGGAATAAAGGTCTCCGGGCAGCCGCTCGGGGCGCGCGATTCCCTCGAGGATGTACATATGGCGCATCTGCCAGTTGGTGGGACAGATGCTGGCGCCGCCGTCGGTCGGGCAGCGCGGAGGAGGCACCTGGGGATCGTCGATGCATCCAAGCATCTGCCTCTCGCCCAGGTAGCGCCAGTTGTAGTTTTCATTCTTGCCCGAGAAGCATTCGAAATCATCGGGATTGTACGATTCGGGACCGGCATCCTGCGCCGTGCTCATCAGGGTTTCGTTGAGGCGGCGCAGGCGATGTGACTGCGGCAGGTAGGTGTAGGCATCGTCGCCCCGGTTCGGATTCGCGTAACGATAGCGGAGAAACCCCGCGCCTGCCCCGTCCTGCGGCGCAAGCTGCGGATACAGCGCCGTCATCGCGTAGCGGCCCGAGACCAGGAAGTCGGGATCGACCGGCATCGGCTGCACCTCGGTGCGCCCGACTTCGTTGTAACCGGAGTAATGGCCGACCTGGTAGTACCAGATCGATCGATAGGGCTTTCCGAGCCCCGCGTACACGCTCTCCGCGTCGAAGAAGCGCAGGTCGAAGTCATCGGTGGAGATGGGGCGGAAGAAGTAGTTCCACATGATCTTGGTCGCTACGTCGGGATCGTTCGGATCGAGAAGAGGAAAGGGTTGTCCGGCCACGTAGCCGACGAGCGAGCGGCGGTCGGGCGTCAGGCGCACCTGCGAGGAGTATTTTTCGGTTGCTTCCTTGTAGGGAGGGGGCCAGTCGATTCGTTCGGTCGGAACGACCTTGAAGGTCATGCCGTTCTCGATGCGCCATAAGACGCCGGGCGAGACGAGATTCTTTACCTTGAAGGCGTCGTCGTGGTTGATGACGTCGCCGGGTTTGACCTGCGCGGCGGCAGGTGGGGAAAGGATGAGGACGAGGATGCCGAGCAGAGCGAGGGAGACCAGCCGGTCGCGAAGCAGCGTGAAGCGATTCATAATTCCTCCACTTTCGGCTTGGGCGCCGAGGGCCAATTTTTCGCGACGATCCGTTATATTGGCGGCCTGTCTGGCCGACGATTAGCAAGACAACATTTTGAAAGTCAATATCTCTAATGAATAATGGCTGGTGTCTTCGGCTAAAGACCTTGAATTTGCTGCATAATAAGCCAGCCGAAGCGAATTCCCCATGACGACGTTTACGATATTTTGAGATGTGAAAAACTGAAACTCAAAACAAGTCTAACTTATGTAAGTTAGACCCAGAGAATTGGCGCCGTCGCGGCCGAAACGATTGATCGTCCCTGGCGATGCACACTGCGCGAGCCGATGCGCTGGAAAATCCCGCGGGTAAACGTCATCATTGAGGGTACAAGACCCTGAGCCCCGGGTATCACCGACGATGACAATCTGGCTTCCCGTCCTCGTAACCTTCATCCTCGCAGGCATCATCACGGGTGTGATGGTGACGATAAACGCGATCCTGGGCCCGAAACGCCCGGGGAAGGTCAAGGGCGAGGCGTTCGAGTGCGGCAACCCGCCCAGCGGTTCGGCCTGGGGAAGGTTCTCGGTCCACTTCTATCTCACCGCTCTGCTGTTTCTGATCTTCGATGTCGAGGTCGTGTTTCTCTATCCCTGGGCGGTGGAACTCAGGAAGCTTGGGATGTTTGGTTTCGTCGAGGCGCTTATCTTCATTGCGATTCTCGCCGTCGGGCTGATCTACGCCTGGCAGCGTGGCGCGCTCGACTGGGATTGATCTCGCGTTTCAGTCGGCGAACGCCTGGGTGAACTCGAGGTGATGGTCGGGCAGCGCGTCGTAAAGCTGCATCGCATCGGTTCTCGACAACAGCTCGACGTCCATGTCGTATCCGACCTCGTTTTGGGCGAAGTAGTGATGCCCGCCGGGGGTACGGTACAACTCGACGCGCCTGAGATCATCGAAGGAGTCGATCGAGCTTTCGTTGGTGCCCTCGGCGATCAGGGTCGCGTGTTCCGGATCGCACACCACTCCCCGAATGATCATCTTCATCTGCCGCTGGGAGGGACCCGACGAGCAGGAGCAAACCGCCATCAACGCGACCACCACGGCCAGGGCGCGTCCGAGCGGCGCGCACCGCGACTCTCCCAAGACCGACCCAATCGAGCGCATCGCGCGAGCGAAGCGGTTCGTCGATGGCATTGATTCCCCCTTTATGAACGGCCAGCGGCGAGCATCAAGCTGCAAAACAACACTTCAAGGCTTCCCGATGACCTTACGCCCTGATGGTATAATGCTTGATACGATTGGTTGTGTTTGGCAAACGGAGATCTTCTAATTCTTCGATGGCTTGTGTATTCGCGCCGCTGATTCAAGCCCGATCGCACCCCGAAGCATCCCGCGGCGTGCGGCGCTATAAAAAGCCTCGCTTATAGTGTAAAGGTATGTGTGTAAGCGGCGTTTACCGGTTTCCTGCGCCGGGCGCCCTCCGCATCAAAAACCGCAATGCTAATTGAGAAACTCAAGGAGCGGTTCGGCGCGGACCTTCTCGAAGCCGAGGAGGCTCGCGGCGATGAGACGATCGTGCTCGCACGCGATCGCGCCCCGGAAATCCTTCGGGCGCTGCGCGACGAGCAGGGTTTTGAATTCGACATGCTGATCGACCTTACGGGGGTCGATTGGCCCGAGCGCAAGCCGCGCTTCGAGGTGGTCTATCATCTCAATTCGCTTCGCCTCGGGCATCGCCTGCGCGTCAAGGTAAGGGTCGATGAGGGCGATGCGTGGGTGCACAGCGTGGTTGGGCTCTGGAAGGCGGCCGATTGGCTGGAGCGCGAATGCTACGACATGTTCGGGATAACCTTTAAAGGGCACGGCGATCTGCGGCGCATCCTGCTTTACGATTCATTCGAAGGGCATCCGCTGCGCAAGGACTATCCTTACCAGCGCCGCCAACCGATCGTTCCCGAGACGGACCCGGTGACAAACCCGCTGCGACCATCGCGATAATCGAGGGCGCGGCGAAAACGCTTCCCGCTTGGACTGGCACAAATGGCACTTCCCGCACGCTGGCAGCAGAAGATCGAAGCATCGGACCCGGTCGAGGAGATCATGGAACTCCAGATGGGTCCGTCCCATCCGGCCTCTCACGGCACGATCAAGTTCAATCTCAAACTAGACGGCGAGCGGATCGTGGATTGCGACGTGGAGGTGGGCTACCTGCATCGCGGATTCGAGAAGATGTGCGAGCAGGGGACGTGGACGCAGTGTTTTCCCTACACCGACCGCCTGAACTACGCCTCGCCCTGCATCAACAACGTCGGCTTCGCGCAGGCGGTGGAAAAGCTCCTCGGCGTCGAAGTGCCGGAGCGATGCAAGTACGTGCGCGCGATCATGAGCGAAGTCTCGCGTATCACCGACCATCTGACCTGCCTTGGGATGGCGGCGAGCGAGGTGGGCGCGGTGACGGTGGGGTTTTACATGCTCGAAGCGCGCGAGCTTCTGTACGACCTGGTTGAAGCCGTGACCGGCGCCCGGCTTACGGTGACGTGGTGCAGAGTCGGCGGTATCGCGCACGACCTCCCGCCCGACTTCAACGATCGCATCCGTCATGCGTTCCAGAATCTCGATGCGGTGTTGAGCGATTGCGACAAGCTGCTTTCGCGCAACCGCGTCTTCATCGACCGCATGAGCGGCATCGGCGTCCTCTCGCGCGAGGATGCGATCTCGTACGGATTGACGGGGCCGCTGCTGCGCGCGACCGGCGTTCCCTATGACGTCCGCAAGGCGCATCCGTACCTGGTCTATGATCGGTTCGATTTCGAGGTTCCGACCGGGGAAAAGGGCGACAACTACGATCGCTTCAACGTGCGCTTCCAGGAGATGGCCCAGTCCAGGCGCATCATCGAACAGGCGCTCGCCTCGATCCCCGAGGGGCCCGTTTCGATAACCGACCCGGGCGTCGTCCTTCCGCCCAAGCATCGCGTTTACAACTCGATCGAAGGGCTGATGAACCACTTCAAGCTGATCATGGAAGGGATCAAGATCCCGCCCGGCGAGGCTTATTCCGCGGTCGAGGGCGCCAACGGCGAGCTTGGCTTCTATGTCGTGAGCGACGGCAGCGGCCGTCCGTACCGGGTGCGGGTCAGGCCGCCGTGCTTTTTCGGGATGGCGGCGCTCAACCGGATGCTGATCGGCAGGATGGTCCCCGATATCATCACCACCTTCGGCATGATCAACATGATCGGCGGCGAGTGCGACCGCTGAGCTCCGCTTCCAGCGCGATCCTGGCGATAGGCAAGGATGAGGCGGAGGCGAGCCTCCCCCGCATCGACCCAGCTTTGAAGCGCGCCGTCGCGCCGATATCATCGTGCTGGCGGCCCGCCGCGGCGGGCTGAGCGATGAATTCCCGCATCGAAAGCGATCCTCGGCGCACTCCCCCCGCGCGGGTGCTGATAGTCCTGTTGGGCGCGATTGGCGACGTGGTCCGCGCCCTGCCGCTTCTGGGCAGGATTCGGCGTGCGTGGCCCGATGCTCATATCGCATGGGCGGTGGAGCCCAAGTCGAGCCCGATCCTGGAGGGGCATCCGTGGCTCGACGAACTTGTCGTTTTCGATCGCGAGCGCACGCCGGCATCCTTTCTGGCGTTCCTGCGGCGCATCCGCGCCGGCAGGTTCGATCTCGCGATCGACCTGCAGCGTCATTTGAAAAGCGGCATCACATCGCTCGTATCGGGCGCGCCCGAGCGACTCGGATTCAACGCCGAGAACACCAAGGAGATGAACCACCTCTTTTCCACGCGGCAGATCGAGCCGCAGCCGAACATGCGGCTCAAGCTGCTGCAGTATCAGGCCTTCGGCGATGCGCTCGGGTTGCCGCCGGCTCCCGTGGAGTTCGGTCTTAAGCCCTCGGATTCGGAACGGTCAAAGGCGCGCGAACTACTGCGCGATGCGCCGAGGCCGCTGCTCGGAGTGATACTAGGATCGTCGTGGCCCAGCCGGATTTATTTTCCGCAATCGATCGCCCGGGTTCTGACGGAGCTCGGCGCTTCCTCGAATGGATCATCGCCCCTGTTTCCGGTGCTTATAGGCGGGCCGGGCGAGGTGGGGATTGGGGACGAAGTGGTGAGACTGATGGCGGGAAGGCCGATGCTGAATCTGGCCGGCAGAACCTCGCTGCGCGACCTGATTCCGATCTTCTCGGAATGCGCGGTCGCCTTCGGGCCGGATTCCGGCCCGATGCACATCGCAGCGGCGGTCGGATGCCCGATCGTTTCGCTGTGGGGCTCGACGGCGGCGGAGCGCTCCGCGCCGTGGGGATTTGCGGAGTTCGCGATTTCCGCCCGAATACCATGTCATCCCTGCTACCTGCGCGAATGTCCGATTGGCCGTGAGTGCATGTGGCGCATCGATCCCGTAGAGGTTGCCGAGATGGTGCGGCGGGCGCTCCAGGCGCGCCGCGCCGTCCAGAGCGCCTTGCCCGCCGCGGAGGCGGCCCGATGAACCGGTGCCGTGGGATGCACAAGGAGAGCGGCGGTTGCCCTTGGTGATGCCCGAGACTTCCACATCCGCCTCCAAGGGCTCCGTCGTGATGCGCGCGCGCGAGTCCGCGCCGATCCCTTCGTCCGAGGAAGGTGCGATCGTCGAGCGCTCGGGATGGAGATTGCGGTTCGCGCCGAACGAGGTGCTCGGCGCCGACCGGCGGGCGGCGGTGTTGGAAGCCGTTCTCGGGGCGGCCGCCGGGACCGCGGGAACGCGAGTCAGGGTCTCGACGCATGGAGAGACGTGGCTTGCGAGCGCCGGCGAGTTCGATCTGTTCATCAAGATTACAAAACCGGTCAGCGGATTCGCGCGGATCAAGCGGGCGCTTCGCGGCGGCCCCGCGGCACATATCGCCGCGATTACCGGGGCACTGCAGCGCGAGGGGTTCAACGCACCGCAGCCGGTCGTTTGGGGAGGCGAGCTTCGCGGCGGTCGGGAATTGATCGCGACGGCCCGCGCCGCCGGAGTGCTGCTCCCGCGGTTTTTGCGCGAGGCTGGGATGCCGCTTGCGGAGAAACGGGCGCTGCTGCGGGAATTGGGCGCGGAACTTGCCCGGCTCCATCGCGCCGGATTCATCCATGGCGATTTCACCCCGTTCAACGTGATGGTCGCGCGGGCCGCGCCGCCGGCCCGCTTTGTGATGCTCGATCACGAGCGCACGCGGCGGACCCGGCTTGCCGCGCTGGCGCGTCCGCGGCTAAGAAATCTCGTGCAGCTCGGCCATTTCGATCTGCCCGGAGTGACGATGACCGACCGGCTCAGGGTGTGGCACGGGTACGTGGGCGCGCTCGGCGAGCATCGCCGCCGCCTGCGGAAGCTTGCCTCGATGCTTCGTGCGCGGGTCGAGCGCGATCGGGCGCGGCTCAACTCGACGAAGGCCGCGAGGGGTGAATCGGGGAAGGCCGGGGAGGTCTGATGGAAGAGCCCGTCAAGATCTCGGTCGTCATCCCGGTTTACAACGAGGTGAACACCATCGGTACCGTCATCGATCGGGTGCTCAACTGCGGCTTCGATGTCGAGATAATCGTGGTGGATGACGGATCGACGGACGGAACGCGGGAATTCCTGAAGCGTTTCGAGCATCCGCGCGTCCGTGCGTTCTTCCATGCGACCAACAAGGGCAAGGGCGCCGCGTTGAGGCTGGGGTTCGCGGCCGCCCGCAATCCCTACGTATTCGTTCAGGATGCGGACCTCGAGTACGATCCGCGCGACTATCACAAGATGATCGAGCCGCTTATCGACGGGCGTGCGGACATGGTTTACGGATCGCGATTTCTCGGCGGACCCCATCGCGTGCTTTTCTTCTGGCACTACGTTGCCAACCGCTTTATCACGCTGCTTTCCAACGCGGTCAGCGATCTGAACCTGAGCGACATGGAGACCGGGATGAAGGCGTTCGTGCGCGAGAAGCTCGTAAGCCTCAGGCTTTCGGCCAATCGCTTCAACTTCGAGCCCGAGATCACGGCGAAGGCGGCGCGGGCGGGATGGCGAATCTACGAGGTTCCGATTTCCTACTCCGGACGCACCTACGAGGAGGGGAAGAAGATCGGATGGCGGGATGCGGTCGCGGCGACCTTTGCGATCCTCTACTACCGCTTCTGGGATTGATTGGGCGCGGATGGGCGACGCCGGCGCAGAGTGCGAGCATCGGGAGGCGGATTCGGCCCACCGCCCGCTCAGCATCGCGGGAGTCGATCCGGAGCGCCGCTTCTCCGGCGGCGAAACCCAGGTCTTGGGGCTGACCCGCGAACTGCTCCGGATGGGTCATCGCGCGGAGCTCATCTGCGATCCAGACGGAATGCTCTACCGGCGCGCGAGCGCCGAGGGCATCCGATGCCATCCGGTGAGGCTGCGCAATTCCGTGGACCTTGTGGGAGCGATGCGTCTGAGGGCGGTGCTGGAGAACGGCGGATACGACATAGTCCATTTTCACACCTCGCGCGCGCATGCGATGGCTCCGTTCGTGCGGGGCGCCGCGCGCGCGATGGTGGTGACGCGGCGGATGGATTATCGGCCCGGCAGGCTGCTTGCGCCCTACCTGTACGGACGGGCGGTGGACGGCGTCGCGGCGATATCGCGCGGCGTTGCCGATGCGCTCGTCGATGTGGGCGTCGATCGAAGCCGTATCGCGATCATCCCGAGCGGGGTCGATTGCGATCACTTCCGTCCGCCCAACGACGCCGAGCGCGCAAGCGCGCGCGATGCGCTCGGGGTTGCGGCCGGAACGCTCGCGATCGGGACCGTCGGAGCTCTCGAGCCGCGCAAGGGTCATCGCCATCTGCTTGAAGCCGTCGCGCGCATCAACAGGGACCTTCGATGCGTCGTTGCGGGGGACGGTTCGCTCGCGGCTGAGCTTCGCCGGATGGCGGATTCGCTCGGAGTCGGGGGGCGTGTGAGCTTTGTCGGGCGCGTCGAGGACTCTCGCGCTGTCCTGTGGGCGATGGATATCTTTGTGTTCCCGTCGCTGTTGGAAGGACTGGGCGTGGCGGCGATCGAGGCGGCCGCGTGCGGCCTTGCCACCGTTGCCAGCGACGCGGGCGGGATTGCCGAGGTCGTCGGCGACACCGGCATCCTGGTCAGGCCCGCCGATCCGGAGGCGATCGCGCAAGCCGTGCAACGGATAGCGGACGATCCCGAAGGGCGGGCGCGGATGGGCCGCGCGGCGCGGGCCAGAGCGATCGAGAAGTTTGCGATGAGCGCGATGGCGGAGCGAACGCTGGCGCTTTATCGGGAGTGTATGGGGGCAAGGAAGGGTAGAAGGTAATGCGCAGCATGACGGGATTCGGAAGGGCGCTGGTGGAACGCGACGGAATCCGCGTGACCGCCGAGATTCGCGCGCTCAATCAGCGCTTCTTCGAACTCAAGCTCAACCTGCCGCGAACGTGGGGTGAGCACGAAGCCGAAATCCGCAAGATCATCCAGGGCACGGTTTCGCGCGGCCGGGTTGAATTGTTCGTCAAGGTGGTCTCCCTCAAGCCCCCGGCCGCTCGACTGCAGGTCAATGAGAAGCTTGCGAACCAGTATGTCACCGAACTGCGCCGGCTCGCCCGCAGATTTCATCTCAACGGCGACCCGAGCATCGAGGCGCTTCTCAACCGGCCCGAGATCTTTCACGTGATCGAGGAGGAACGCGACGAGGGGCAGGCTCCCCGGCTCGGGATGATCGCGATCGAGCGGGCGCTCAAGGTGCTCGATGCCGAGCGGATGCGGGAGGGGAAGAGTCTTAGAAAAGACTTCGCCGTGCGGATAAACCGCATCCGGGCGGCGATTCCGAAGATCGAACGGCTTTCATCCCAGACGCGCGCCGAGATCATGAAGAATTTCCAGGCGCGCGTGAGGGAGCTGTTGAGCGATCTTCCGGTCAACGAGAAGCGGCTGTACGAGGAGGCGTCGTCCGCCTCGCAGCACGGCGACATCACCGAGGAGATAACCCGCCTGAGGACGCATCTCGACGGGCTGCGCGAGTTGCTGGATCGTGAGGGTCCGGTGGGGAAATCGATCGAGTTCCTGCTTCAGGAGATCAATCGAGAGGTGAACACGATGGGGTCGAAGTCGCAGAACGCTGCGCTTTCCCATCTGACGGTGGAGGTGAAGGCGGAGGCGGAGCGGATGCGGGAGCAGGTGCAGAACGTGGAGTGAAGTAGTATAAAACATCATTTCCAAATGGCGGCGAACCCCAAAAAATCGACTCCCCAATCTCACCCTTCCAGACCCAGGCGAGGTATTATATTTATACTCGCTGCTCCCTCTGGAGCCGGTAAAACCACGATATGGCGTGGCGCGCTCAAGGCGATCGAGGGCCTTGAATTTTCGGTCTCGCTCACCACGCGTGGTCCGCGCGAAGGGGAGCGGCCCGGACTCGACTATCACTTTGTGACCGAGGAAGAATTCAATCGCAGGCTTGAAAGCGGGGAACTTGCCGAATACGACCGGCATTTCGATGCCTCCTACGGAACGCCGCGTGCTCCGCTCGAGGCCGCCGTCCGCGAAGGCCGCGACATCCTCCTCGACATCGATGTTGAAGGCGCCCGCCAAATCCGCGCGCGGTATCCGAACGAATCGGTCGCGGTGTTCGTGTTGCCGCCGAGCTTCGAGGATCTGGAAGAGCGGCTGCGGGGAAGGCGAACCGAAAACGAGGAGGCCATCCAGCGCCGCCTAAGGCGCGCGCTCGAGGAGGCCCGCCAGTTTCCCGACTACGACTACCTGATCATCAACCATCGCGTCGAGCAATCGATCGCGGAGCTGGCCGCAATCGTAAGCGCCGAGCGGCTTAAGACCTCGCGTCTCAGCGGGAAGATCGCGCCGTGGCAGAGCTAGCCCATCAAACTACGCCCGATCGTCTCGATGAGCTGATACACAAGGTTGAAGCCTACAACCCCCAAGCCGATTTCGGTCTGATCCGCCGGGCCTATGAATTCGCCGCCGGCAAGCACGCCGAGCAGAAGCGGCTTTCCGGCGAGCCCTTCGTAAGCCATCCTCTCGCCGTCGCCACCATCACCGCGGAACTCAAACTCGACGTCGCATCGATCGTAACCGCTCTGCTTCACGACGTGGTCGAAGACACTTCGACCACGCTCGATGAGGTGCGCGAGCGCTTCGGAACCGAGGTCGCGGAACTGGTCGACGGGATGACCAAGGTCTCGAAGATCACCTTCCAGAGCCGCGAGGAGAAGCAGGCCGAGAACTTCCGCAAGATGATCATCGCGATGTCGCATGACATCCGGGTGGTCCTCATCAAGCTCGCCGATCGGCTGCACAACATGCGGACCCTGGACTCGCTCAGCAGGGAGCGGCAGGCGGAAATCTCGCGCGAGACGCTCGAAATCTACGCCCCCATCGCCCACCGCCTCGGCATCTACTGGCTCAAGTCGGAGCTGGAGGATTGTTCCTTCCGCTATCTGAACCCCGCCGCCTACTCGACGCTCAAGGCGTTCGTCGCCAAGACCCGCAAGGAGCGCGAGGAATACATCCGCGACGTGATCGCGATCCTCGCCCGCCGACTCGACGAAGCCGGGGTGAAGGCCGAGGTAACCGGCCGTCCCAAGCATTTCTTCTCGATTCACAACAAGATGCAGGAGACGGGGCTTGCGTTCGATCAAATCTACGACCTGGTGGCGTTCCGGATAATCGTGGCCACGGTGCGCGAATGCTACGAGGCGCTCGGCGTGGTTCACGCGAATTGGAAGCCGGTGCCCGGGCGCTTCAAGGACTATATCGCGCTTCCCAAGGCGAACATGTACCAGTCGCTGCATACCACCGTGATCGGTCCGCGCGGGCAGCGGATGGAGGTGCAGATTCGGACCGGCGAGATGCATCGCGTCGCCGAGGAGGGAATCGCGGCGCACTGGACCTACAAGGGCGGCGCCAGAGAGAAGGATTTGCGCGAGACGGAGCGGTTTGCATGGCTGCGCCGTCTTATCGAATGGCAGCAGAATCTCAAGGATCCCCAGGAATTCCTTTCCACCGTCAAGGATGACCTCTTTCCCGAGGAAGTTTTCGTCTTTACGCCCAAGGGCGACGTGCTCAATTTTCCTCAGGGCGCTTCCGTGATCGATTTCGCCTACCGAATCCATTCCCAGGTCGGAAACCATCTGGCCGGAGCGCGGATAAACGGGCGGATGGTGCCGCTTAGGCAGCGGCTCAGATCGGGAGACACGGTCGAGGTGATCACTTCCGAGCGGCAGACACCGGGCAAGGACTGGGCGAACTATTGCGTCACCGCGCGCGCCAAATCCCGAATCAGGCAGTGGCTCAGGCAGCAGCAGGCCGATCGCTCGCGCGCCCTCGGCGTGTCGCTGCTCGACCAGGAGCTCGAGCCGCTCAAGCTCAACGTTTCGCAGCTCCGTGCCCAGAAGCGATTCGACGCGGTGCTGAAGGAATTCTCGCAGAGGGATGCCGACAGTCTGCTGGCCGCCGTCGGCTACGGGCTGATAACTCCGGGGCAGCTACTGGCGAAACTCCTGACCGCGGAGGAACTCAAGCTCTACCGCGAAACCCGGCTCCCCGCTCCGGCCCCGGCGGCCCCGCGCGAGCGGGCCGCCCGCAAGACCCCGGGCGGAGCGGTCGTGGTGTCCGGCGTCGGCGACGTGCTGGTGCGGTTCGCGCGATGCTGCAATCCGCTGCCAGGCGAGGCGATTACCGGCTTCATAACCCGAGGACGCGGCGTGACCGTCCATCTTGCCGGATGCCCTCACGCGCTCAGCACCGATCCGCAAAGGCGGGTGTCGGTCGTGTGGAAGGACGGCGAGGAATCGCCGAGGCCCATCCGCCTTGAAGTGCTGTGCGTCGATCAGCCGGGGCTGCTCGCGGCGATGACGAAGACGATCGCGGCCGCCGGCGTCAATATTTCCACCGCGGAAGTAAAGACCCGCGGCAACGACGGCCGCGCGCTGTCGCTTTTCGAGGTCAGCGTCACCAGCGCCCGCCAGCTCAACAATCTGATGAGCTCGATTGGAGCGATCGAGGGTGTCATGCGCGTCTCGCGCGTCGGCTACCAGAACGGCGGACGCTTTCACGATTGAGCCCGTGTCATCTGTACGCCGATGAAACCGATCAATACGTCGAACGCGCCCGCCGCAATCGGCCCGTACTCGCAGGCAATTGAACATGGCGGGATGGTTTTCTGCTCGGGGCAGATAGGCCTCGACCCAAAGACCGGCCGCCTGGTTCCCGGAGGGATCGAGGCGGAAACGCGGCGCGCCCTGGAAAACCTGCGCGAGGTGCTGGCCGAGGCGGGCCTCGCCCTCGGCGACATCGTCAAAACCACCATCTTCCTTGCCGATCTTTCCGACTTCGATGTGGTGAACCGAATCTACGGAGAGCATCTGTCGGCTCCATATCCCGCGCGCTCGACGGTGCAAGCCGCCGCGCTGCCCCGAAAGGCCCGCGTCGAGATCGAAGCGATAGCGATACGGCGCTGACGGCCTGAGTCACGCCGCGCCAGCCCCGGCATCCGGACCGAATCGCCTGCCGGTTCGGATCGCGATGTTTCCCTCCTTCTCGCCTGCCTGTTCGACGACGTGCAAAACATCGAAGGGCCTGACGAGGTCGCCGGCCAAATCGCTCGTTCGATCGCATCGTTTCAAAGCCGGAAAGACCTCCGGATCGCGGCGAAGCGCGACAGAGACGGCGCGAATGCATCCGGCGCAAAGCTCCCTGCCTCGGCTTATCGCGGCATAGGCCCGAAAGTTGTGCGAATCGTCGCCTATTTTGCAGGAACGCGGCCCCAAAGGCGGAAACCTATCCAAATGTCGATTTATGAATCATGACAACCGGACGATTTCGGTTGCAATTTCAGTCAAGGACCGTATAGACAAGTCACATAACAGCATCGCAAAACGACTAGAGTAGCCTGCAGAGATTTTTTCGATGGGCGCCGATGTGGAATGCCGGCGGATCGGCGCTCGGAAAAGTCGCTCGACCACCAAGGCCCGTCTTGCGCCCGCAATTCTTCTTCGGAGGTGGCACTTTGAACGCCGAATGCCTGATGCCTGCCGCGTTGGCGATCGTGGCCGGTTCGCATGAGCAGTCGGTAGACCAAAAGTTAGCAAAACTCGCGCGGATGTGCGGAGTTGATGCAACGCTTGCCATCGCGCAAAGCGATGGAAGGCTTTCGGATCTTCTCGGGAGCCTGGGAGATGCGACCTGCCTGGCCGCGAACGTACGTGCATTGTCGATGCTGCAGCCCATATCGGAGGACGACGTCGGCAGGATGGTCTCGGCTTTTCGGGCGGTTCTCTTCTACGGGTTCGATGACTCTCCGGGCAGCAAGGTCCTCCTCTCGCGATTGAGCGCCGGCGCGATCAAAGGCGCGATCCCGATTGAAGGGGGACAACCGACGGTATCCTTCGCGGCCGAACTTCCCGAGGAAAGCCGGCCGCTTTGCGGTCTTCAATTCCGCCTCGACGAGTCCGACGCCAGGGGAGTCGCCTTTGTCGGTTCGGGCGACAATGCGCTTGCCAGCAGGGAGAATCTGCCTCTGATGGCGCGATATCAGAGCGGCGAGTCGAGTGTGTTTTTGATCGCGGATGACGCGATTGTGGACGTGGATGCGCGTGTTTCCGCACCGGGAGCCGCCGGGGAGACCTACCTGCGACTTGCGCCCTGGGTGATTTCTCTGCGCAGCATGTTCGGCGAGACGTGCTGGCACAATCCCTTTCCCCGTGCCGCATGGATGATCGACGACCCGCTCCTCAGACGCCGCTACGGCCTTTTGCGATATTCCGATTTGGTTCGGGCGATGGATGCGGATCGATTTGCGACCACGATCGCGTTCATCCCGTGGAATCGAAACCGCAACGACGCGCAGACGGTCGGGCTCTTCCGCTCCCGCACGGACCTGCTCTCTCTGTGCGTTCACGGATGCGACCACACCGGGGGAGAATTCGCTCAGGGCGGCGAGGATGCCCTTCGAACCAAGGCTCGCCTCGCGCTCGCGCGGATGGAGGAGATGCGGAACCGCAGCGGGATCGGGTACGACCGGGTGATGATCTTCCCGCAGGGAGGCTTCTGCAGTGCGGCGATGCGAGCGCTGGAGGCGGAGGGCTATCTCGCGGCCGCGAACACGTGGGTATTTGCGGCGGACGGGGAGGGGCTTGCCCTTCGCGACTATTTCGACGTCGCGGTCACCCGTTACGGAACCTGCCCGCTGTTTTCACGAAGGTATCCGGTGGATCTCTTTCCGCTCGCATTCGATCTCTTCATGGGGAAGCCGGCTCTGATCGTCGAGCATCACGACTACTTCAAGCGCGGATGCGGCCCGATGGTATCGTTCACGCGCGCGCTGAATGCTCAGCAACCCGGGCTCGAATGGTCATCGCTCGGGGAAGCCGTCCGCTCCGCCGCTCTCTATCGCAAAGTCGGGATTAGGCGGTACCTCGTTCGCTTCTACGCCAATCACTTCGCCCTTCGAAACTCCACGAGCGGACGGCTTTCCTACGAGTTGATTCGGGCGGGGCGGCTTCCGCGCGGGACGATGCTGCTTGGGAACGGAGTGCCGCTGGATACGGTGGAGACGGAATCCTCCCTGCAGGCGGAAGTCGTCCTGGAGGCCGGAGAGTCGGCGGAAATCAGCGTGCGGGTGCCGCACGAGGAAACGCCGAACAATGCGCGTTTTTCGCTTCGCTATCGAACCAGGGTGGCGGCCAGGCGGTATCTCTCCGAATTTCGCGACAACTATATCGCGCGCAACCAATGGCTGTTCGCGCAATCCAAAAATCTCAAAGCGCGGCTGACCCCGCGGCAATGAGAAGGCGTTAGGCGGTTGGAGCAATGAAGCAATCGGCGAGTCGGGAACAGTTCCTTCGAGTTTTAACGTGTCACACGAGGTCCGACAGCCACACGCTGTTCCATCGCGATCTTTTCCGTGGAGACGCCCGGCCGGCAGTGGTTAAATGGGAGAGCGGGGAGAATCCTGAACCGCAGCCTCTCTCTTGCGCGGTCGACACACCATCGGCTGATCGGGTTCACAACATTCAGGATCAGGAAGCAGCTTGCCGGCAATGAGTTCGAATTCGTCAACCTCCCGCGAATTTCTGATTGTTGCCGACTTCAACGCCGGCAATCTGGTGTCATTGATGACTTCGGGTTCGTTGGAATTGCCAATCCGGGCGAGAAGCGCTCCATTCGGACCGGTCCTTCATCATCTCCTTTCACGCGATCCCGAATTGTGGTCCCGCCAGACGGACGGAGCCGTGGTGTGGGCGACTCCGCAAGGGGTATCGGAAGCGTACAAGCGAAGAATGGAGGGAGATTCCGGTTCGCTTGATGAGATCGTGGAGGAAACCCGTCGCTATGCCGAAGCGCTGAAGCGTCTTCCCGATCACATTCGCAACATCTTCGTGCCGACTTTTTCAGCATTTCATCCGATGCACGCGAGGCGGGGCCTCCTGGACATGGATCCGGAGCAGGGCTTGTCGATCGCGCTCATGAGGATGAATGTGGCTTTGGGCGAGCATACGCAAGGCGATTCGAGAATTCGGATCTTCGATTCATCGCGCTGGAGCGCGCTCACCGGCGAGAAGAGCTATGATCCGCGGCTGTGGTACGCCGCGAAAACCCCGTTTTCCATTTCCGTGTTTAAAAACGCCATCGCCGATTTTATCGCGGCACTTCGCGGCCTGGAGGGGCGTGCGCGAAAACTCCTCGTGCTCGACCTCGACAACACCCTGTGGGGCGGAATACTCGGCGATGAAGGATGGGAGGGGCTCCGCGTTGG
>Ga0070741_10006848_pt1 | contig 24130 bp, 21 predicted proteins | sample Coa_R1_4_FD_66440 | JGI IMG/M metagenome (GOLD analysis project Ga0070741, IMG submission 66440) | Surface soil microbial communities from Centralia Pennsylvania, which are recovering from an underground coalmine fire - Coalmine... | ecosystem: Environmental > Terrestrial > Soil > Unclassified ...
GTCTCGGGCGACCGGGTGCTCGCCCTCGTCGCGGTCAACAACGAGGAGCCGGAGGTCCCGGGGTGGGACGACCTCTACGAGATCGGGACCGCCGCGCTCGTGCACAAGCTGATCCGCGTTCCCGACGGGACGCTACGGATCCTCGTCCAGGGCCTGCGCCGGCTCCGGATCGAGCAGCGTGTCGGCGACGACCCGTACCTCGTCGGCAAGGTCGCCGAGGTGCCCGAGATCGTCGAGGAGTCCAAGGAGCTCGAGGCGCTGACGCGAAACGTCCAGAACCTCTTCGGGCGGATCATCGCCGCCGTCCCCTACCTCCCGGAAGAGCTGCAGCTCGCGGCGGCGAACGTCGACGACCCGACCGCGCTGTCCCACCTCGTCGCTTCGACGATGCGGCTGAAGACGGCCGACAAGCAGTCGCTGCTCGAGACCGCGAACGTCGAGGAGCGGCTGCGCGCGATCTCAGCGGCCCTTAGCCGCGAGCTCGAGGTGATCGAGCTGGGCTCCAGGATCCAGTCGCAGGTCCAGTCGGAGATGGAGAAGGGCCAGCGCGAGTACTTCCTCCGCCAGCAGCTGAAGGCGATCCAGGAGGAGCTCGGCGAGGGAGACGACCAGCAGGCCGAGATCAACGAGCTGCGCTCGCAGCTGGAGGAGCTCGAGCTGCCGGAGGACGTGCGCAAGGCGGCGACCCGCGAGCTGTCGCGGCTCGAGAAGCTGCCGCCGGCGGCCGCCGAGTACGGCGTCATCCGTACGTACCTCGACTGGATCATCACGCTCCCGTGGAGCACGCTCACCGAGGACAACCTCGACCTCGACCAGGCGCGGCAGGTCCTCGACGAGGACCACTTCGACCTCGAGAAGGTCAAGGACCGGATCGTCGAGTACCTCGCCGTCTCGAAGCTGAAGGGCGACGTCTCCGGCCCGATCCTCTGCTTCGTCGGCCCGCCCGGCGTCGGCAAGACGTCGCTCGGTCAGTCGATCGCCCGCACGCTCGGGCGGAAGTTCGTGCGCATCTCGGTCGGCGGCGTCCGCGACGAGGCGGAGATCCGCGGCCACCGGCGGACGTACATCGGCGCGATGCCCGGGACGATCGTCCGCGCGCTCCGCGACGCCGAGACGAAGAACCCGGTGTTCCTGATCGACGAGATCGACAAGATGGGCGCCGACTGGCGCGGCGACCCGGCGAGCGCGATGCTCGAGGTGCTCGACCCGGAGCAGAACTCGAGCTTCCGTGACCATTACCTCGACCTACCGTTCGACCTCTCGAAGGTGCTGTTCATCTGCACCGCCAACCAGCTCGAGACGATCCCGGGCCCGCTGCTCGACCGGATGGACGTGATCCAGCTCTCGGGCTACACGGAGGACGAGAAGCTGCAGATCGCGCGCCGCTACCTGCTGCCGAAGCAGCTCGAGGCGAACGGCCTGCGGCCCGACCAGGTCGAGCTCGACGACGCGGCGATCCTGCTCGTGATCCGCGAGTACACGCGGGAGGCCGGCCTCCGCAACCTCGAGCGCCGGATCGGCGACGTGTTGCGAAAGGTGGCGACGCGGGTCGCGCGCAGCGAGCAGGCGGAAGTGCACGTCGACGAGGCGGCCGTGCGCGAGGCACTTGGGCCACGGCGCTTCGCCGGGGAGGCGCGCAAGCGGACGGCCGACCCGGGCGTCGCCACGGGGCTCGCCGTCACGTCCGTCGGCGGCGACGTGCTGTTCATCGAAGCGACGGGGTACCCGGGCGAGGGGCGGCTACGGGTGACCGGGCAGCTCGGCGAGGTGATGCAGGAGTCCGCGCACGCCGCGCACTCCTGGGTACGCAGCCACGCGGACGAGCTCGGCCTCGACCCGCAGTGGTTCTCGCAGCACGACGTTCACATCCACGTCCCCGCCGGCGCGGTGCCGAAGGACGGACCCTCGGCCGGGATCGCGATGGGGACGGCGATCGTGTCGCTCGCGAGCGGACGCACCGTCTCCGCCGAGGTGGGGATGACGGGCGAGATCACGCTCAGCGGTCAGGTGCTGCAGATCGGCGGCGTCCGCGAGAAGGTGCTGGCCGCCCAGCGCGCCGGGCTGAGGAAGGTGATCCTGCCGCGGGAGAACGAGGCCGACCTCCCGGAGCTGCCGGAGGAGACGCGAGCGGAGCTCGAGTTCGTGCTCGTCGACAACGTCCGCGAGGCGCTCGACGCAGCGCTCGACGGGGAGGCGGCGGCGCGGCCGCAGCCGGCCCGTGAGCGGCAGGCGGCGCAGAGCCGCTAGCGCAGCGAGAACGACGACTGCAGCAGGCCGCAGGCGGCGGGCTCGCCCTCGTCGGCCGGCCACCGGCAGAGGACGTAGAACTCGCGCTTCCCGCGCAGGACGAAGGTGATCCGGTCGATCACGCCGGTTCCCTCCTTCTCGTAGGCGACGTCGTACTGGCGCGACCGAATCCCGTGGACGAGCACCGTGCGCCGCGCGATCACCTTGCCGTTCAGCTTCGCCGCCAGCGCGGCCGTGACGCGGTCGAGCTCCCTCGTCACCTTCGCGAAGAGCGTAGGGTCGTACCGCTTCCGGAGAGTGAGCCGCGTCACCGACGCCAGCGTCGGCCCCGCCACCGCTGGGCGCACGGTGACGGTGCTCGCCGCCCGGCTGACCTGCCAGGAGTCGGGCGCCGCGAACGTGAAGCCGTTCCCCGCGACGCGCGCTCCCGGCACGGTCGTCGTCGTTCCGCCGCTGCCGCTGCCGCTGCCGCCGCCGCCGCAGCCCGCCAGCACGAACGTCACGGCCAGTGCCAGCGCGGCAAACAGGGGCCGTTTTCGTCGTGCGTGACAGGGGTACACTCGGGAAAATGTCGCATCGGGGACCGGATTCATCCTGTTCCCGATACCGTTTCGGAGCGAAAGGACGAGCGGAGAATGCCCAAGACCAAGGACAGAGTCGCAGGAATCGCCGGCGGCGCGAAGCCGTACGTGGACCGCGCGCTGCACGACGAGGAGCTTCGTGACCACGTAAAGCAGGCGTACACGGCGGCACGCGAGATCTACGAGGAGCTGGTGGGCCCACGGGGCGTGACCGGGGTCGCCACGCGCGTCGCCCGCGACACCGAGGTCCAGGACAACCTCCGCACGGCGGTCGCCGAGCTCCGCCAGGCGGCGAACAGGCTGCAGGGGCGCAAGGAGCACCACGGCGGCCGCAACCTCCTGCTGCTCGTCGGCGTGGTCGCCGGGCTGTTCTACAACCCGCTCACCGGGCCGAGCCTGCGCCGCTGGGCGAAGGAGCGCCTCTTCGGCGGCGGCGACGAGTTCGGCTACAGCGGGGACGCCTCCTCGGCCGGCAACGGCTCGAGCGGCTGACAATCAGCCGGCCGCGCCACGCGCGGCCGACCTCCAAGGGTCTGACCCGGAAGGGGCAGACCCCGAGCAGCGGCAGGCGCAGCCTGCTGCTGCGACCGCGCACGCTGGTACATGACGGCTACGCCCGGTCGAGCAGCGGTAGCGGCACCGGCAAGTCGCCGACGGACGCCTTCGGCGCCTCCAGGAGAGGCCGCGTCGCGGCCATCGCCCGCCTGAGCGAGTCCGGGTCGAGGCCGTTCGCGGTCGAGATGTCGCTCGCCTCGAGCAGGATCGCGCCCGGCGTCGGCGCGTTGCTCGTCGCCGCGCCCGGCAGCGACTGGAACGGGACGGCGGCGCGGATCTTGACGTCCTCGAGCCGCTTCCACGCGTCCAGGTACTTGGTCGGGTTGACCGCTCCGTCGTAGCCGAGGAAGAGCAGCGACACCGGGTGCACCTCGAAATGGAGGTGGAACGGCGTCGTCGCCGCGTCGCCCGTGTTGCCGACGAACCCGAGCACGTCTCCGGCGCTCACCCGCCGCCCGTCGACGGCCAGGGCGGTATAGGCGGAGAGGTGGGCGTAGTAGAACTCGTTCCCCTGGCCGTCGCGAAGCCACAGGCGCCAGCCGCCGATGTCGTTCCAGCCGACTGAGAAGACGGTGCCGTCGGCGACGGCGAGCACGGGTGCTCCGAGCGGCGCGAAGATGTCGTCGCCGTGGTGCCAGCCGCCGGAGACGTCGCCGCGCGGGCTGCCGAAACTGTCGACGTAAGCCGACGGGCCGTAGACCGGGAAGACGTAGCGCGAGGCGGTCAGCTTCGGCGTCACGTCCGGGATCGGCACCCGCACGGGCAGGCCGTTCCGCTTCTGGATGCGCTCGCGCGTCGCGCGGCGCGCATCCGCCGAGCGAGTGTCGGCGCCGGCGCCTCGCGGCGCCGTCGTCGTCGCCGGGGTCGCCGACGGCTCTCCGGTGAGCGCGGGGGCGGTCGTCGTCGTGGTCGACGTCCCGTCGGTCGTCGTCTCGCCGGCCAGCGGCGCCTGCGCGGACGCCTCGACGTGCCCGATCACGATCGTCGAGCCACGCGGCAGGCCGAGGTGATCCGCGTCCAGATGGACGACGAGCGCCGAGACGCTGCCGGCCGAGGACGGCAGCTGCCCGCCGCCCGGCGTGGTCGACTCGTGCAGGACGGTGAGCGTGCCCCAGTCGAGGAGCGGGAGGCCGAGGTTGGCGGACGGAGCGGAGATCGACTGGCCGAGGACGATCAGGTTCGTGATCCCGGAGTCGGAGAAGTCGCTCGCCGTCGGAGTCGAGCTGACCGCCGCCTGCAGGGAAGAGACGGTGATCTCGCCGCCGAAGATCGAGACGTCGGTGAGCTCGGTGCGCGCGTAGGCGGTGCCGTCGGCCGGGTTCGCCGACAGGCTCGTCAGCGTCGAGCCGGCGGAGACGATCGAGCCGTCGGCGGGGTACGCGAACGCGCCGCCGCCCAGGGTCGAGCCGAGGCTGCTGCCGTCCGGGCCGCTGATCGCGACCGCGAACCCGTCCGCGGCGGTGGGCGAGGCCGCGCCGAGCGGAGGCGCAGCGGACGCGCCGGCGACGAGCGCGATGCCGAGACACGCGAGCGCGAAGGCGGCGGAGAGGCGTGCCGTCACGGCAAGTCATTATGGGCGATCACGACGGCGGGCAGCCAGGCTCGACGGTTGCGGTTGAGAATGAGTCGCAACTACACTCCGTTGCGTGAGCGAGCTGTCCCTTCCCGCGCGAGCGCGCCTGACCCCGCAGCGGCGCGCCGTACTCGACGCGCTCGAGCACTGGGAGGGGAGCTTCACGGTCGTCGAGCTGTACGACCGGGCGCGCAGGGCCTACCCCGGCCTCGCCCTCGCGACGACCTACCGTACCGTCGACCTGCTCCGGCGTGCCGGCAGCGTCCGCCCCCTCCCCGGCCGCGATCGTCCTGCGTACATCCGCTGCCACCGGGGGCACCACCACCATCTGATCTGCCTCTCCTGCGGCAGCGTCCAGGAAACCGACCTGTGCGGAGCGCCCGAGGCTGCCGAGCTGAAGCGCCGGCACGGCTTCAGCGAGGCGTCGCACGAGGTCGACATCTACGGCATCTGCGCCGGCTGTGCGTCGTGAGCAGCTGGGTCGCGATCCCGCTCGCGAGCCTGACCGTGCTCTCGACGCTCCTCGGCGGCACGTTCGCGCTCCGGCTCGGCAGCCGGATCCACACGCTGATCGCGCTCAGCGGCGGGATCGTCGTCGCGGTCGCGCTCTTCGACGTGCTGCCGGAGGCGATCGACTCGGTCGGCGACTCGCGTCGGGTGACGACGCTCGTCGGCGCGGGCTTCCTCGCGTTCTTCCTCGCCCAACGCCTGCTCGTCCTCCACCACCGTGACGAGGCGGAGGAGGCGCGGGCGCACGCGCGCGTCGGCGCGCTCGGGGCCGCCGGCCTGTCGGCGCACAGCTTTCTCGACGGCCTGGCGATCGGGCTCGCGTTCGGCCTGGACACCGGAACCGGGCTGCTCGTCTTCATGGCCGTGGTCGCGCACGACTTCGCCGACGGCCTGAACACGGTCAGCTTCGTGCTCAGGCAGGGAGACGACCGGCGGCGCGCCCGGCACTGGCTGTACGTGGACGCCTTTGCGCCGCTCCTCGGCGCTGTCGTCGGCACGCTCGTCGACGCCTCCGAACGGACGCTCGGCCACCTGCTCGCCGTCTACGCAGGAGTCTTTCTGTACATGGGCGCCAGCGACCTGCTCCCCGAGGCGCACGCGCACCCGTCGCGGCAGCGGGTGGCGTTGACGGTGTTCGGCTTCTGCGGAACCTTCGGCGTCGCCTGGGCGGCGACGCGCTAATAGACAGCCGGCCCCGCCACGCGGGATCGGCTGCTCGCGGCTAGCGGCCGAGTTGCTTGCGCGCGAATTCTCGGAACCGCGATCTCGCGCCCTCGTCCGGCCCCAGGCTCTCCTCGCCGGAGTAACGCGGATCCGCGGCGATCTGCGTGGCGACCGCCCGCACCTCCGCAGCGACGCGCGCGCGGTGCGCCGGGTCGCGCATCAGCTGCTCGATCCAGGTGTCGCTGCCGTCGTAGGGGTCGAGATCGTGGTCGACGAGCAGCTGTCCGAGCAGCACGCCGACCCGGACGTACGCGAACGTCCTGAACGCCAGCAGGCGGCGGGGCGAGTCGACGAGCTCGCGGATGCCCGGCTCGTCCTCCTCGGCCTGGGCGACGATGCTGCCGATCGGCTCGTCGACGAGCGGGATCCAGACGTCCTCGATCGACATGCGAGGAGGCTAGCGCCTTCGCACCCGCCACGCGACCTGCGCCGCGACGAGGATCATCAGCACCCCGAACAGACGCCGCAACGCGTGCTCCGGAAGGGACTCGGCGAGCGCGACGCCGCCCTCGACGCCCCCGATCGCCGCGATGCCGATTACAAGCGCAGGTCGCCAGCGGACGTTGCCGTAGTGCCGCTGGCGCCACGTGCCCGCGACGACCGTCGGGATGATCGCGAGCAGCGAGGTCGCCTCCGCGTGCAGCTGGGTGAGGCCGAGCGCCAGCGTCAGCGTGGGGACGAACAGGATCCCGCCGCCGACGCCGAACAGGCCCGCGAGCACGCCGGCGACCGCCCCGAGGACCGCGGCGACGACGATCTGCCCCATCAGACGAGTAGCTTCACGCCGAGGGCGGTGAGCAGCAGGGCGAAGAGCAGCGACAGCGTCCGGTTCGCCAGCCGCTGCTGGAGCGCCGTGCCCGCGACCGCGCCGAACGCCGCCGGCACGCCGACGATCGCCGCCGCCCCGGGCTTCAGCTCGCCGTGGAAGCCGTAGGAGATCGTGCCCGCGAGCGCGATGATCCCGATCGCGGCCAGGGACGTCGCCATCGCCGGTCGCTGCTGCCAGTGGCCGAGGAGCAGCAGCAGCGGCACGACGATCAGCCCGCCGCCGACTCCGAAGAGCGCGCTGAAGAAACCGGCCGCGAGGCCGATGAGCACGAGCAGCACGCGCGTATTGTCCAGGGCGCGGTGGATACGGAGCGGTTACTGGCCCGCCTGGCCGAGCAGCCGGAGTCGGCGGCGGTCCTGCTCGACGTCGACGGGACGCTCGCGCCGATCGTCCCGCGACCCGAGGATGCCGTCGTACCCGACGCGACGCGCGCGGTCCTCGAGCAGCTCGTCCACCGGTACGCGCTGGTCGCGTGCGTCAGCGGACGCTCGGGAGACGACGCCGCCGCGCTCGTCGGCGTCCCCGGGATCGTCTGCGTCGGCGAGCACGGGCTCGAGCTCGACCCGCGCGCGGCGGAGTGGGCGCCGCGGATCGCGGAGTTCGCGGAGTCGGTCGACTGGCCCGCCGAGCGGAAACGGCTGACCGCCGCCTTCCACTGGCGGACCGCGGAGGACGAGCGGGCGGCGGTGACGGAGCTGCGCCGCGTCGCCGACCGCGCCGCCGCCGCCGGCCTGCGGCCGCGCTGGGGCCGCAAGGTGCTCGAGGTCCGGCCGCCGATCGACGCCGACAAGGGCACGGCGATCCGCAGCCTGATCGACGAGCGCGGCCTGCGGCGGGCGCTCTACGCCGGCGACGACACGACCGACCTCGACGCGTTCCGCGGGCTCGACGGGCTCGAGCTGGCGGTTCGGGTCGCCGTCGTCTCGGAAGAGGCCCCGAACGACCTCGGAACCGCCGCGGACGTGGTCGTCGGCGGGCCGGAGGCGCTCGCCGACCTCCTGCGCCGCCTCCTCTGATGCACCTGACCGGCGAGGTGCTGGCGCCGATCCGCGCCCGCTACGGGGATCCGGCTCGACTCGCCTGGCGCGGCGAGATCAGCGAGCGGGAGCTCGGGCTGATCACGTACAACCCGACCCGCCGCCACGACGTCACGCTGCTCATCCTCAACGGCGACCGAATCGCGCTGATCCGCAAGCCCCACTTCGCACAGGGCGTCTGGCGGCCGCCGGGAGGCGGGATCAAGCCCGGCGAGGACTTCGAGGAGGGCGTACGACGCGAGGCGCTCGAGGAGACCGGGCTGCACGTCGAGCTCGACCGCTACCTCCTCCTCGCCGAGCCGGTCTTCCTGTTCGCCGGCGCGGCCGTTCCGTGGCAGACGCACGTCTTCTCGGCGACGACCGCGGACGAGGCGCTCGAGCCGAGCGACACGGAGGAGATCGCGGAGGCGCGCTGGGGCACGCTGGACGAGCTGGCCGGGCCGCTCCGCGAGCGCCTGCTGGCGACGGGCCGCGCTTTCTGGCGCTACCGCGTCGCCCTGCACGACGCCGCGCTGGCGGCTCTGCAGGGACAGGCCCCGTAGAGGTGACTGTCCCCTGCCGTACGGTTCGGCGGTGAGCAGCCTCTCGACTCCGCTGCTCGTGCTCGTCTTCGTCGCCGGCGCAGCGGCGACGTGGGCGGCCGGGATCTACCTGTCGAGCACGACGAACTCGCTCGACCGCCGGCTCAACCTGGGCGACGCGCTCGGCGGGCTGATCCTGCTCGCGATCGCCGGCACGCTACCGGAGATCGCGATCGTCGCCTCGGCGGCGCTCGGCGGGCACCTCGACCTCGCGGTCGGGAACCTGATCGGCGGGATCGCGGTCCAGACGCTCGTCCTGGTCGCGCTCGACTTCGCTGCGGGCGCCGACCGGCCGCTGAGCTTCCTCGTCGGCTCCCTGATCCCGGTGCTCGAGGCGCTGCTCGTCGTCGTCGTGCTCGCGACCGTGCTCGCGGGCGCGGCGCTCCCCGCCTCCGTCAGCGTCGGCGGCGCCAGCCCGACCTCGATCGCCGCCGTCCTCCTCTGGCTCGCGGGACTGTGGGTCGTCAGCAGGCTCCAGAAGCAGCCGATGTGGAAGGTCAGCGCGGTCGGCAGCCGTCCCGGCCGCCGCACCGTCCGCGAGACCCACCCGCACGAGCGCCGGCCATACGCGTCGTGGTCGACCGTCCTCGTCGCCGGGGTGTTCGCAGCCGCGTCGGCGGTGACGCTCGCCGCCGGCGTCGGGCTCCAGGAGTCCGGAAACGTCCTTGCGGATCGCCTCGGCATGCAGGGCGCGATCTTCGGGGCCACGGTGCTCGCTGCCGCGACTGCGCTCCCGGAGCTCTCGAGCGGGATCGCGGCCGTCCGGCTAGGCGACCACCGGCTCGCCGTCGGCGACATCCTCGGCGGCAACTCCTTCCAGATCACCCTGTTCTTGCTCGCCGACCTGCTCGCGGCGACGCCGGTGATCGTCGCCGCGCGTCACTCGGACGTCTGGCTCGGCTGCGCCGGCCTGCTGATGACCGGGATCGTCGCCGCGGCCGTGATCGCGCGCCCGCAGCGCACCTATCTCCGGCTCGGGATCGACTCGATCCTGCTGGTCGCGATCTACGCCGCCGCCGTCGCGCTGCTACCGCAGGTCACGTAGGACGTCCCAGGCGCGGCGTACGTCGGCCTCGGTCGTGCGCTCGTTTCCGACCGCGAGCCGAAGCACGTAGCGCCCGTTCAGCTTCGTGTGCGACACGAACAGCTCCCCGCTCGCGTTGGCGCGCTCGAGCAGCGCCTCGTTCTCCTCGTCGGATCCCTCGGCACGGAAGCAGACGAGGGAGAAATGGCGCGGCGCGCAGAGCTCCCAGCCGGCCTCGTCGCGCACCCAGCCCTCGAACAGCTCGGCCAGCCGGGTCGCCTCGCGGATCCGCGCGCGCAGGCCCTCGGCGCCGTAGCAGCGGAGGATCGCCCAGAGCTTCAGCGACCGGAACCGCCGGCCGAGCGCGGGGCCGTACTCGCTGATGTTGAACGCCGCCTCGTCCGTCGTCCGCAGGTACTCGGGCACGAGCGAGAACGCCTCGCGGAAGGCGTCCGGCCGGCTCGTCCAGAGCAGCGAGCAGTCCATCGGCGTGAACAGCCATTTGTGCGCGTTGACGACGAGGGAGTCGGCACGCTCGACGCCGTCGAACGCCCAGCGCAGCTCCGGGCAGACCATCGCCGACCCTGCGTACGCTCCGTCGACGTGCAGCCACGCGCCGCCGGCAGCGCAGCGGTCGGCGATCGCGGCGACGGGATCGACGGACGCGGCCGACGTCGTTCCGACCGTCGCGACCACCGCGGCGACGTCGTCCAGCTCGCCGAGCGCGTCGGGCAGCATCCGGAACGCGTCGTCGACCGGCGCCTTGCGCAGCTCCATCCCGAGCATGCGCGCGTCCTTCTCCACCGACGAGTGCGCATGCTCGGAGCAGACGACGACGTTACGGCCGGTCGCATGGCGTGCGGCGACGAGCGCCGCGAGCGTCGAGGTCGACGCGGTGTCCTCGATGTGCCCGTGCCAGTCGCGCGGGACGCCGAGCAGCTGAGCGACCCAGTCGAGCGCCGTCACCTCGAGCTCGGTCGCCGCCGGCGCCGTCCGCCAGAGGATCGCGACCGAGTTCAGCGTCGCGGCGAGCAGCTCCGCGAGGATCCCCGGCTCGGCAGCGGAGACGGCGAAGTAGGCGAAGAAGCGGGGGTGCTGCCAGTGCGTGATCCCTGGCAGCAGCACCTCGTCGAGGTCGCGGAGCACGGCGCCGAACGGCTCGCCCTGCTCCGGGGGGCTCTCCGGCAGGCGCGCGCGGATCTCGCCCGGCCTGACCTGCGCGAGCACGGGCAGCTCCCCGATGCGCTCGAGGTAGTCCGCGGCCCAGTCGACGGCGGCGTGGCCGTCCTCGCGGAACGTCACCTCTTCGCCTTCACCTTCGACCACGGCCGCGTGTTGACGACCTGCTCCTTCGTCAGCCAGGCACGCCGCGCCTGGCCGATGCCGAGCGTCGCGTAGTCGAGCGCGCCGACGGAGTGCGCGTCGGTGGAGACGACCAGCCGGACTCCATGCTGGGCGGCGAGCCGCGCGTCGGCGTCGCGGAGGTCGAGCCGGTCGGGCTGCGAGTTGATCTCGAGAGCGGTGCGGGTCTCGACCGCTGCGGCGAAGACGCGCTCGAGGTCGATCGCCATCGGCCCCCGCTTGTTGATCTTCCGGCCGGTGAGGTGGCCGATCACGTCGACGTGCGGGTTCTCGATCGCCGCCAGGACCCGCTCCGTGGGGTCGGTCGAGAACGCGGCGTGGATCGAGGCGACGACCCAGTCCATCCGCGCGAGCACCTCGTCGTCGACGTCCAGCGTTCCGTTCGCGCGGATGTTGACCTCGATCCCGTGCAGCAGCCGGAACGGCTTCAGCTGCGCGTTCAGCGCCGCGAGCTCCTCCGCCTGCCGCTCGAGCTTCCCGTTGCGCAGGTAGTGCGAGTGGTCGGTGACGGCCAGGTACGAGTACCCGCGCGCCTTCGCCTTCGCGGCCATCTCCGCCATCGTGTTCTTGCCGTCCGCCGACCACGTCGTGTGCGAGTGCAGGTCGCCGCGCAGGTCGGCCTCCTCGACGAGCGCCGGCAGCTCGCCTCGCCGCGCGGCCTCGAGCTCGCCCGTGTTCTCGCGCAACTCGGGAGGGATGAACTGGTACCCGAGCCACGCGTACAGCTCCGTCTCGTCCGCGAACGTGTGCACCTCCCCGGTCTCCACTTCGGTCACGCCGTACTCCGAGATCGAGAGCCCGCGCCGCTGCGCCTCCTCGCGCATCGCGACGTTGTGCACCTTCGAGCCCGTGAAGTGCTGGAGCAGGTTGCCGTAGCAGTCGGGCGGCACGACCCGGAGGTCGAAGCGGAGGCCGTCGTGCGAGACGACCGTCGCCTTCGTGCCTCCCTTCGCGTTCACCTCGCTGACCCAGTCGAAGCTCGTGAAGGCGTCGATCAGCGCCTCGGCGTCGGTGGCGGTGGCGATGATGTCGAGGTCGCGGAAGGTCTCGCGGCGCCGGCGCACGCTTCCCGCCTCGGAGACCTGCTCGGAGGCGGGATGGTCACGGAGCGCCTGGACGACCGCCAGCACCGCCGGCAGGCCCTTCCCGAGTAAAGGGCGCACCGCCGCCTTCGGCTTCGCCTGCTCCTCGAGGGCGGCGAGGACGTTCTGCTCGACCTTCGGCCCGAGCCCGGTCAGCGTGCGCAGGCGCTCCTGCTCGGCCGCAGTCTTCAGCTCGTCGAGCGTCGAGACGCCGAGCTCCTGCCAGATCCGCCGCGCCGTCTTCGGGCCGAGGCCCGGCAGACGCATGAAGTGGACGACGTCGGGCGGGATCGTCTTCCGGCGCTTCGCGAGCGCCTCGATCTCCCCCTGCTCGACGATCTGGACGATCTTCTCCTCGATCGTCTTGCCGATCCCCTGCAGCTCCTTCGCCTTGCCGTCGAGCGCCAGCTGCGCGATCGAGCCGCCGCTCTCGCGCACCCGCAGCGCCGCGCGGCGGTAGGCGAGCACGCGGAAGGCCTCCTGCCCCTCGAGCTCGAGCAGGTCGGCCAGGAGCTCGAGCTGCTCGACGACGACGTCGTTCTGCGGAAGCGCTGCCGCCATTGGCGCGATCATAGGCCGCGTGCCGAGGGCGACCGTCTGCCTCCCCACGTACAACGAGCGCGAGAACGTCGAGCTGATGCTCGCGGCACTGCTCGAGCGGCTCGGGGCGGACGACCGCATCCTCGTGATCGACGACAGCTCGCCGGACGGGACCGGTGAGCTCGCGGACGCGATCGCAGCGCGCGAGCCGCGCGTCTCGGTCCTCCACCGGCCGCGGAAGGACGGCCTCGGCCCCGCGTACCTGGCCGGCTTCCGGCAGGCGCTCGCGGACGGCGCGGAGCTCGTCCTCGAGATCGACTGCGACTTCTCTCACGATCCGGACGACGTGCCGCGGCTGATCGCGGGGACCGCCGAGGCGGACGTCGTCCTCGGCTCGCGGTACGTCCGAGGCGGGCGGATCGAGAACTGGAGATTGCTCCGGCGGATCGTGTCGCGCGCCGGCTCGCTCTACGCGCAGGTGCTGCTCGCGGCACCGGTGCGTGACCTGACCGGGGGCTTCAAGTGCTACCGGCGGGCGGTGCTGGAGACGATCGACCTCGACGCCGTCTCTTCGCGCGGCTACGCCTTTCAGATCGAGACGACCTACCGCGCCCTCCGCCGCGGGTTCCGCGTGCTCGAGATCCCGATCACGTTCGTCGACCGGCGCGAAGGGCGGTCGAAGATGAGCCGGGCGATCGTGCTCGAGGCGATCTGGCGGGTCCCGCTGCTCGCGGCGCTGGCGCTGCTCGGGCGTCTACGCTGACCTGATGCGCGACGTTAGCGACGAGAGCTTCGCGCACGACGTGCTGGAGGCGGACGGTCCCGTCGTGGTCGACTTCTGGGCTCCGTGGTGCGGGCCCTGCAAGGGCGTCGACAAGGTCCTCGCCGACCTGGAGGCCGAGCACGGCGACCGGCTCGCGTTCGTGAAGCTGAACATCGACGACTACCCCGGGCGCGCCGCCGAACTCGGCGTCCTCTCGATCCCGACGGTGATGGTGTTCGACGGGGGCGAGCGGCGGGAGACGGTGGTCGGCGCGCGACCGCGGGCGTACTTCGAGGAGAAGCTCGCCCGCTGGATCGGCTAACGGAAGTGCTCGAAGCCCCGTAGCTGCGCCGCGTCGCCGGCGAGGAGCAGCTCGACGCCGTCCCCTTCCTCGCAGCGGCCGATCGCGGTGAAGCCGCCCGCGTCCGGAACGGCGGCCAGCAGCTCGTAGTCTTCGCCGAACCCCAGGTCGTCGACCGTCGCGCCAGCCGCGAGCGGTACGCGCTCGAGCTCGACCACGAGCCGGCAGCCCGAGCGGGCGGCGACGTTGCCGGCGTCGACGGCGAGGCCGTCGGAGACGTCGGTCAGCGCGTGGGCCGTGCGCGCGAGCGAGCGACCCTCCTCGAGCCGGAGCGGCGGCCGGCTGTAGCGCTGCTCGCGGAACGCGGCGCCGGCGGCGCCGAGCGGCCCCGTGACCACGAGCAGGTCTCCGGGGCGCGCGCCGCCGCGGCCGGGCACCCGCTCCGAGCGGCCAAGCGCGGTCACGCTGAGCACGAGGCGGTCTGCCGCAGTGGTGTCGCCGCCGATCACCGGCACCCCCGGCTCGGCGAGCCCCTCGTACAGCTCGACCACGTCGTCGACGGCGGTGTCCGGAGGAGCAGCGAGCGTGACGACGAGGCCCTCCGGCTCGGCCCCCGAAGCCGCCAGGTCGCTCAGGTTGACGGCCGCTGCCCGGAAGCCAAGGTCGCGCCACGAGATCCAGTCGAGCCGGAAGTGGACGCCTTCGACGAGCGCGTCCTGCGTGACGATCCGGCCGTCTGCGAGCCGCGCCGCGTCGTCGGCGATCCCCGACGCGAGCCCGCGCCGCTCGAGCTCGGCGAGCAGCCCGCGTTCGCCGACGTCAGCGAGCCGCGATCCCGAGGACATCCACCGGTCCTTCGCCGGCGCCGATCTCGACCAGGCCGGCGGCGACAGCGCGCGACGCAGTCTCGGCCGCTCCCCGCGCCGCCTCCTCCAGGGACAGACCCCGCGCGAGGAGCGCCGCCAACGTCGCGGAGTGGGTGCAGCCGGCGCCGTGGGTCGCCGGAACGTCGTGCCGCTCGACCGGGATCTCGACGTGGCGCTCGCCGTCGAAGAGGTAGTCGACCGCATCGTCGCCGTGCCCGCCGGTGACGACGACCGCCGCCGCGCCGCGCTCGACGATCCGTTCTGCCAGCTCCGCGCGCGACCCTTCACCCGCAAGTGCCTGCGCTTCCAGCAGGTTCGGGGTCACCACCGTCGCGAGCGGAAAGAGCCGCGTGACGAGCGCCTCGACGGCGTCGTCGCGCAGCAGGCTCGCGCCGGAGCTCGCGACCATCACCGGGTCGACGACGAGCGGAACGGGATGCTGCGCGACGAAGTCCGCGACCGCCTCGATCACCGCCGCCGAGAAGAGCATCCCGGTCTTGGCGGCGTCCACGCCGACGTCCGAGAAGACTGCCTCGAGCTGCGCGCGCACGAACTCGGGCGGCACCTCGAGCACGTCGGTCACCCCGACCGTGTTCTGCGCCGTCAGCGCGACGATCGCGGACGCCCCGTGGCAACCCGCCGCGGCGAACGCCTTCAGGTCGGCCTGGATCCCGGCGCCGCCGCCCGAGTCCGAGCCGGCGATCGTCAGGCAGCGCGGAACGGCCATCTCGCCCGCGAACGCTACCCTCGTCGCGATGGCGGTCGAGCTCGCGCCGTGGGCGGGTGTGCTGGAGGGCGAGGAGCTCGCGCACGTGGCGACGGAGCCGTCGCGAGAGGCCCGGACCACCGGCTTTCCGCCCGATCTCCACCCGAAGGTCCGCGCGGCGCTCGCGGCCCGTGGCGTGCACGAGCTCTACGAGCACCAGGCGGAGGCCTGGGACGCGGCCGCGCGCGGGGAGCACGTCGCCGTCGTCACCGGCACCGCGAGCGGGAAGTCGCTCGCGTTCAACCTGCCGGTCCTCGACGCGCTCGCGCGCGAGCCGAAGCGGCGCGCGCTCTACCTCTACCCGACGAAGGCGCTCGCGCAGGATCAGCTCCGCTCGCTGACGGAGCTGAAGGTGCCGCGCATCCGCCCCGCGATCTACGACGGCGACACCGAGGCCGAGCGCCGCTGGCAGATCCGCAAGTGGTCGAACCTCGTGCTCTCGAACCCGGACATGCTCCACGTCGGCGTCCTCCCGCACCACGACCGCTGGGGCGACGTGCTGTCGAACCTCGCCTACGTCGTCGTCGACGAGGCGCACGTGTACCGCGGCGTCTTCGGCTCGCACGTCGGAAACGTCCTCCGCCGCCTGCGACGGCTGGCAAGCGTCTACGGCGCGGAGCCGCAGTTCCTGCTCGCCTCCGCGACGATCGCCAACCCGGCGCAGCTCGCGCGGTCACTGCTCGGAGTCGAGGTGACGGTCGTCGAGGACGACGCCGCGCCGCGCGCCGACCGCACGATCGCGCTCTGGAACCCGCCGCTCCTCGACGAGGAGCTGGGCCTGCGGGCGAGCGCGCTCGGCGAGGCGTCGCGGCTGATGGCGCAGCTCGTCGAGCGCGGCCTGCGGACGCTCTGCTTCGCGAAGAGCCGCAAGTCCGCAGAGCTGATCCACCGCTTCACGCTCGACCGGCTCGACCACAAGTACCGCGACCGCCTCTCGCCCTATCGCGCGGGGTACACGCCCGCGCAGCGCCGCGAGATCGAGCAGCGGCTCGCCGCCGGCGAGCTCCTCGGCGTCGCCGCCACGGACGCGCTCGAGCTGGGGATCGACATCGGCCTGCTCGACTGCGTGATCTCGACCGGCTTCCCGGGCACGGTCGCGAGCCTGCGCCAGCAGTGGGGCCGCGCCGGCCGGCGCGGCCACGGCCTGGCGGTGCTGGTCGCCAGCGAGGACGCGCTCGACCAGTACTTCATGCGCGAGCCGGAGGCGCTGCTCGAGCGGCGGGTGGAGGCGGCGATCCTCGACCACACGAACCCGCGCGTGCTCGACGGGCACGTGCTGGCCGCGGCCTTCGAGGCGCCTCTCGACGACGCCGACCGCAACGTGCTCGGCAACGAGGCGCTGGAGCGCGCCGCGCTCCTCCCGGAGCTGAAGCAGACGCCGGCGGGCTTCGTCTGGGGCGGGCGCGACTACCCCGCGGCGCGGATCCCGCTGCGCTCGACCAGCCCCGACTCCTTCTCGGTGATCGACGCGACGACGGGCTCGGTGCTCGGCCTCGTCGAGCGCGAGCGCGCGAATTCGACCGTGCACGAGGGCGCCGTTTATCTCCACCTCGGCGAGGCGTACCGCGTCGGCGAGCTCGACCTCGACGCGCGCCAGGCGCTCGTCTCGCCGTTCTCCGGCGACGTCTACACGCAGGCGAAGAAGGACACGACGACGGCGATCGAGGAGCCGCTCCGCGTCGAGCGCCGCCTCGGGCTCGAGCTCAGCTGGGGCGCCGTCTCCGTCACGGAGCAGGTGGTCGCGTACCAGGTGAAGCAGGCCTCGACGCAGGCGACGCTCGACCTGGTCGCGCTCGACCTGCCGGAGACGACCTTCGAGACCGAGGCGATCTGGTTCTGCCCGGACTCTGAGCTCCTCGCCGGCCTCGAGCGGATGCCGAAGCTGCTGGGCTCGCTGCACGCGGCCGAGCACGCGCTGATCGCGCTCCTGCCGCTGTGGGCAATGTGCGACCGCTGGGACATCGGCGGCCTGTCGACGAACGTCCACTTCCAGACCGGACGGCCGACGATCTTCGTCTACGACGGCCATCCGGGCGGCGTCGGCATCACCGCCCGCGGCTTCGAGGCGTTCGAGGGCTGGGCCGCCGACACCGCGAAGATGATCGCCGGCTGCCCGTGCCAGACCGGCTGCCCGTCGTGCGTCCAGTCGCCGAAGTGCGGCAATCTGAACGACATGCTCGACAAGGCCGGCGCGCTCGAGCTGCTGCGACGCCTGGTCGCACGCCGCTGAGCGTGGACCGGCAGGCTCGCGGCGGCACGCTGATCGCCGGCGGCGGCTACGCCGGGTCGATCGTCGCGCGCGAGCTCGGCCGCCGCGGCGCGACGATCGTCAGCCCGGAGAACTACATGCTGTTCACCTCGCTGCTCCCGGAAGCTGCGTCCGGGACGCTCGAGCCGCGCCACGTGGTCGTCCCGCTGCGGCTGATGTGCAAGCACGCCGAGCTCGTGCTCGGACGGCTCGTCGCGCTCGACACGGAGCGGCGGATCGCCGACGTCGACGGCCTCGACGGACGGATCGAGATCGGCTACGAGCGGTTGGTGCTCGCGCTCGGATCGGTCTCCCGCGTCCTGCCGATCCCGGGCCTCGCGGAGCACGGCCACGGGTTCCGCGACCTCGCCGATGCGATCGCGCTCCGCAACCACATCCTCCGCCAGCTCGAGGCTGCCGACGCAGCGGCAGCGCCGGAGGCGAAAGCGCGCCACCTCTCCTTCGTCTTCGTCGGCGCCGGCTACGCGGGCGTGGAGGCGCTCGGCGAGCTCTCGGACCTCGTTCGCGACGCCCTCCGCCATTACCCCGGCCTCCGCCATGTCCCGCAGCGCTGGGTGCTGGTCGACGCCGCGCCGAAGATCCTCCCCGAGATCCCGACACGCCTCGGCGAGTACGCCGCCGCGCAGCTGACGCGCCGCGGTGTGGAGATCCATGTCTCGACGCGGCTGGACTCGGCGGTCGAGGGGGGCGTCACCCTCTCCGACGGCACGCGCGTCGAGACCGAGACGCTCGTCTGGACGACGGGCGTCCGCGCGAGCCCGGCGCTGGCCGCTCTTGGCCTACCGCTCGACGAGCGCGGCCGAGTGATCGTCGACGAGAACCTGCAGGTCGAGGGAACGACGACGATCTGGGCGCTCGGCGACTGCGCCGCCGTTCCGAACCTCGCCACTCCCGGCAACCACGATCCCGCGACGATGCAGCACGCGCTCCGCCAGGCGCGCCGGCTCGCGCGCAACCTGACGGGGGAGCCGAAGCCCTACCGCTACCGCACGCTCGGCCAGGTGGCGACGCTCGGCCGCTACAAGGGCATCGCCGACGTGCTGGGCGTGCGCCTGCGCGGCTTCCCCGGCTGGTTCTTCACGCGCACCTACCACCTGTACCAGCTGCCGCTCCTCTCGCGGAAGTTGCGCGTCGTCGCCGACTGGACGGTCGCGCTCCTCTTCCGGCGCGACATCGCCGAGCTCGGCTCGCTCGGTCACCCGCGCCGGCTCGAGAACTAAAGACGCGTTCCGCACAAGCCGATGACAGCGGGGTGCGCTCTCTGCTCCCCCGACATACGCCAGTACCGGCGCTCGCCGCCGGTGCGGCCGGCGTCGTGCTGCCGGGTGCGCTCCTCGGCTTCGTCGCGCACAAACAGGTGCACATCGGCGGGATGCCGCACTTCGTCGGTGTCGGCTGCACCGCTCTCGTCGCCACCTTTGCGGCGATCGCGCTGACACTTGCCGGGGCGCGCCGCGACGACGGACGCACGGTGTTGCTCGGCACCGCGTTCACCGTGATGGCGGCGCTGCTCGCGCTCCACGGCCTCGCGACGCCCGGGATCATCCTTCCGTTCAACGGGCTCGTCGGCTTCACCGGCGCCGCGACGCTTCCGGTCGGCGGCGCCGTCCTCGCACTGTCGGCGCTGCCGTCCCTGCGACGCCCGCGCGCCGTTCGTCGGCTGCTCGTCCTCCAGGCGGCGCTCGTCGCGACGATCGCGGGCCTCGGGACGTGGGGGATGCTCGACCCGGCGATCCTGAACGGGATCCCGCAGCCGGGCGATCCGCTGGCGCTGGTCGCGCTCGGCGTCGCGTGCCTCTTCTACGGCGTCCTCCTCCTGCGCGCGCTGCGCACGTTCCTCCTCACCCGCCGCCGCAGCGACCTCGCCGTCGTCGTCGGGATCGCGTGGCTCACCGCAGCCGTCCCGCCGGCTCTGCTCTTCACGTACCTCGACCTCGGCTGGTGGCTCGGGCACGCGTTCGAGCTCCTCGGTCTCGTCCTGGTCGGCGTCCCGGTCGCAGCCGACCTCCGCCGTGCAGCCGAGTCGCGACCCCTTTCGGGCGACCTGAGCGCCGCCGAGCTCGTCGCGAAGGAGGAGGCGTACCTCGGATCGCAGGTGCGCGCGCTCACCCAGCGCCTCGCGGACAAGGACGGCTCGACGGAAGAACACACGCGACGGGTCGCGTTGCGTGCCGTTCAGGTCGGCGAGGAGCTCGGCCTGCCACCGCACCGGCTCCGCGACCTGGCGATCGGCGGGCTCCTCCACGACATCGGCAAGCTCGCGGTCCCGGACGAGATCCTGAAGAAGCCGGCACCCCTGACCGACGCCGAGTTCGGCGTCGTCAGGCGGCACCCCGAGTGGGGCCGCAAGCTGCTCGGCGAGCTCGGCGGCTTCGGCGAGAGCGTGCGCCGGCTCGTGCTCGACCACCACGAGCGTCTCGCCGGCGACGGGTACCCGCGCGGCCTGCAGGCCGGGGAGCTGCAGCTCGACACGCGCATCCTCACGGTCTGCGACGTCTACGACGCGCTGATCTCGCCGCGCGTCTACCGCGAGGCGTGGACGCACGAGCAGGCGATCGCGCTGCTCCGCGAGGAGGCCGGCGCCGCCTTCGACCCACGCTGTGTCGCGGCGCTCGAGCGGGTGCTGGCGCGAGAGCGCGCCACAGGGCTCGCGGTCGCGGTCTGACGCGTCGGCGGCTCAGCGCAGCGAGCCCAGCGCCTCCCGCAGCGTCCCGCAGCGGCGGACGCGGCCGGACAGGGTGACCGTGAACGTGGACGCCCGATTCGGCGTCCACGTGACCTGGACCAGGTGGCACTGGCGCGGCCGGCGCGGTGTGACGACGGCGTAGGAGCACATGTAGTGCGAAGGATCGGCCTCGACGCAGTCCGGATCGACGAGCCGAGCCGCGCGCCGATGCGCCTCCGCGTAGGCGTTCGCGCTCGCGACGAACTCGCTCGCGAACTCCGCCGGGGTCGGTGACGCAGAACCCCCGGCGGCGGCCCACGAGGCCGCGGCCGGTTGCGGCTTCGCCGGCGCGCCCAGCGCCGCCGAGATCGCATAGACCGCGAGCCCCGCTGCGACCGCGGTGACGGAGAGCAGCGCAAGCCATCCCTTGCCCGTCCAAGACAGCGGCCGGATCCTCGAGAACATCTGCACGGCTCCTCCCTTCGCCCACGGCTGAGTGCGGCGACGGTAGGCAGGGGCGGTCCCGGTGCCGTCCCGTTCCTGTCCCGAACGCGTACCGGCGGCATCCCCTCGAAAGCAAGGCGAGTTACCGTCCCTCGAGAGGTGCAGCTCGACTTTCGGATCCTCGGTCCGATCGAGGTGGTGACCGACGGGACGCCCGTGCGGCTGGGCGGTCGGCGTCAGCGCGGTGTCCTCGCTCTACTGCTGCTCCACGCAAACGAGGTCATGCCGGTCGAGCGCCTTGCGGACGAGCTCTACGAGGGCGCACCGCCGGCGACCGCCGCCGCGCAGATCCGGGATCACGTCTCGCAGCTCCGGAAGCTCCTCGGCCCCGCCGGCCCGCTGCTCGAGACCCGCTCGCCGGGGTATGTGCTCCGGGTCGAGCCGGACGCCCTCGACGCGCGCCGCTTCGAGCAGCTGCTGGAGACCGCGTCGTCCGAGCTGCGTCAGGGGAACGACGCCCAGGCCGCCGAGCGGCTGCGCGACGCGCTCCTGCTCTGGCGAGGGCCGGCGCTCGCCGACGTCGCGTACGCCCCGTTCGCGCAGCCGGAGGCCGGCCGGTTGGAGGAGCTTCGGCTCACGGCGCTCGAACGGCGCATCGAAGCCGACCTGAAGCTCGGCCGGAACGGCGCCCTGATCGGAGAGCTCGAGGCGCTCGTTGCGCAGCACCCGTTGCGCGAGCAGTTCCGCGCGCAGCTGATGCTCGCCCTCTACCGGGCCGGCCGTCACGCCGAAGCGGTCGGCCTCTACCACGACGGGCGCCGCAGGCTCGTCGACGAGCTCGGCATCGAGCCCTCCGCGCAGCTCCGCCGGCTCGCCGGGCTCATGCTCCGCCAGGACGACTCGCTCGACTCCCGGCCGGCGCAGCGACGCGCGACGACGGCCGGGCGCGCCCCGCGCAACCCGTACAAGGGCCTACAGGCGTTCGCGGAGGCCGACGCCGACGACTTCTTCGGCCGTGAGCGGCTGACCGAAGAGCTCGTCGCCCGTCTGGGCGCGGACCGCTTCCTCGCCGTCGTCGGCCCGAGTGGAAGCGGCAAGTCGTCGGTCGTGCTCGCAGGCCTTGTGCCCGCCCTGCGCGCCGGCGCGATTCCGGGCTCCGCTGACTGGCCGATCGCCGTGTTCACTCCGGGCGCGTACCCGCTCGAGGAGCTCGAGGCGGCGCTGCTCCGTGTGGCGGTGAACCCCCCGCCGACGCTGATCGAGCAGCTGGCAGAGGACGACCGCGGGCTGCTCCGCGCAGTCAAGCGCGTGCTCCCGGATGGCGGCTCCGAGCTCCTGCTCGTCGTCGACCAGCTCGAGGAGGTGTTCACCCTCGTCGACGACGAGGCGCGCCGGACGCACCTTCTCTCCTCGATCGAGCGAGCCGTGCGCGACCCCCGCAGCCGGCTTCGGGTGGTGACGACGCTGCGCGCCGACTTCTACGACCGTCCGCTCGCGTACCGCGGCTTCGCGGAGCTGCTTCGCGACCGGGTCGAGATCGTGCTCCCGCTCGCTCCCGACGAGCTGGAACGGGCGATCGCCCGCCCGGCGGCAAGCGTCGGCGTGAAGCTCGAGGAGGGATTGCTGACGAGGATCGTCACTGACGTCGTCGACGAGCCCGGCGCACTGCCGCTCCTCCAGTACGCGCTGACCGAGCTGTACGAGCGGCGCGACGACACGACGCTCACGCGTGCCGCATACGACGCGATGGGAGGGGTGCCCGGCGCCCTCGCCGGCCGCGCCGAGGCCCTGTACGCGAATCTCGGCGAGCGCGGCCGTGAAGCGGCCCGTCAGCTCTTCCTGCGGCTCGTCGCGCTCGGCGAGTCGGTGGAGACGCGCCGGCGAGTCCACCGGACGGAGCTCGACTCGCTCGCCGTCGACCAGGAGGAGCTGGCGGCCGTGCTCGACTCGTTCGGCGCCGCGCGCCTGCTGTCGTTCGACCGGGATCCGAGGACGCAGGCGCCGACGGTCGAGGTCGCACACGAGGCGTTGCTCCGCGAGTGGGTGCGGCTCCACGACTGGGTGGCGGCGGCGCGCGAGGACCTTCGCGCCCACCGGCGCCTGGCCGCGGCGGCGGTCGAGTGGGCGGAGGCCGAGGAGGATCCGAGCATGCTGCTCCGCGGGCGCCAGCTCGTCCGCTTCGAGTCGTGGGCGGAGGAGTCGGGCCTGGCGCAGACGGAGCTCGAGCGCCGGTACATCGAGACGAGCGTCGACGCTCGGTCGGCGGAGGAAGCCGAAGAGGAGGCACGCCGCGCACGCGAGGCCGCCCTCGAGCGACGGTCGCTCAACCGCCTCCGCTGGCTCGTCGCCGTCCTCGCTCTCGCCGCCGTAGTCGCCGCCGGCCTGACGGTCTTCGCCTTCGACCAGAGCAGCCGGTCGAGACGCCAGGCGCGGATCGCGCGGACGCGCCAGCTTGCGGCGGCGTCGATCGCGAATCTGAGCAGCGACCCACAGCTGAGCATCCTTCTCGCCCTACGAGCGGTAGAGAAGTCGGGCGGGCCCCGGCGAGCGCTGCCCGAGGCGGTCGACGCGCTCCACCGAGCGATCGCTGCTTCGCGCGTCGTGCGCACGATTCGCACGCGGGCGACGACGGCTGCCTTCAGCCCGGACGGCTCGAGGCTCGCAACGGCAGGATCTTCCGGAGTCGTTCTCTGGGACGCGAAAACGGGTCGCCGCTTGGTCGCGCTGCCGACGGCCGGGCGATCGTTTCGGCTTGTCGCGTTCGATCCGCAAGGCGCCCGAGTGGCGGCCGCGACCAGAACCGGCTCCGTCACGATCTGGGCCGTGCGAACGGGGCGTCGTCTCCGCGTGCTCGAGCCACCGAGGGTCGCCTCCGTCGGGACGGGATTGGCGTTCAGTCCCGACGGCACTCGGCTGGCGGTCGACGGGTTCGCGGGCTTCGTCGCCGTGATCTGGATCTGGGATCTGCGCTCAGGCCGCGTGTGGTGGAAAACCGAGAGTGAGCTGTTCACGGCGTGCGGGCTTGCCTGGAGCCCGGACGGCGCACGTCTGGCCACAGGCGACTGCGGCACGCACTTCTCGCCGTCCGTCGGGCGCATCTGGGATCTCTCCTCGCGGCGAGTGACCGTACGGACGGCCCCGCAAGCCGGAGCCCTGCCTGCGATCGCGTTTACCAGGGACGGCCGGTACGTCGTGACCCCCAACCGCTCCGGATTCGCGCAGGCCTGGGACACCCGGACCGGACATCTCGTCTCGACCTTCAGTGGACATACCGGAGAGGTGACCAGCGTCGCCGCCGGACAGGGCGCCGAAGTCGCGACAGGCGGAACCGACGGGACGGCGCGTCTCTGGGACGCGGAGACAGGGAGGGAGCTGGTCACCCTCGCTGGCGGCAGCGCACCCGTGGAGAGCG
>Ga0070741_10006849_pt1 | contig 24128 bp, 19 predicted proteins | sample Coa_R1_4_FD_66440 | JGI IMG/M metagenome (GOLD analysis project Ga0070741, IMG submission 66440) | Surface soil microbial communities from Centralia Pennsylvania, which are recovering from an underground coalmine fire - Coalmine... | ecosystem: Environmental > Terrestrial > Soil > Unclassified ...
CTTCATAGCTTGAGAACGGGAACGCGCCCACCACCGTACCCGTCACGCCGAGTTCGGCGAATGGCTCTCCCTTCCGCAGCAGGATCGGCGGGATGTGTCCGGCGTTGGTGTATTTGAGGATGCTGCGGCGCTCGTCGTAAACGCCGAAGCAGAACGTGGCGAACTTCTCAGGCGAGGTGTTGGCGTAAAGCTGCTTATTGAGCTGGGCCACGATACGGGCAGTGTCGAGCGGCTGTTGCGGGCGTCCGTTGCCGGCCGCGGCCGCCATGGGCGCCGCGGTGGTGAGTTGGGTGCGCATGGTGGATTGGATGGCCGCCATCAGCAACGCGGCGGAAATGCCCTTGCCCGCCACGTCGCCGATGGCCAGGGCGAGTACGGAATCGGGCAGCGCGAGGAAATCGTAATAGTCGCCCGAAACCACGCGGGCCGGGTGACAGACGCCCAGAATCTGCGCGGTGCGCAGCACCGGATTCTCCTTGGGAAAAAGCTGGCGCTGCACCTGCTGCGCGATCTCCAACTCCGATTGCAGGCGTTCCTTCTCCTTTTCGACGACGATGAGGCGTTCGAGGTTCGCGGTCATCTGATTGAATGAGGTGCCCAGTTCTCCGAGTTGATCCTTGCCCTGCACCGCGATGCGATGCGAAAAATCGCCGTGGCTGACGCGCTGGGTGCCTTCGTAGAGGTTGTGCACGGCGCCGGTGATGGTGCGGGTCATGGACACGCCGATGACCAGTGAGACCGTCTCGAAGATCAGGAACAGGATCGCCACCCCGACGAACGTCAACACGGCGGCCTGCCCGAAATCGAACTTCTCTCCGAACACGATCGACAGCACCGCGGAGGTACGGGTGGTAACAGCCAGCACCGCTTCCTGCCGCGAATTCGGCGAGTTCCAGACGGCAACCGGCAGCACGGAAAAGCCGTCGATCCGCGAGTCCACGGCGGAAGCGGGCGGCGGCACGTGACTGGTTTCGGCTGCATCCCTGAAATCGAGCCGCTGCAGGTAGCCGGATCTGCTGAGGATCAGCGCTTCGCCGAGGCCGGGGATCAGGCCGAGGAGGAAATCGTGCGTCACGGGCGCGAGCAGCGCGACATCGCGGCCGCCGCGCGAGGCATGCGCCCAGCAGTAGAGGTGCCTGTCCTTCAGGAGCAGGCCCCTGGTGTCCGGAAAGCCCGGCGCCGAGGCGATCTGCACGTCCGGAAAGCGCGCGCGCAGGAATGGCAGCAGGCGGTCGAGACTCTCGGGATGATCGGCGGCCGCAGCCAGCAGCGCGTTACGGCGGTCGAGTTCGGAAGTAATGAGATAGACAGCCGTCTGGCCCGTGATCATGTAGGTAGCCGACGCGACCAGCACGATGATCAACAGAATCGGGACGACGGCGATGAACGCATAAGCGACGATCAGACGGTTGCGCAGTCGCCAGATCGCCTGCGCCGTGTATCGGCGGGCCAGACGAACGGCGGCAATAATCCCGAGCGTCCAGGCTGCGATGGACAAAAGGATGCGGAATCCGGAGTCAGGTGCGGTCAGGACAATAGCGATATACAGGATCAGAACGAGCAGGAATGCCTTCTCAATACGCCGGAGGCTCTGCCAAAAGAGTTTCAGGCGCGCCGGCATCTACCCTTATCTTATTACCTGGCGGAGGCGGCGGAGCGGGTGTATCGTATCTCTATGCGCTGCATCAAGTTGATCTACTTTGCTCTCATTGTCATGCAGGCCGCTCTGGTAGCGCAGACGTTTTCGTTGGACTCTGCCAGGGGACTGCAAGCGAAGCTGGTGGCCGTCGAGCCCGCCAGCTACATGGGGCGCAAGTGCATCCGCGTGATTCCGTCAGGCGGGGGACCGCAAGGCGGCGGAGGAGGCCTCGCCATCGTCAGCGGGGCGGAGTTTCACGATGGCACAATCGAGTTGGACGTGGCGGGAAAACCCGGAGCCGGAGCGGGCGGCGATGCGCGGGGCTTCGTCGGAGTAGCCTTTCGCGCCCAGCCCGGGGGTGAGAAATACGAGTGCTTCTACATTCGTCCGACCAACGGCCGCGCCGAGGATCAGGAGCGTCGCAATCACGCCACGCAGTACATTTCCTTCCCGGATTACGAATGGTTCCGGCTGCGCAAGGAGACGCCGAGCAAGTATGAAAGCTATGCCGATATGGTCACCGGCGAATGGACACATCTGAAGGTCGAGGTACACGGTGTCAAAGCGCGGCTATATGTCGGCGGGGCGGCGCAGCCGGCTCTGCTGGTGAACGATCTGAAGATGGGCGATGCCAAAGGTGCGGTGGCATTGTGGATCGGCGTGGGAACTGAGGCTCATTTCTCGAGTTTGAAGATCGCGCAGTAACCGGCACGAACAGAGCAATTCCGGCCGTAAACAGCAATAGCACAGACGAATAGAGACAACCTGCATTGATCTCCTCGAATGCCTTGTTTTAGGCGGGTATATTGCCGGTTGACCGTGGCGTGGCAAGTGTGTGCCCCGTTAAGATGGTTGATACATGGCGAAGAAGATCGCGATCGTCGAGGACGAAGCCGAACTGGCTTCGCTGCTCGAATACAATCTCACTCGCCAGGGCTATCTCGCCCAGATCCTCACCGGCGAAAAAGGCACGCTGAAAGAGCTGGAAAACTGGAAGCCCGATTTGATCCTGCTCGACGTCATGCTGCCCGACAGCGACGGTTTCGAACTGTGCCGCGCGATCCGGCAATCGGCCGTCCTGGCGCGCACACCGGTCCTGTTTCTCACCGCGCGCTCCGACGAAGTGGACCGCGTACTGGGACTGGAGATAGGCGGCGACGATTACATGACCAAGCCGTTCAGCCCGCGCGAACTGGTGGCGCGCGTGAAAGCTCATCTGCGCCGCATCGAACGTGATCAGGAACCGGTGCCGACGGAGATCGGGCCGTTCCGGCTGGACGCCACCGCGCGCCGCGTCTTCCTGCACGATCGCGAACTGTCCCTCACTTCCACCGAATTCAAGCTGATGGAATTTTTCCTCCAGCATCCCGGCCGCGCCTACAGCCGCGACCAGTTACTGGAAGAAGTATGGGGACAGCAGCGCTTCGTCACGCCCCGGACGGTGGATGTGCACGTGCGCCGCCTGCGCGAACAGATCGAGGAGCAGCCGGACGATCCGCGTTATCTTACGACTGTCCGCGGCTTCGGCTATCGCTTCGAAGATGCGCTATAACAGCCTTTATCAGAAACCGGGAGAAACGAAAATGTCCCGAACCACCTCTCCTAATCAGCGACATACCGATCGGTACAGTGGACAGTTCCGTCCGCCCCGGTTTTGACATAGCGGGTTAATTCATCCATCATTCATCGCCTCTTAACGATTCTGTAACCGCGTTTGCTGCATGCTTTGAGTGACACCTATGCGAAAAATCGTAATCATTGAAGACGACGAGGACCTGATTGCCCTTCTTCGCTATAACCTGCAGAAGGAAGGTTTTCGCTGTATTGATGCGCAAACTGGAAAAGGCGCGCTCGAGCTTTGCCGCCAGGTGCGCCCGGATCTGCTGCTGCTCGACATCATGCTGCCCGATTGCGACGGCCTGGAGATCTGTAAGAAGTTGCGTGCCGATCCCGACCTGACCCACATTCCGGTAATCTTCCTGACGGCGCGGGCGGCCGAGGCGGATCGGATTATCGGTTTGGAGATCGGCGCAAACGACTATGTGGTGAAACCGTTTTTCGTGCGCGAGTTGATCGCGCGCATCCGGCTGCAGTTCCGCTCGCAATCGTCGCCGGCGCGAATTCTGGAAGCGGGCGGCCTCGAACTCGACCGCAACAGCCGCCGCGTGCGGCTCAACGGGGAAGAGCTTTCGTTGACGGCGACTGAGTACCGGTTGCTGGAGTATCTGATGGCGCGTCCGGGTGTGGTATTCAGCCGCGAGCAACTGCTGGATGCGGTATGGAGCGACCGCGCCATCACGGATCGCGCGGTGGACGTTTACATTCTGCGACTGCGGCAGAAGATCGAACATTCGTCCACCTCGCCGCTGCTGATCCACTCGGTGCGAGGCTTCGGCTACACGTTTGAGCCGAGAGCGCAGGCGGAAGCAACGGACCGGCCGCTGATGGCAGCCGCCCGTTAGTGTATTCGTATACGCCAGGGTTGCTCACTCTGACGCTTTCGCTGAGGGTCGCGGTGGTTTTGCTGGAATCCTATTCGCGCTTGGCGCGTCGCCATTCGCCGGCGGGGCCCAACGCTTTCGTGTGGATTTGCCGGACAGCCGAACGGTGCAGATTGTTCATGTCCTCTGATGTTCCATCTCGCGGCGAAACTCGACGAGGCTGATGGCGAGGCAGGCTCCGAATGCAGCGGACGCAGGACGGTCCTTCTTTCGCTAAAGCGGTTCAGCCCGACAGTATTTCTTTGACAACCGTCCAACGATGGATAGACTCGCTCCTCCAGGAATTCAGGGATGCTGTCGACGACGGAATTAGCAAAGTCTCTGCGCGTTTGCTTGCCCCGCGATCTATCTGTCCAGCCGCGCAAAACGGACAGCGGAGACAATACGAAGCACGGGTCGATGCCACACTCAGCCTGAGGCAAACCTCTTCGCGCAGGTGCTCAGCCATCGTCCACCTTCGTCAACAAAGGCGCGTTTCGGCATCGGGCGCCCTTTGTCCCACGGACCGGCGTGCCGGCCATGGCGTTTGGCGCGCGAGGATTTCGCGCGATTTCATTAGCCGCGCCGGCGCGAGTGATCCAACTCGGAAGATTTTAGCCCGGGACGGCATCCGCGGACGGCTCTGTGACGGCGCGCCGCTCAACCGGACGGCACGCTTTAAATCGGACGTAAGCCATGTAGGCTACGATCGCCAGATTTCCTCCGAACATTGTGGCGTGGATCGCGTTCGGGTGCTCCACCAATTTCACGCTCTCCCACGGTAGGTACAACGTCCCGGAGAGGAGCGCAAACCACTCGGCCCAGACGCGTCTGTGCCAGAGACCCCATGATTCCGTGAATCGCACGGCGGCATAGGCCGCCGCTGCCGCCGCCATGCCCCACAAGCGAGCGTCGGTCATCCGGGAAGCCGCGTCGAGGAAAGCGTGTGACAGGCGCCGATCGGGATTGATATGCAGGTGCAGCAGAAGGCGCTCCGCCGCGTATTCCACATCCTTATGAATCAGCCCCAGCAGACCGAGGCCCAGCAGCAGGACAAGAAGACCTTTCAGCGCCTCGTAAGTTGCCACGGCGCGCAGGCCGGCCGGGCTCGAGCGCTCGTCCAGCGCGGTTGGAGGTGGGCGGTCGTATTGGCGAGCCGGCGATCTCACACCCGATTTTAAGCACGTTACGGTCTCTTGTGCCGCCCTTCACGGCCGGATTGGATTATGAGACCTCCTGCGCGCCAACCGGCGGGCAGGCACAACCGGGGTGCCGACGACTCGTGCGTATAATTGACGGGCTGCAAGAACGGGGAGAGGGTCGGATTTCGTCGGCGTTTTGCGAATTGGCTGCCTGCCCCGCTTTGCCCGTGACTCATTAATGCGCCTTATTCCGTGCACCGCACCAGCCGCGAATCTGCAATTCAGCGAGATATGCGGGATAGGGGACAGTTCCGTCTATTCTCCGTTTCTGCCGGATCGCCCTTGGATCTCCGTGCGCAGCCGTATATAATCAGACCAAATCAGGTATCTTTGTCAGTTGTAGGGACAGGCTCCTCCTGTGCGGGACTTCAGGCCCACCCTACAGAAAGGCCATGTATGTGTTTCCCGTCAAAAAGGCTGAGTCGGCTTTTGCTGGTGGCTCTCGCAGTGCCGATCGCGCACCTCGTCGCTCAAATGAATTTTGGGCGAATCTCCGGCTCTGTCGCCGACAGCTCGGGAGCGGTAATTCCCCAGGTTCAGGTCCATGTCGTGAATCAGGAGACCGGCCTCGACCACACTGTGACCACCGACAGCAGCGGCAATTATGTCGCCACCAACCTTCCGGTTGGTACCTATAACGTGAGTGTCGAGTTGAAGGGATTCCAGGCTGAGTCCAGGACGGGGTTGGTCCTCGTCGGCGACGGACGCCTGACCGTGGACCTCGTCCTAAAGCCGGGCGGGACTGCGGAGGCCGTCGACGTGGTCGCGGCCACGGGCGAAGCGGTCAACGTCGTCTCGGCCGAACTCGCCCGCCAGGTGAATTCCGAGCAGGTGCAGAACCTGGCGCTGAACGGACGCAACTACCTGCAACTGGCTACGCTGATTCCCGGTTCCGCGCTGCTCGACGAGGATCAGATGGCTACCACCACCAGTCTCAATACGGCCACCCAGTCGATCAACGGCAACCGGGCCCTTTCCAACCACCTCATGGTTGACGGCGGCTACAATCTCGACTCCGGTTCCAATTCCAGCCAACTGAACAACGTCGGCATCGACTTCATCCGCGAAGTCAATATCAAGACCTCCAACTTCTCCGCGGAATACGGACGAAACTCCGGCGCCGCCATCAGCGTCACAACGCGCAGCGGCACCAACCAGATCCACGGCGGGGCCTTCGACTTCCTGCGCAACGACGACTTGGACGCCCGCAACTTCTTCTCCCCATCCAAAGGCAAGCTGCGGTTCAACGACTTCGGCTGGAACATCGGCGGCCCGATACGAAAGAACCGGCTTTTTATCTTCGGCGGACAGGAGTGGAAGCGAATTCGCCAGGACGAAGCGCCGCTGCTGGCTACGCTGCCGACGCGCGCCCAGCGGCAGGGCGATTTCTCCGCCATCTCCGGCAACCTGAATCTGCCCGGCACTACCACCCCCATTCCCAACCGAAGCGTCGCCGGTATGATCACGCCCGACGGTAAGGCCGTGGCCGCGGTGTTCAATAAGATGGAGCAGTTGGCCACCTCGTACACGGATCGGGCCGTCGGTAACAACACCGTCTACCAGTTTCCCAACCCCTTCAATTGGCGCGAAGACCTGGTGCGCGTGGACTACGTGATCAATCCGCAAAACATGCTCTATGGCCGCTTCCTGCACGACGATTACAACCTGATCGATCCGCATCCGCTCGGCGGACTGCCCACCGTCCCTATCAACCGCGTGCGCCCCACTCCCAGTTACCAGGTGTCCGAAACCTGGAGCATTACGCCCACGCTGGTGAACGAAGTGCGAGCATCGGCCACTTGGAGCCGCCAGCGGCGCAAACTGACGTCCAACACCTGGGAGCGTGAGACCTACGGTTTTCAATATCCGCAGATCTTCGGTACCGGACCGCTGGCGAACGGCATCCCGGCTGTTTCGATGGACGGCTACACGAACTTTCCGGCCCCTACCTTCGTAAAGCTGTCGCCCACCACGGACATCTCGGCCAACGATAACCTCACCTGGGTACACGGCCGCCACACCGTCAAGACCGGCTTCCTGGTCGCCCGCAATCGCAAGGACCAGAACGGCTCCGCCATAAATACGGGATCGGTCAACTACTCCGTGTCAGGCAACACGGGCAGCACGGGCAACGCGTTCGCCGACGCGCTCCTGGGCAACTACCGCACCTACAGCGAGGCCAATAACGATCCCGTTGGCTTCTTCCGTTTCACGCAGACCGACGGCTATGTGCAGGACAACTGGAAGATTCACCGCCGGCTCAGTCTGGAACTCGGCATCCGTTTCCAGCACGGAGTGCCGCTCTACGCCAGCGCCAACAATGTGGCCAACTTCGTGCCCGCGCTGTACAATCCGGCGCAGGCGGTCAGCGTCACGCCGGCAGGGCTGATCGTCGCGAATTCGGGTAATCCATTCGACGGTCTCATTCGTTCCGGATCGGGCGTGCCGGCCGACCAGGCGGCCCGCGTGCCGAGCGCGGCGAGCCCCGAAGTCCAGTCGGTGCCGGCCGGCGCTCCACGGGGTTTCTACGATGCGCAGAACCTGTTCGCGCCGCGCTTCGGATTCGCCTGGGCGCCGTTTGACGACAACAAAACCGCCATCCGGGGCGGCTACGGCATCTTCTACGATCGTCCCGACGGCAACATCTTCTTCCCGATGCTGAACAATCCACCCTTCATCAAGACGGTGCAGTTCCAGAACGGCAACCTCGCCAATCCATCGGGAGGCGCGCCGGCAGCCCTGGCGCCATTCGCCTCGATCGTCGCGATCGATCCGAATCTCCAGGTCGCCTACGTCGAGAGCTACAGCTTCAGCATCCAGCGCGAACTGCCGCACGGCTTTCTGGCAGAAGCCGCCTATGTAGGCAGTCTCGGCCGCCATCTATTGCGCTCCCCCGACGTCAACCAGCCGACCTTCGCTGCGCTGGTTGCCAACGCGGCGCTGCCCACAGCCCAGCAGTCGCAAACGAACGCGCTCCGGCCCTTCAAAGGATACTCGACCATTACGGATCGCCTCTCCGATTCGACTTCCAACTATCATGCGCTGCAGCTCTACTCCACCAAGCGCACGGGCAATCTCACGCTCACCGCGAGCTACACGTTCTCCAAGGCCCTGGCGGATTCCAGCGCCGAAGGCGACAACCCGGAAGACTATCTCGACCGGCATTACAGCTACGGTCCGACGAGTTTCGATCGCCGCCACATCCTGGTGGGCACCTATACTTACAACCTCCCATTTGCCCGGCATTGGAATCGTGTCGGCCAGTGGGTGGCCGCCGGATGGCAATTCAGCGGGATGAATCGCTATCAGACCGGACCCTACTACACCGTGAGTGGCAACACCTCGATCGGCACCCGGCGTGCCGATTATGTGGGGGGCGACGTGCTTCTTTCCGAGGGACAGCGCTCGATCTCGAACTATCTCAACAAAGCGGCGTTCGCATCCGCCTCCAACACTCGCTTGGGCAACAGCGGGGTCGGCAACGTCAGCGGCCCCGGACTCCTGCTGTGGGACGTGTCTCTGCGCAAGGAATTCTCGGCCACGGAGCGGCTGAAGATCCGATTCCAGGGCGATCTCTTCAATCTGCTGAACCACGCAAATTTCCGCGGGTTGAACACCAATCTCAGCAATCTGGCCTTCGGGACCATAACCTCGGCAGGGCCCGCGCGCAATGTGCAGTTCGGGCTGAAGGCCAGCTTCTAACGGCAACATGCGAACCATAGTGCTCTCGGCCATCGCTGTAGCAGCGGCCGTCTACGTGGCCATCGCGGCCGCACCGCCGGACTCCGGACCAGTCGTCCGCACCGGCTACCATCTCACCGGGCGGCCGTGGAAGCCGCTCGAAATTCCGCGTGAGCGCTATCTCGATACCGTCGAGGGCGTCTGCCGTTTCAGCAGTCGCCACCAGAATGCCGAGGGCGCCATCATCGATCCCTTTTTGAAGCGCGAGCACCAATACGCGACGCCTTATTTCGCCCACGCTGTCGGTACGCTGGTGGCGGTGGGCCGGGCTCGCGATCTTCTGCCGTACGGCGTCAAAGCCATGGAGCACGCCACTGCCTGCTTCGGCGGGGGACGCAACTCCATACCGGATCAGCACGGCGAATTCTTCATCGCGGCTTTGACCGAGGCGCTGGAAATCTATGCTCCGCTCGTGCCCGCGGAGACCCTGGCACGCTGGAAGGAGCGATTGCGGAAGCCGCGCGCCGACGTGATCGGAAAGAATTCGAACAACTGGGAAACCTACGTGATGAAAGGCGAGTGGCTGCGTTCGCAGGCAGGACTGGTGGAGCGCGCCGATGCCGTGAAGGCCATCGAGCAAGCGTGGGCCACGCATCAGCGCGACCGTTTCTGCCCCGCGCCGTGGTTCGTCTATCACGATCGCACCAGCGATCCCGACACGTTGAGCGTGGAGGCAGTCGGGCGCGGGAATGTCCTGGCGCTGATCCATCTCGGCTACGACGGGCCGAGTGCCGCGGAGATGCGGCGGATCGTGGAGGCGGCCACGCAATTCACGCTCGATCTGCAGGACCCCAGCGGACAGGTTCCGGCCAATGGCCGTACCGACGATCACGTCTGGGTCGACGTCGGCTATCAACTCGCGTTCGAGGTGATGGCGGAGCGCGCCAACCGAGCCGGGGATGCGTGGCTCGCCGGCCAATATCGGCACGCGGCCATGCTGGCGTTTCAAAGCATCCAGCGATGGAAGCGGAGCGACGGCGATTGGGCGGGATCTTATTTCATCACCAAGAATCGCTTCGACCCGGCATTGCGCGTGGGCTACCAGGACGCGAGCCAATACAGCAACTACAGCGGCTCTTTGATGTTCCACATGGCGGAGGTTTATCATACGCGCCGCACCGTCATCCCCGAGCAGCCGGCGCCGGCCGAGATCGGCGGCTACGCCATTGCCATGGATCCGCAGTTCGCCGCGGCTTTCGCCAACGCCGGCGGCATGCAGATCGAGGCCAACCTGCGCGGGCAGGTGCAGGCATCGAGCGGCAATCGCTGGACGCCGCTGGGCGTGGTACGATTCGCACGGAGCAACTGGGACACGCGCCTGGGGCCATCCGATGGCGCGCTGACCGCGGCCGGCGGCGTCAGCTTCGCGCCCGAGTTTCTCGAAGACGAACGCTGGTTGCGAATGGCAGATCTCTCGGCGAGATACGAAGGAGTCTGGACCGCGAGCTTCGTCCATCCGCTGCTGGTTCGCTGCGCGGTGGACTACCGGCCCAAATCGGGCGGGCAGGGTCCGCGGTTCCGCAATGAGCTGATCCTCACGCCCGATGGCGTTCTATCGACGATGACGAAGACGTCGGCCGATCCGGGCGAGTGGGCTGTAACCTGGCCGTTACTCGAGAATGACGGACAGCCGCTCGAGCGGTCGTCGAGCGATCGGATCCGCAGCGTCCGCTATCCGGGCGGCGCCGACCGGCAGAATTTCATATCTGTCGAATCAGCGGAGATGATGGATGAGCCACTGCTGCGCGGCAGCTATGGCGACCTACGCCCGATCCGTGTGCGGGCGCCCGAACCGCGGCAGCATACGTTCATTTATCCGCAATCGCCGGCCGACCCGCCGGCATCCGCTGTGCGGGACAGTCTGGCGTTGACTGCCGAAGGATTGCGTTCAGTTCTGGGCAAAGTGGCCGGCACGATCTACGTAGGCCGAACGGCAGCGGGCGGATTCGGAACCGAAATCGATCTCGACGGCGACGGCAGACCCGACGCGACCTTCGCGACTGCGTGCGGGTTTGTCATCCAGCTCCGAGGGGGAAAGCCGGTCAGGATCGAAGCGGATCGCGCCGTCGACTGCCGGATCGGAGGCAAGAACGTCCATCTCGCCCGCCACACTCCTCTGACCCTGGAGTAACGCGTCGGCAGGCCGGAGAATCAGCGACCGATCGTACGCTGGAACTCGGGCAGCATTTCAGACCTGAACTAATCGGCTGTCAGGGTGCTGAAACCGGGTTACGACCAGCTATTTCGCAACACCCTTGCAAACAGAGTTTCTGCACTCTCAATAAAGGGGGTACCCTCCGAATTGACGCTGGCGAGCAGTTCCCTGGCCGGAGCCTCCTCCGGCACCCGCGCACCCAGCTTGAGACTCGCGCCTCCGGCATTGCCATATTCGATATTCATTGCGGGCTGGCCCGGCCGCCTCAGGGGAACTGCGAGTAGAAGTAACGCTGTTCCACGGGGCTTGAGCGCATCTCGTCATCCTGGTAAGCTGGAAAACGAAAGTAAACGAAACTTTATGAAGTACGCAATACTCTCCTGCCTCTTACTGCTGACAGCGCCGGTGCTGATTCCTCAGACCGGGCCTGCTCCCCAAGACCAGCATCTGGCGGAAATTCGCGCTAAACGGGCGCGTGGCGAGACCGTCACACCCGAAGAACGTGACTACGTTCTGAGCGCGCAGGAACTGCAGATGGAGATCAACTCGGCGGCACATTCGAAGCCCTGGGTTGCCGCGCATCCGACACAGGACTCGACCGGATTGACTCCGCTGCCCGATTTAGGCAAAGGGCAATACAAGGGCGAGCAGGGCGGACTCTATCCGCAGGGCGAGAACACGATGCCGGCGGCGCATAGAAAAGCGGGCATGAAGCTGGCAAAGAGCATGGGCCCGCTGGACAAAGACGGGCGTCCGTCGCCGGATGGCAAAGTGGTGCTGCTGTCGATCGGGATGTCGAATACGACGCAGGAATTCCGCTCGTTTCTGAAGCTGGCCAAGTCGCACCGGGCGGAACTGAATTCGAAGCTCGAGGTAGTCGATGGCGCCCAGAGTTCGCAGACCGCGGCCATCATCGCCGACCCGAATGCCGCTTACTGGAACACACCGCTTTCGCAGCTCAAGGACGCCGGCCTGACTCCCGCGCAGGTGCAGATCGTGTGGTTCAAGGAAGCGGACAAGGAACCGAAGGAGGCGTTTCCCGCAGAGGTCAAGAAGCTGCAGGCGGAGATGGTGACCATCATGCACCACCTGCACGACAAGTTCCCCAACCTGAAGATGGTCTACATTTCGCCGCGCATTTATGGCGGTTATTCGCTGCGTCCGCTCAATCCGGAGCCGCATGCGTATGAGACCGGCTTCGCGGTGAAGTGGCTGATCGGGGATCAGATCGCGGGCAACCCGGAGCTGAATTTCGATCCCGCTAAAGGCCCGGTACGCACGGCCTGGATGGCATGGGGGCCGTACATTTGGGCGGACGGCGTGAAGCCCTCGAAAGCCGGCTTGGTATGGCTGCGCGAGGATCTGAGTCCCGATGGCGTCCACCCGTCGGTGATGGGCCGCGAGAAGGTGGCGCAACTGCTGCTGGCGTTCTTCAAGAACGATCCCACTACGGTACCCTGGTTCATCAGGCACTGATGAACCCGATTAGAGGGGCCGCGCTGCTGGTGCACGGAGGCGGCCCGACGCAGGTGATCAACGCCAGCCTGGCGGGCGTGGCGGACGAATGCCGCCGTCATCCCGCGATCACGGCGCTGTACGGCGCGCGCTTCGGCATCGACGGCGTGCTGAGCGCGGACTTCATCGATCTATCGGCGCTCGACGAATCCCGCATCGCGGCGGTAGGGCGGACGCCCGGCTCGGCACTGGGATCGTCGCGATCGGCCGTCGCGGCGGCGGATTACGAGCGTGTGCTGGATATATTTCGCGCGCGCGATATCCGCTTCGTGTTCCTCAACGGTGGCAACGGATCGATGTATATGGCGCACCAGTTGGCCTGCGCTGCGTCCGCCGCCGGCGTGCGGGTGATCGGCATTCCGAAGACGATCGACAATGATATCGCCGGCACGGATCACACGCCCGGCTACGGCTCGACGGCTTGGTTCTTCGCCTGCGCCGTGCGCGATATCGGCGAGGATGTGCGCGCTCTTCCCGGCCGCATCAGCGTGGTCGAGATCATGGGCCGCTACGCCGGGTGGCTGACCGCCGCCACAGCGTTCGCCCGCGCGCGTCCGGACGATCCGCCGCACCTGATCTATCTCCCCGAGCGTCCGCTCCCGATGGCGCAGTTCCTGGGTGACGTGGAGAACGCCTTCCAACGCCGCGGCACGGTGGTGGTGGCGGCGTGCGAAGGGCAGAAGGACGAACATGGCCGGCCGCTCGGCGATCTCATGCGGCCCGACGGCTTCGATCGCCAGTTGAGCGGCAACCTGGGGCACACGCTGGCGCAGTTGCTGATCCGCGAGTTGAAAGTGAACGCGCGCAGTGAAAAGCCAGGGCTGCTCGGACGATCGAGCATGGCCTTCATTTCGGAGGTGGATTGGCGCGAGGCGTACCTCTGCGGTCAGGCTGCGGTGAAGGCGGCGATCGAGGGACGCAGTGACGTCATGGTGTCGCTAGTGCGCGAGCGCGGCAGCGAGTATCGAGTCACGACAGGCTTGACGCCGCTGGCCGAAGTCGCGGACAAGGACCGACTGTTCCCGCTGGAGTGGATCGCGCCGGACGGCAATGATGTGTCGCCGGACTTCCTGGAGTACGCCCGGCCGCTAATCGGGCCGATGCAACACCACGCCCGGCTGTAGGCTCTTACAGGTTGTACTTCTTCTTCACCTCCGGCCACGGCATGTTGTTCCACCACAAATCGTGCGTGGGGCCGGGGGGCATGAACCCACCGCCGCCGCCGTTCTTCAGGCTGGTAGCCAGCGTCTGCTGCTGCGTACGGGAGTAGTAGCGGAGCAGTTCCTCGGCCAGTTGTAGACGCACGCCTTGGGATGACGGGTCGCTGTAAAGATTCTTCATCTCCCACGGATCATTCGAATGATCGTACAGCTCGTTCGCTGTTCCGACAGGATCGAAGACCATGCGATATCTTGGGCTGCGGATGCACATTCGCGTCTCCTCCTCCGCGAATGCAGCCGCGCGCGGCCACGCGGGCTCGCCCTGCCGGCAAAGCGGCAGAAGGCTCATGCCCTGCACCGAATGAGGGATTGGCAGCCCCGCGAAATCGCAGGCCGAGGGGAAAATGTCCACCTGCTGCACAAGCTGGTCGCGGACGATACCGCTGCCCAGCCCCGGTCCGGCGGCGATGAACGGGATGCGGTGAATGCACTCGTACATCCCCAGGTTCTTGTGAAAAAAACCGTGCTCGCCGGAAAAATCGCCATGATCGGCCGTGAAGAGAATGAGCGTATTGTCGAGCAGATGCTGCGCTTCGAGCTCCGCAATCACACGACCGATACTGTCGTCGATCAGGGTGATCAGCCCGAAATACTTGGCCATGATGTCCTGCAGCTTGGTGAGATCGGCCGGATGGTAGGGATAGATCGACCGCTTCGCCGCCGCAAGCTGCTCGGCGGGTTTGCCTTCGAGCGTCTCGTGGGCGCTCGGCGGCAACCGGACGTCCGACGGCTTGTACATGCTGGCGTAAGGCTCGGGCGGCGTGATTGGCGCGTGCGGGCGCTCGAAACTGACGAACGCGAAGAACGGCTTCTGCTTGTCTCGCGTGCGCAGAAACTCGATGGTCCTGTCGGCCAGCCACCACTCCTCGCTCAGCTCCTTCGGGAGTAGGGAAGCGTGCGGATTGTTCTGACCGCCGCCACGCCGCGCGTAGTCGCTCTTGTCGAGCACACCGTGTTCCACCAGGAAGCGGAACCAGTCGTTCTTGAGCGGGTTGTCGGGCGGGCAGTCGATGCGGTCGGTCAGCCGGATGAAATCGAACTCCTCCGCGATCTTCGGCCAACCGTAATGCGCCTTGCCGATCATTGCGTTTTGATATCCGTGTTGCCGCAGGTAGGACGTCATCCAAAGGGGACGCGTAGGCTGGGGTCCGCTGTTTCCGTAGTATCCGTGCGAGTGCACGTATTGTCCCGTGATCATGGAAACGCGTGACGGCGCGCAGATCATGTTGCACGAATAGGCGTGGGTAAAGCGCGTGCCGCGCGCGGCGAGTTTGTCGAGATTGGGCGTCTGCACCATCGGATCGCCCGCGCAGCCGAGATTGCGCGCGTTGTGCTGATCGTCGGTGATGAGGAGAATATTCGGGCGCCGAGCGGGCTGGGCGGTTGCCTGCATGCCGGCCATCGCGGATCCGGCGAGAAACTCTCTGCGATTCGGTTTCATAAGCTTTCGAAAACTTGTGATTTTCGCCCATGATACCACCAACGACTGCGGCGACCCATGACCGACTCCGGAAACGACCGGGAGACGCTCGGGACGGACGGGCAGGCGAGAAACGCCTGCCACCACAGCTTAGCCCGCAGGGGGTCCAGGCGCTTTCGCCTGTACAAATTTCTCCGGTACGCTAAGCTGAATGTCATGCGTGCCTCCGCCGCCCTGTGTCTGGCTCTCCAGTTGCTTGCTTGGGGACAGGAAACTCATCCCGTCACGGGACGGCAGATCGCTCCCGTCATGGGTATGGGCGGAGCCGGCTGGCTGGTGCGGCCCGAGCGCGAACAGGAAGAGGCGCCGGACGCCGCGCTCGATGCCCTCCACATACGCAAGGGCTCCACTGCCGCCGATATAGGGGCGGGCGCCGGCTACTTCACCTGGCGCCTGGCGGAGCGAGTCGGCCCGGACGGCACGGTCTACGCCGAGGACATCCAGCCGGGCATGCTCGACCTGCTGAAGAAGAATATCGCTGCCCACGGCCTGCACAACGTCAAACCGGTGCTGGGCAAGTTCGACGATCCGCGTCTGCCAACGGGCCAGATCGATCTCGTGCTTCTGGTCGACGTCTACCACGAGTTCTCCGAGCCGCAGAAAATGCTGCGCCGCATTCGTGAATCCCTGCGGCCCGACGGCCGGCTCGTCCTGCTCGAGTATCGCCAGGAGGATCCGCAGGTCCCCATCCGCCCCGAGCACAAAATGAGCGTCCAGCAGGTCAAGGCCGAAATCGAGCCGGAGGGCTACCATTTCGAAACGAGCCTCGAAACCCTGCCGCGGCAGCACATCCTGATCTTCACCAAGACGCGCAACAACTGAAACTATGGGCGATCAACGCACGGTACGGGACGTCATCGGTACCGCGAGGGATATAAATGGAAATCGTCACAGGCAACCTGGGATGGATTGAAGTGATCTGCGGCCCGATGTTTTCGGGCAAGAGCGAAGAATTGATCCGGCGGCTGCGCCGGTCGATGATTGCGCGCAAACGGGTGCAGGTGTTCAAGCCCACGATCGACACGCGCTACTCCGAAGACGAGATCGTCTCCCACGGCGACCTGCGCATGAAGTCGGAAGTGGTCTCAAACGGCGCGCAGATTATGGACCGCATCGACTGGCGCTCGGAAGTAATCGGCGTTGACGAGGCTAACTTCATGGGCCCGGCCCTGGTCGATACTGCACAGCGCCTGGCCGACAGCGGCAAGCAGGTGATCATCGCCGGCCTCGATACGGACTACATGGGCCGGCCCTTCGCGCCGATTCCCGACCTGCTGGCACTGGCCGAGACGATCACCAAGACGCTGGCGATCTGCATGCGCTGCGGCAATCCGGCCAAGCACACGCAGCGCCTGCGCGGATCGGACGACCTGATTGTCGTCGGCGCGGCGGGCATGTACGAAGCGCGCTGCCGCCGCTGCTTCGAGCCCGGGATCCCGAAGCAGGAGGAACTGGAGTTCGTGCGGGCGGTGCGTCACGGCGCCAGCGAAGGCGCCACGTAGGCGTAGAACACCACAATCAGCCCGATCACGCTGGCCAGCAGTACGCTGTGCCGCAGCGTAAACCGGAACAGTTTCGCTTCGTCGTCCCGCGCCAGCGCCGTCGCCGCCGATGCCACCGCGATGCTGGTGAGGCTGATCATCTTGCCCATAACGCCGCCGGCCGAATTTGACGAGGCCATCAGCACCTGGTTCATTCCCAGATTTTTCGCCGTCACCACCTGCATATTCCCGAACAGCGCATTGGCCGAGGTGTCGCTGCCGGTGAGAAACACGCCCAACCATCCGAGCAGGGCGCTGAAGAACGGGAACATGCGCCCGGTAGCCGAAAACGCGAGCCCGAGCGTGGCCGTCGCGCCGGAGTAGTTCATCAGGAAAGCCAGCCCCAATACTACGGCGATGGTCAACTCGGCCAGTGCCAGCTGCTTCACGGTGTGCATGAACACCTGCGCGAATTTCCGCGCCGGCATTCCGACTAACAGCGCAGCCAGGATCGCGGCGAACAGACACGATGTCCCGGAAGCGGAAAGCCAGTTGAATTTGTACATGGCGGCGTACGCCGTGTTCGGCGCGACCGGCGGCGTGATTCGGATCGCGTTGTGCAGACTCGGCCAGCCGAACGCGATATTCGGCTTATTCAGGATCGCCTGGAACGGCGGATAGCCCCACAGCAGCACGAACACCACGAGTAGCACGTAAGGTCCCCACGCCCGCGCCAGTTCGGCGCCCGTATGATGCTTGGGCAGCAGGTGCGGAGCGTTCGTAGTATGGGCATCGAGCGCCTCGCTCGAAAACTTGTCGCGGGGTTGCCAGATCTTGAAGAGGATGACGAGGCCGATAATCGCGGCCAGCGAAGCCAAAATGTCGGTGAGTTGCGCGCCGACGAAGTTCGAGATAACGAACTGCGTCCCCGCGAATGCCACGCCGCAGACGGCGACGGCCGGGAGCACGCCGCGCAGCGCCCGCCAGCCGCCCATCACCATCACCAGGTAAGCTGGAACGATCAGGGAAACCGGCGCGCAGATGCGTCCGACCCCCGCGCTGAGGCGATCGATCGGAAGGTTGGTAATGCCCGCCAGCGTCACGATCGGGATGCCGATGGATCCGAATGCCACCGGCGACGTATTCGCGAGCAGGCAGATGGCGGCCGCGTAAAAAGGAGAGAATCCGAGGCCGGCGAGCATGGCCGCCGCGACCGCCACGGGCGTCCCGAACCCGGCCGCGCCTTCGATGAATGCACCGAAGGCGAAAGCAATCAGCAGCGCCTGCAGGCGACGGTCCTCGGTCAGGCTGCCCACCGAATCCTTGACGATCTCGAAATTGCCGCTCTCGAGCGTCACGCGATAGAGCAGGATCGCGCTGAAAACCACCCAGCCGATGGGAAACAGGCCGAACGCGGCGCCGTACCCGATCGAGCCGACAAGCTGCGCCGCGGGCATGTGGTACGCGAAGCCGGCCACCAGCGCCGCCGCCGCGAGTCCGGCGAGCGACGCCATCCAAGCGGGCTTGCGTTTCACGCCCAGCAGAAACAGAAGAACAAAGATCGGGATGGCGGCCACGAGGGCGGACAATCCCAGGCTGTCACCGACCGGAGTGTATGTTTGTGGCCACATTGTATGAGTGACCTTGATAATAAATACGGAAGCCCCGTGTCAAGTCAGGGGGTGCCTATGCGTACACCGCGTTGACCTGTTTTTTCAAAAACTGCAGGTCCCGGCCGATCGCTTCCAGCATTTCCGGCGGGTTGTATTCGCAGTGCAGCGAGATGGGTCCCGTGAACTTCGCCGCCGCCAGCATGGAGAAAACCTTCGGCCAATCCACCATTCCCTGGCCCAGCGGGCACATCCGCATCTGCCATTTGCCGCCCGATTTCTCCCAGTAGAAATCCTTGACGGCGAGCATTTTCAGCCGCGGCAGCGCCAGCCGGAGCGCGATATTCCACCCGGCCACACCGCCCTCAGCCGTAGCGTGGCAGGGATCAAAATAATATCCGGCCCACCGCGGTTCCAGCCCGTTCAGCACGGCCCAGGTGTCCCAGGTCGCCTCGCCTACGTGATCGCCCGATTCATTGTGAAAACCAGCCGCGATTCCGTAGGCCCGCCCGAGCATCACCACCCCGGCCATCTGCTGCCGCACCGCGCCCAGCCGCTGCTCGATATTGTCCGACGGCCCATATGACCAGTATCCCGGTTTGAAATACTGTACCCCGCTGCGACCGGAAATCGCCAGGATCGCGCGGGACGCGAACGGCTCGTGCGAAGTGATGTCGGTGGTGAGCATCCCCACCTCCACACCGTCGCCGCGCAGGCTCTCGATCGCGCGCAGCATATCCACCTGCACCTTGGCCGGCTCGACGTGGCCCCCGGGACGCACCGTAAGATCGCAACCCTCGAAGCCAATCTGCTTGATGATGGGCCCGATCTCGACGTATTCCAGCTTCTGCAAATATTTCGAGAACAGGCAGAGCATCGGACGCGTGCGAGGCGGAGGCGAGGCCGGCTGCGGTGGCTGCTGGGACTGCGCCTGAGCGGCGACGCCGGCCGCTCCTGCCATCCAGACGCGGCGGGTCACACGCATGCAGCAGCCTCGCTTCCGGCACAGGCGCTCGTGCCTGCCGCGCCGGGACTCATCCCGGCGCTTCTCTTCGGCCGGCTCCGCATGGGCCGACACGAGTGCCTGCGCCACCTCATCCCAGCTTGTACGGCGTGCGGTACTTGTACTGCAGATACTTGTTCGCCGCCTCGTGATTCGTGAAGCGCTCAGTCTTGGCGTCCCACTCCAGGTACGATTTCGTGCGGTGCGCGATGTTGCCAATCAGAGTGGCCGAGGTCGACCGGTGCCCGATCTCGATATCGCAATTGCATTTCGCGCGGCTCTTCACGCAATCCAGAAAATTGCGCGCATGGAAAGCCGTATCCTGGCTGCCTTTCACCACCTTGCCGTCCATCGCCGCCTTGCGCGACGGATTGTACGACTTCTCGCTCTCGCGGTCGAGCGGCGTGCGCGCATAGGAGGTCTTGTCGGTCACCTTCTCCGGCGCCACCTCCCAACGATTGCCGTGAATGTACATCGTGCCCTTGGTGCCGCGCAGTTCCATCTCCGACCCCTGCAGATTGCCCGGCGCGGAGTTGGCGTTGTACTGCGCGAACATCACCAGCGTGCCGTCGAAATCCCAAATGACCTCGAGCGTATCCGGAATTTCGCGATTGTCCTTTACCGCGTATTTACCGCCCATGGCGACAACGCTCTTCGGCGCCTCCTTGCCCAGACACCAGCGCATCTGGTCCATGTAGTGGACGCCGAAGTTGGTCAACTGCCCGCCCGAATAGTCGTAGAACCAGCGGAAATCGTAAAACATGCGGTTCTGGTTGTAAGCCACCTTGGGCGCCGGTCCGAGCCACTTGTCCCACATGGCCGGATCGGGCGCCGCCGTGTCCGCCGGATTGCCGATCCCGTTCGGCCAGGAGTTCATGACGTGATAAGCGCGTGCCACGGTCACCTGCCCGATGCCGCCCGATTTTACGAACTCGGCAGCTTCCTTACAGAACGCCGCCGAGCGGCGATGAATTCCGACTTGCGTCACGCGATTGGCCTGCCGCGCCACCTCGACCATCCGCCGCCCTTCCGCCACGGTAAGCGAGAGCGGCTTCTCCACGTAGACGTCCTTACCGGCGTGGCAGGCGTCGACGAACATCAGCGCGTGCCAGTGATCGGGCGTCGCGATCACCACGGCGTCGACTTCCCTATCCTCGAGCAGCTTCTTATAATCGCTGTACTTCTTCGGCGTTGCGCGCGATTTCTTGATGGCGAAATCCATGTAATCGTCGCGCAGATCGCAGACGGCGACGGTCTGCTGATCGCCGTGCTCGAGAAAAGCGTCGTGCACCTGGTCGCCGCGATTACCCAAGCCAATGTAACCCATGCGCAAGCGGTCGTTGGCCCCCAGAATCCGGGAGTAACTCAGCGCCGTCGCCAGACCGGCCGAACGGGCAAAGTCCCTGCGGGTGAAACCTTCCATGCCACTGCTATTCTATCGGAATGCTCGATGTGCATGGGCATCGCGGCGCGCGCGCGGTGTTGCCCGAAAACACGCTGGCAGGCTTCGAGTACGCGATTTCCGTGGGTGCCGACTACATTGAGATGGACGTGGCAGTCACACGCGACGATGTACTGGTCCTCTCGCACGACCCGGTGCTGCGGTCCGGCGAAGTGATTCGCGAATTGACGCGCGAGGAGTTGCGCCGCGCCGTCCCATCGGTCCCGGAACTGGACGAGATCCTTTCGCTCCGGAGCATCGGGTTCAACATCGAGATGAAAAGCTACCCGGAGCATCCCGAGTTCACGCCGCCGCCGGAGCGATGTGCGGCGATGCTGGTCGAAACCATCCGCCGGCACAGAGTGGAGGCGCGCGCGATCGTGGAATCGTTTGACCACAGGGTGCTGCTCTCGGTGCGGAAGATCGCGCCGCAGCTCCGCCTGGCCGCGTTGATCGAGGAGGGCGATCCGGATTTCGTGAGCACCGCGCGAGCCTCGCAGGCGGAGATGATCGCGCCGGAATTCCACATGGTCACGCCAAGCAATGTCGCAGCCGCACACGCGGCGGGCATCGAAGTCGTGACGTGGACCGTCAACACGGCTGCCGGCTGGAAGCGCATGGCCGACGCCGGCGTGGATGCGATCATCACGGACGATCCGGCCGCGCTGATCGCCTGGCTGCGCGGGTAAGCGGCCCGGAGTAGGGGCACGCTACCGCGCCTGGTTACCAGGATGGTACCCGCAGACGCTTGCGCAGGACCAATGAGGGGAACTAAATTCCTTGTAATAGCGGTCGGATTCGGCCGGGCTATTCCAGCTCCAGCACCTGGTACATCATCTTGCCGTCCCGCTCCACCTGCATGACCAGCGGCGTGTCAGGCTTCGCCTTATCCAGCGTCTCCCGCAGCGCGGCAATCGTGGAAATCGGCGCTCCGTTGATCTCGTGGATCACGTCGCCCGGCTGTAGTTCGCTCGATGCGGGCGCCGCGATCCTTGCTGCCACCACGATCCCGTAATGCTTGCGCAGGTCCGGCAGCAGAGCCGCCAACTTCTCATTCACTTCGATTCCGAGGATTCCCAGCCGTTTGATCTGGTTCTTCTCCGGATCCACCAGGTCGGCGAAGCGCTGCGGATCGTCGTCGCGCTCCTCCACCGACACCTCCAGATCCAACTGTTGTGCATCGCGTAGGACTGTGAGCTTGATCTCCTGCCCGACCGAGTGCCGGTACACATTCACCTCGAACTGGCGCGCGTTTTCCATGGGCTTGCCGTCCATCGCCAGGATGATATCGCCGATTTTTACCCCGGCTTCGTCCGCCGGTCCATCGGGCGTCACGTCGGACACCAGCACGCCGTTATCGCGGGCCAGGCCCAGGCCTTGGGCGAGCGCGGGCGTCAGGCTCTGCGCGCGAATTCCCACCTGCCCGCGATGCACGTGTCCGTCCTTGCGGATCTGGTCAAAAATGGACTTCACGATGTTGCTCGGAATCGCGAAACCGATCCCCTCGCTGCCGCCCGATTGCGAAAAGATAAAGGTATTCACGCCCATAACGATGCCGTTGATGTCCACCAGCGGTCCGCCGCTGTTACCGGGATTAATCGAAGCATCGGTCTGGATGTAGATCATCGGATCGTCAGTCTTGATCTGCCGGGCCGTCGAACTCACCACACCCATACTCACCGAATTCTGCAATCCCAGTGGATTCCCGAAGGCCAGCACCAGTTGCCCGGGACGAAGAGTTTCGGAATCGCCGAGGTCCAGGTGCGCGAGGTCGGTCTTGTCCACTTTCAGCACGGCGAGATCCGTTTCCCGATCCACACCGACTATGTTGGCTTCGATCATTTTCCCACTAGGCTTCAAGATGGAATTCTTGCCCTTGATCTCCTGCGCGGTAGCCGGCAACTGCACCCGCACCAGCCGCGACCCTTGGACCACGTGGGAATTGGTCACGATGTAGCCATCGCTGCTTAGGATGATGCCTGTACCGAGACTCCTTTGCCGGGAAAGTACGGCCGTATTGGTGGACTCCTCGTCTTCCGAGGCCAAGGTATAACCGATGGAGACGATCTTCACCACGCCGCGGTTGACGGTGAGCGCCAGTTTCTCGAGCGAACTGCTGAACTCGTGCAGCGCGTCGCTTTTCTTGGGTTTCTGAGCGAAAGCAACGGCGCACGCGAGCAGGATGAACGCGGACAGAGTGCGTCTCATGATTCTTAGACAATTCTAGCCAGGAAGCGGTTTCAGCCGTTGCATTGTCTTTTCATCGGGCTTCCCCTCGAAATATTTCTCGAGCGCCTGGACAAAGACTCCGTTATCCGGCGTGGCTTCGGCGAATAACGTCATCGACGACCTGAACTTCACATCGTCCGGATACCCGAAGATCTGCCCAACCGTGCGGCCCTCGACCAGGTTCACCAGCCGCGTGCATTCCCGCAATCTTGGGCCCAGAACCGGATGTTGCAGATACGCCGCCGCTTCCTTTCGCGACGAGATGCCGTATTGATGAGCCATCGCACTGAAGCCCAACCCGCGGAGCTGAGGGAACACAAACCACATCCAGTGCGACTCCTTACGGCCATTCCGCAACTCCGAACACACTTCGTCATAGACCGGATCCTGGGCCGTTACGAAACGTTCCAGATTGTAGGGATCGTTCGCTGTAGCCATGGGCGAAGGGCGCCGTCGCGTACAATCGAGTTACGCGATGAAGACTATCATAGAGCCTTTCCGCATTAAAAGCGTCGAACCGCTGCGGCACACGACGCGCGCGGAACGTGAAACCTGCCTCGAACGCGCAGGCTACAACCTCTTTCTCATCGAAGCGAAAGACATCCTGATCGACCTCCTCACCGACTCCGGCACCAGCGCCATGTCGACCGAGCAATGGGCGGCGGTGATGCGCGGCGACGAATCCTACGCCGGCAGCGAGAGCTTCTTCCGCATGAAGCGCGCAGTGGATGAGCTGACGGGTTTCCGGCATATGATCCCGACGCACCAGGGCCGCGCGGCGGAGAGGATCCTGTTCACGGTGCTCTGCAAAGCCGGCCACGTGGTGCCCAGCAACACCCACTTCGACACGACGCGCGCCAACATCGAATTCCAGGGCGCGCACGCCGTCGACCTGCCGCTGCCCGAAGCGCACGACACGCAGGCGCGCCTGG
>Ga0070741_10006850_pt1 | contig 24128 bp, 20 predicted proteins | sample Coa_R1_4_FD_66440 | JGI IMG/M metagenome (GOLD analysis project Ga0070741, IMG submission 66440) | Surface soil microbial communities from Centralia Pennsylvania, which are recovering from an underground coalmine fire - Coalmine... | ecosystem: Environmental > Terrestrial > Soil > Unclassified ...
GATGCGCCGCGCGCTTGCCGGTGTCACGCTCTCTTCGTCTGCACGAGCGGAGAGCAGATGTTCGTTGGGCAGGAAGCCCGTGATGGGTTGCAGGTTCAACCCTGTCACCGATGTCGTATCGTCGAATGAAAGCATCCGTCTATTAGTCCTGTGATCGTTTCGCGTAAGCAATGTCTATGCCGCTGAATTACATCGATTCACGCTGGAGAAGTGGGGGCTCGAGGGGTCACTTCGACCTACTCGTCGTGTGGTCAGCTCGCAGCGCGTCCATCTCTTCACTGGCAGGCCTCGCATTCGGGATTGTCGATTGCGCAGAACTTGGGTTCATCGATCGATGCAGCGATGCCGGCTGAGAGACCACCGTCCGCGGGCACCGCATTGAGCTGCCCCGCTTTCACGGTCGATTTCTCCGCGTGCGTCGCCCCCAGCGTACGCAAGTAGTAAGTGGTCTTGAGTCCACGCGCCCAAGCGAGTTTGTAGATCTCGTCCAGTTTCTTACCCGACGCTCCAGCCATGTACAGGTTGAGCGATTGCGCCTGATCGATCCACTTCTGGCGGCGCGATGCGGCCTCCACTAGCCATGTCGGATCGATCTCGAAGGCCGTCGCGTAGAGGCTGCGAATCTCGGTCGGGATGCGGTCCACCTTCGCCAGACTTCCGTCGAAATACTTCAAGTCGGCGACCATCACCTCGTCCCACATGTTGAGCGCTTTCAGATCCTTCACCAGATACTCGTTGACGACGGTGAACTCACCCGACAGGTTGGATTTCACGTAGAGGTTCTGATAAGTCGGCTCGATGCTCGCCGATACCCCCACGATGTTTGCGATGGTGGCAGTCGGGGCGATCGCCAAACAGTTGGAGTTACGCATGCCGAACTGGCGGATGCGAGCCCGTAGCGCCGACCAATCCATTGTCGAACTGCCATCGACCTCGACGTATCCACCACGTTCCTCTTTGAGCAAGGCAAGACTGTCCTGAGGCAGGATGCCGCGATGCCACAGCGAGCCCTCGAAGGTCGAGTAAGCACCGCGCTCCTGGGCCAGCTCGGTAGACGCCCAATAAGCGTGATAAGCCGTCGCCTCCATGGATCGGTCAGCGAACTCCACCGCCTCCTTCGACGCGTACGGGATCCGCATCGCGTGTAGGCAGTCCTGGAATCCCATGATTCCCAGTCCAACCGGCCGATGCTTCAGATTCGAGTTGCGCGCCTTGTCGACCGCGTAGTAGTTGATATCGATCACGTTGTCGAGCATTCGCATCGCTGTCGCGACGGTCGCTTTCAACTTGTCCTGGTCAAGCTTTCCGTCATGCAGATGGGCAGCCAGATTGATCGACCCGAGGTTGCACACCGCGATCTCGTTCGACGAGGTGTTGAGGGTGATCTCGGTGCAAAGGTTCGAGCTATGGACAACCCCGACGTGCTGCTGGGGCGAACGCAGGTTGCACGGATCTTTGAAGGTAATCCAAGGGTGGCCCGTCTCGAACAACATCGAGAGCATCTTCCGCCACAGTTGGACGGCGGGAATCTTCTTAAACAGCTTCAAGTCTCCGCTTGCCGCCTTGCGTTCATACTCGAGATAGGCTTTCTCGAACGCCTTGCCGAAACGATCGTGTAAATCCGGGACATCCGAGGGCGAGAACAAGGTCCATTCGCCGTTTTCCATCACCCGCTTCATGAACAAGTCCGGAATCCAGTTCGCCGTGTTCATGTCATGGGTTCGGCGACGATCGTCGCCGGTGTTCTTCCGAAGCTCGAGGAACTCCTCGATATCCAGGTGCCAAGTCTCAAGGTAGGAGCACACCGCCCCCTTGCGTTTGCCACCTTGGTTCACCGCGACCGCGGTGTCGTTGACCACCTTCAAGAAGGGCACGACGCCCTGCGACTTGCCGTTCGTCCCCTTGATGTGCGACCCGAGCGCGCGCACAGAGGTCCAGTCGTTGCCCAAGCCGCCGGCGAACTTCGATAGCAAGGCGTTTTCCTTGATCGCCTCGTAGATGCCTTCGAGATCATCAGCCACGGTCGTTAGATAGCAACTGGACAACTGGGAGCGATGGGTTCCCGAGTTGAACAGCGTGGGTGTGGAACTCATGAACTCGAAGCTCGCGAGCACGTTGTAGAACTCGATCGCGCGCTCCTCCTTGCGGGCCTCGTTCAGCGCCAGCCCCATCGCCACCCGCATGAAGAAGGCTTGCGGCAACTCGATGCGCCGGCCCTCTACGTGAATGAAATAGCGGTCATAGAGCGTTTGCAGCCCCAAATAACCGAACTTGAAGTCCCGGTCCGCATCGAGCGCTGCGCCGAGCTTTTGCAGATCGAACTGGCGAAGCCGGGCGTCGAGCAAGCCCGCTTCGATTCCCTTTTCGATCAAGCCAGGGAAATAACCTCGATAGCGAGCGCGCATATCGTCGTGCGTGACCTCTTCGCCCAGGACCTCGACCTGAATGCTGTGCAGAAGCAAGCGCGCCGTGACGTAGCTATACGCGGGATCCTTTTCGATCATCGACCTCGCCGCAAGGATTGCGCACTTGCGCACCTCCTCGATCGGCACGCCGTCGTACAGATCCTTCAAGATGGCCTGCAAGATCAGGCCCGGCGCGACTGCGTCGCCCAGCCCGGCACAGCTGTCCTCGACTAATCTCTGCAGCTTTTCTAGATTCAGAGGGCGCGCGACGCCGCCTTCGATCACCTGCACGACATGCGGCTTCGGCTCACTCTGAACAGCCTTCTGTTGCGCGCGCAGCCGCGCCCGTTCTTCGCGATACAGCACGTAGGCTCGCGCAACGTCGTGCTCGCCCGAGCGCATCAAACCGAGCTCGACCTGATCTTGGATATCCTCGATGTGAAAAGTCCCGCCTTGCGGCTGGCGCCGCATCAGCGCGTTGACGACTTGTTCGGTGAGTGCCGAAACCTGCTCGCGAATGCGAGCGGAAGCTGCCCCTTGGGTTCCGTTCACGGCGAGAAAGGCCTTCGTCATCGCAACCGAGATCTTGCTCGGCTCGAATCCCACCACTGCCCCATTGCGGCGGATTACTCGGTACTGCGCGTAGCGCAGATCTCGCGCTTGCGCTTCGTTTTCGACGGAAAGCACGCTGACCGTCCCACTGGTCGCGACTTCTGTGGCCGGATGCATCAGTTCGTATCCCCCTTTTTCACTGTAACGTCCGAGACCTGCAAGTTGGTTCCTGAACTCGCTCAACCACAATATGTTGTGGCTTTGCCGCGGACCGAACACTAATTCTAGTAGTGCTCATGCTCGTGTCAAGGAATTTCGACGGTGCAGCGCGGAAGCGTCGGCATCGATACGACAGCAAACACCGCCTCGCTACGGCAAGATGTGGCACGGCAAAACTCGTTACGAGAAGACTGTGCGAGATCGGGACGGCGCCGATTAGCCATTCGGCGGGGATTGCTGCATATCAGCCTCACGCAGCCGCGAGATCTGTTTGAGCGTCGCCGACCTTGCTCAGCGCTTCGCGAGCAACTGTCCAGCGAGCTCAACCGTGGCGAAGTGAATATCGACGGTGTCTTCGATGCAGCGGGCGTAGCCACCCGCCATCACAACTGCGACCGGCACACCGGCAGCAGCGCACAAACCGAACACGAGGCGGTCGCGCGCTCGCAGGCCTGCTTTGGTTAGCGCGAGCCGACCGAGCCGATCGCCTTCAAAGGGGTCCGCGCCGGCCAAGTAGATGGCGAGGTCAGCCTGGGCGGCAGATAACGCTCGACATACACCCTGCTCCAAGGCGTCGAGATATTGCTCATCGCCTGTGCCATCAGGCAGTTCGATGTCGAGATCGCTGGATTCCTTGGTAAAAGGAAAGTTGTTGGCAGCATGGATGGAAAACGTGAAGACGCTCGGATCGTCTGCCAGAATCGCGGCGGTCCCGTTTCCCTGATGGACGTCGCAGTCCAAAATCACCACTCGCTTCGCGCTGCCCTCCGCCTGCAGCACCAGCGCCGCGATCGCCGCATCGTTGAACACACAGTACCCTTCGCCGCGGTCTCGGAACGCGTGATGCGTACCGCCGGCAAGGTTCACGCTCACCCCTTCACGCAAAGCCGCACGCGCTGCGGCCAACGTCGCACCGCTCGAACGACGCGATCGTTCAACCATCTGTGGTGACCACGGAAAACCAATGCGCCGCTGCTCTTGCGGCGACAACTGCCCAGTAGTGATCCGTTCCAGATAGCTTCGGTCATGCGCGCGCAGGATCTGATCGTCACTTGCAGCAGGAGGCAAGTGCAACCCTGCCGCTCCGGCCAAGCCGGCTACCTCGACACGCGCGCGCAGCAAGGCATATTTCTGCATCGGGAAGCGATGCGTGGGCGGGAGCGGTAGAACGTAGTGATCTGTGTAGTAGATCTGCATCACAAGGGGCGATCGGAAGCTCCAGTGCGAACGCTATCGCGCTCGGATCGTCCTGGCAGCTCGGACTACCTCGGCACCTCTGCTAGGCTACGGCCCGCGTTAAACGCCGATTCGCGCGCGATACCGCGGCCAGTCGAAAAACGGGCCCGGGTCGGTCTTGCGGCCTGGAGCGATGTCGCTGTGGCCAACGATATCGGAGATCGGATAGCGCGCACGAAGTGCAGCAGTAATGTCGACCAGCGTGTCGTATTGCGCGTCCCGAAAGGGAATCAGATCCGAACCTTCGAGTTCGATGCCGATCGAGCAATCGTTGAGGCAGGTGCGCCCGCGCCATTCGGAGGCACCGGCGTGCCAAGCACGTAGCGAGAACGGGACGAACTGGACCACACTGCCATCACGCCGTATATATAAGTGCGATGAGACGCGAAGACCTTGCAAGGTTTCGAAGAAGGGATGCGCGCTGGCGTCGAGTTGGTTCAAGAATAGATCGCATACCCAGTCGCCGCCGAATTGATGGGGCGGAAGGCTGATGTTATGGATGACAAGCAGTTCTGGAGCCTCATTATCGGGGCGTGCGTCGCAGTTCGGCGAAGGCATCCGATGCGCACCGACCGTCCACCCCTCGGCCTCGATCGAGGATAGCGCTTGGGCAGTCACTGCAGCGTGAGTCGAACGGCTCAGATCCTATTTTGCGGGCGATTGCCCGCTTTCCTTCGCATCGGGGTCGATTGCCTTCAGCTTGTAGTCGTGGGGGGCCTTCCACAAAGTCATTCGCACCCGGCTGTTCGGATCGATCTGCCCGGCCGGCTTCAAGCCTGCGGCTGTTCCGTCCAACCCGAGCTCGGACAGAGGCAGCTTCTCTGAATAGTGAAGTCGATCGCGCACCTTCGCGTAGCGCAGCTCGACGTTATCGCCTTTGACGCTCCATTTCCCGAACGTCGTCGAACGACCACGCCGTCTACTTGGCGCACCCGGCAACTGAAAGTCGTATTCGGCAATGATCTCGGCCTTGCCTCTCTCCAGAAAGCGCACGTACATCCGCTCATCGTCGGGCGTGCGCGCGGCCTCCCAGGTACCGAGCAAGGCGTTCGGGCTGACAGCGTAAGCGGGTGCGGCAAGCGCCGCGAGCAACAGCAATGCGCTGGTTCTCATGTATATCAAGTCTCCACGGACCGCTGACGCGGCCTTCTATGAAATCGAGCGCAGTTGCGCTACTGATTCATCAGTTGATACCCAATCGCTCCATGCGATAGCGCATGGCGCGGAAGGTGATGCCGAGTAGCTTGGCCGCGGCGGTACGGTTGAAGCGTGTTTTTTCCAGCGCCTCGAGAATCGCTTCCTTCTCTACTCGGTCGAGGTATTCCTGCAACGGCCACTTACCTTCGGAACCCTCCGAACCCTGCACGACCGCTTCGGATTCCGGTGGCGTCAGCTGCAAGTCCGCAGTCGTGATCTTAACGCCATCGCATAACGCCATCGCCCGCTCGAGGATGTTCTCGAGCTCTCGCACGTTTCCAGGAAAGTCGTACCGGGACAATGCACGCATCGCCTCTTCCTCCAATACAGGCCGGGCGACCTTCACTTGGGAAGCAAGTTTGTCGAGCACGGCGCTGGCGATGGCGGGGATGTCTTCGCGCATGTCACGCAAGGCGGGCATCCGTAGCTCGATCACATTCAGACGATAGTACAGGTCGTGGCGAAACTTACCCGATTCGACACAGTCGGCGAGACTCTGATGCGTCGCGCTGATGATGCGAACATCCACGGCATCCTCCTGCGTCGACCCAACCTTGCGCGCCTTCTTCTCCTGGATCGCGCGCAGCAGTTTCACCTGCATCGGCAGCGGTAGATCGGCCACCTCATCGAGAAACAACGTGCCCCCGTTCGCGGCCTGGAAGAAACCATCTCGGTCGGCATCCGCGCCGGTAAACGCTCCTTTGCGGTAGCCAAAGAACTCGCTTTCCATTAAGTTCTCGGGGATGGCCCCACAATTGACCGGGACGAAAGGCCGGTCGCGCCGTGCGCTCTTCTGATGGATGAGTCGTGCGGCCAGCTCCTTGCCGCTACCCGACTCTCCGGTGATGTGCACCGGCGCTTCGCTGCGAGCAAGCTTCTCGATCAAATCGCGCACGTGGCCGATGGCGGACGAGGTCCCAAGCAAGCCTTTCTCGCTGCCTGCCATCTCGACGGTCTTGCTGCTTTCGGTCACCTTGGGCAGCGACAACGCGGACTTCACAAGGGTCCGAAGCTGATCCAAGCTGACCGGCTTCGAAACGTAGTCGAATGCGCCGGCCTTGAGCGCCGCTACCGCATTTTCCGTGTTGCCGTGGGCGGTGATCACGGCCACCGGAAGATCCAAGCTCGCCTTCTGAATTTGCTCGACGATATCGAGCCCGGTCCCGTCGGGCAAGCGCATGTCCGTCAGGCACAAGTCGTAGTGCCGTCCGTTGACAAGCTTGGCTTCGGCGTCGCGCACGCTCATTGCACGCTCGACGTCGAGGCCCATGCGAAGCAAAGTGAGTTCGATCAATTCGAGGATGTCGACCTCGTCATCGACCACCAGAACACAGCGTTGCGGCGCCGATGTCCTGCCAGTCGCTCCGGTCCGCTCGGTGCGCTTCAAAGTTTTGCCCCCCTGATCAGCACGATGAAGTGTGCGCCCCCGCCCTGTTCGACGTACTCCAGCGATGCGTTGTTCGCATCGCAGATCTCGCGCGCAATGTAGAGCCCCAGGCCTGTACCGCTTGCCGCGGTCGTGAAGAACGGCTCGAACAGATGGGGGCGTATCGCCTCCGGCACGCCAGGCCCGTCGTCATGCACGCCCAATTCTAAGGCATCGCTCAGGCGGCCCGCCGACAAAGTAATGCCGATACTTGCCTTGCTGCGCCTGCAATAGCGCAATGCGTTACGGCACAAATTCCACATCACTTGGTTGAGGTGACTGCGGTCGAAGGTAATCGATCCTTCTTGTTCGATCTTGAGGGAGATCACATCCTCGGGCACCTTCTCGATCTGGCAGAACTGAGCGACGAACACCCGCAGGAAAGCGCTGACCTCGAACGTTTCGCGGTGCGCACGATCACGTCGATTGAGCTTGAGAACGTCCTGCACCATACGATCGAGCCGCTGCGTGTTGTCATGCACGATGGTGAGCAATCTTTGCTGCGTCTCGCTCAGATCGACTTCCTCGAGCAGCAGCTCGGCAGCATGGTTGATCGCGGAAAGCGGGTTGCGGATCTCGTGCGCGATGTTGGCGGTCAAGCGGCCCATCGCCGCCAGCTTCATTTGCTGAGCTTCGGCTTGAATGCGAGAAAGGTCCTCGAGAAACACCACCGCACCGAGGTTTCGGCTCCGACCCACGGAGACGAAGCGAGCACCGGTGAGCTTGTTGGTTAGCATCGTGCGCATGGGCTCAAACCCCGTCTCGGGATCGTCCCGCCAGCGATCCAACCGCTCGGCCAGAGCGGGCGCATAGGCCTCCAGGGATAAATCCTTGCCGCTGCGCTGGAGCGGGCCGAGGATCTCCACCGCCCGGCGGTTGATTTGGCGAATCAGCCCACGCTCATCGACCACCAGCACGCCGTCTTGCATGTCCTGAATCACGAGCTGGTTGACTTGCGCCATGTTGGCGAGATCCACTTCTCGCTGTGCCGCGAGCTGCTCGCTCGCCTGGGTGTAGCGCGCAAGGGTGTGCGCGAGCCAAGCGGTCGCGAAGTAGCCAACGCTCAGCAACGCGGCTTGGACGAAGAAACTGATCGAACCGTCGCGATAAGCAACGTCGAGCGTGTGCTCGAGCAACACCGCGATGCTCGCCAACGAGGCGAAGAACAGCGTCAGTCGGCCACGGCTGATGATCCCTGCTGCAGCGAGCGACGCCAGCAACAGAAGCCCCAAGCCACTGCCCACGCCACCGCTTGCATAGGTCAGCAGCGAGATAAACAGCACATCAGCGCTGACCTGTAAGCCGATCTGGAGATTGAAATCAGGACGGCGCGACGTGCAGGCGGCGAAGAAGACGACCGTCGTGACGATGTAGGCCGCGCTGCTGTAGAGGTACAGCTGGAAGTTGCGCGATCCGAATACCAGGTCTTGAAAGACGATGGCGGTGGCCAGCAACAGGCTGGCCACGACCAACCGGTAGACGTTGAAGTAGAACAGCGGCCGCCAATACGCATGCTGCTGTTCTTCCCCGGGGCGAAGCGCGGCGCCGGGCAAATTGCTCGGGGCCTCGAGTAATGCTTGATTCATGACTTTTCCCGCGCCACGCGGCGACAGTTTGGATTCGCCGACTCGGCCTCGTCAGGAGTCTTTGCGGAAAAGTTGCCTTCGCTCATTTGCCCGTCCGTCCGCGGCCCGGCGCTAGACTCAAAGCAACGGTTCAATCCTCGCGCACGCCTACTCGCCGATGCTCATCGCTGCAGAAGAACTGACCGCGCGAAGTGAAGCTCTCGCTGCGCGGCAGATGCACTCCACAAACCGAACACCGAACCATATCTTCTGGCGTTGCCGGTGGCGGGGCTCGCCGAGCGATCTCGGGACGCTCCCCGTCGCGCTTGATACGGCTGACGATGAGGTAGACCACGATGCCCAAGGCGAGGAGTAGGAGAAACTTTGCCATGCGCGGCTTCGCTGGGGGAGGTTATCGGCGCCGAAGCGCAAAGGTGCAGGCTTTCGAGGCGTGCCTAGGAGCGGCGGGACGCGGCGGATCATACCTCGTTCGGCCGGCTCGACCAAGTGCGCCGCGAACACGAATCACGTCACCTGCTCGTGCATACACATGACGATCCGAGCAGCGCGGTGGGGCGGGCTTGCCGGAAGAGAGCAGGCCCGCTCCATCGGTTTTTAGCCCCGGTTAGTGGTTATCGCGCGGCACACCCTTGCTTTCGGCAATCTTCTGATACTTGACCGCGGGCTTGAGCACCATGCCTTCGGAGAGCTCATCGACCATGCCGCGCTGGATCTCCTGCCACGGTGTCTGGTGGTCCGGGTATTTGTAGCCGCCCTGCTTCGCCAATTCCGCATGGCGTCGCTCCAACTCCTCCTTGCCGATCAGCAGGTCGACGGTACGCTTGTTGAGGTCGATCCGGACGCGGTCGCCGGTCTTCAGCACCGCGAGGCCGCTGTTGCTGGCCGCTTCTGGGGACGCATTAAGGATCGACGGCGAGCCCGAGGTGCCCGACTGCCGGCCATCGCCGATACAGGGCAGCTCCATCACTCCCTTTTTGAGCAGCGCGGCAGGCGCGCGCATGTTCACGACTTCGGCTGCGCCCGGATACCCCTTCGGCCCCGTGCCGCGGATGAACAAGATGCACATCTCGTCGATCGCCAGCGCCGGGTCGTCGATGCGGTGATGATAGTCCTCCGGCCCGTCGAACACGATGGCGCGCCCTTCGAATGCGTTGGGGTCCTTCGGGTTCGACAGATAGCGCTCCTGGAACTCCTTCGATATGACGCTCGTTTTCATGATGGCGCTGTCGAACAGATTGCCCTTCATGTTGAGGAAGCCCGCCTTGGTCTTCAGCGGTTGCTCATAGGGGCGGATGACTTTGGTATCTTGCACCGGGCGATCTTTGCAGTTCTCGGCCAGCGTCTTGCCAGTGACCGTCAAAGCGTTACGAATCTTGCTCGCCTTCATCAGCTCGTTGACCACCGCAGGGACACCTCCGGCACGGTGATATTCCTCGCCGAGATACTCGCCCGCTGGCTGCAAATTGACGAGAAGCGGAATCTCGTAGCCGATGCGCTCCCAATCGTCGTTGTTGAGCTCTACGCCGATATGCCGCGCGATGGCATTGATGTGGATGGGCGCATTGGTGGAGCCGCCGATCGCCGAATTGACGACGATAACGTTCTCGAACGCTTCGCGCGTCATGATCTTGGACGGCCGCAGGTCTTCCCAGACCATCTCCACGATCCGCTTGCCCGTCTCGTAAGCCATCACCGCGCGCTCTTTGTGAGGCGCGGGCGGAGCGGCGCAGCCGGTCAACGACATGCCCAGCGCTTCCGCGAGCGAGTTCATCGTCGACGCCGTGCCCATGGTGTTGCAGTGGCCCGGCGAGGGCGCCGAGGAGGCGACAAGCTCGATGAACTGCTCTTGATTGATCTCGCCCGCCGCCAGCATCTCGCGCGCGCGCCATACGATAGTCCCGGAACCGGTGCGCTGGCCGCGGAACCAGCCATTCAACATCGGACCGCCGGACAGCACGATGGCGGGGATATCGACCGTGGCAGCAGCCATGAGCTGCGCCGGCGTCGTCTTGTCACAACCCGTGGTGAGAACCACACCGTCGATGAAGTAGCCGTACAACAGCTCGACCAGCCCTAGATAGCACAGGTTGCGATCGAGCGACGCGGTGGGGCGTTTGCCGGTCTCTTGAATGGGATGCACCGGGAATTCGAACGCGATACCGCCGGCTTCCCGGATGCCCTCGCGCACGCGCTCGGCCAGCACCAGGTGATGACGGTTGCACGGCGAGAGATCCGAACCGGACTGCGCGATGCCAATGATCGGTTTGCCGGACTGCAACTCTTCGCGCGTCACGCCCCAATTCATGTAGCGCTCCAGGTAGAGCGCCGTCATGTCCGGATTAGCGGGATTCTTGAACCATTGCCGCGACCGTAGCTTGGTCGGGTCTCTATGCTGTGCTGCCATGACGTCTTCCTCCGTGCAGCGCGCTCGGCGCGCGTTATCTAAGCCTCAACTGCGCAGCTTAACTCGTATGCGTTGAAGCGTCACCGATTGCGGAGCTGCACTGGCCGAATGGCAAGCCCCGCAAGGGTCCGATCTGGGACTTTACGGGGGGCCTATTGGCCACAGGCGCTTGTAGCAGAGGGAGTTGAGTCAGAGTGAATCGCTGGTCGGGGTGAGAGGATTCGAACCTCCGACTCCTGCGTCCCGAACGCAGTACTCTACCAGGCTGAGCTACACCCCGACTGTCTTGCCAGATTCGCTGCCACCCAAGTGGATGCACGACCGTGCTGAGCGGCTAATAGCTGCGCGTCACTGCAAAGGCGGCCAATTGTATCAGAGAGTCCTTGCACGGAGAATTTGGCAAGGCATCGAGCGATGTGATCGCGCGCTTCGCCTCGGTTTCCGCTTGCCTGCGCGCGTAATCCAAGGCTCCGGTTTCGTGGATCGTGGTAAGCACGGGCTGGAATTCGTCGAGGCCACCGCGTTCGATCGCTGCCCGAATCGTGGCCGACTGCGCTTCGTTGCCGTTTTTCATCGCGATGATGAGCGGAAGCGTCGGCTTGCCTTCGGCGAGATCGTCACCCAGATTCTTTCCGGTGTTCGCGTGATCCCCTGAGTAGTCGAGGACGTCATCGATCAACTGGAAGGCTGTGCCGAGATGCATGCCGTAACGCGCCAGCCCCTCTTCGACTTCCCGACTCGCATGGCCGACGATGGCACCCAGCTGAGCGGCGGCCTCGAACAGCTTGGCGGTTTTATAGCGAATCACCCGCAAGTAGCCGTCCTCGGTGACGTCGGGGTCGTTGCAGTTCAGCAGTTGCAGGACCTCGCCCTCGGCGATGGTGTTGGTGGCATTCGCAAGCACTTCCATCACCCGCATATCGTTCAGCTCGACCATCATCTGAAATGCGCGCGAATACAGGAAATCCCCCACGAGCACGCTCGCAGCATTGCCGAAGATGGCATTGGCCGTGGCTCGACCCCGTCGCAAGCTCGATTCGTCGACCACGTCATCGTGCAAGAGCGTGGCCGTGTGAATGAACTCGACCACCGCCGCCAGTTGGTAATGTGCGCTGCCGCTGTAGCCGCACGCGCCTGAGGCTAAAACCACCAGCGCCGGCCGCAAACGCTTGCCCCCACCGCTGATGATGTGCTCGCACACTTGACGCACCAATGCGACATCCGAGTACAAGCGCTCCCGGATCACCGCATCGACCGCACGCATCTCGTCTGCGATGAGACGCTGAACGGGCTCCAGGGTGTCGGTGGGCATGAACGATTGCGGCGAGAGGGACAGCGCGAAAGGATACCATTCCAATTCGCGCTTGACCGCTCGCGCGGCAAGTCCTATGCCCCTACTGCCGTTGGTTTGACCAAGGCCGCCGCCCTCTGTATACTTCGCCGTTTTTTCGGGAAGCGTTACAGGGGCTTAGCCATGTATGCTGTGATCAAAACCGGCGGCAAGCAGTACCGTGTGAGCGCCGGAGAGAAGCTCCGAGTCGAATCTCTGCCCGCCGAAGTTGGCACCGAGGTTACACTCGATCAGGTACTGATGGTGTCCGATGGCGAGAACGTCACGATGGGCGCACCGCTTGTAGCCGGAGCGACTGTCAAGGCGACGGTCGTGGCTCACGGCCGCGGCGAGAAGATCAAGATCTTCAAGATGCGCCGTCGCAAGCATTACCGCAAGACGCAGGGGCATCGGCAGAACTACACGGAACTGCAGATTAGCGGCATTTCCGCGTAAGGTATTCAGGAGAGCAAGTCATGGCACACAAGAAGGCAGGCGGCAGTTCACGCAACGGTCGCGACTCCAACGCGAAGCGTCTGGGCGTAAAGCGCTTCGGTGGGCAGCTCGTTTCCGCCGGCAGCATTATCGTGCGTCAACGCGGGACGAAGTTTCATGCTGGCAGCAACGTCGGAATAGGCAGAGACCACACGCTGTTTGCGAAGGTGAACGGATACGTGCGCTTCGCCAACAAGGGCGCGCAGAATCGGCCGACCGTCATCATCGAGCCCGCCTAGACTCCCGCGCGCCGCGCGAAGAGCCCTATCATTGCGATAGGGCTTTTTTGTTTTTGAGACCGAGGGACGCTCGGCCCTCCCCCGGCCCCACCCCCGATTCCCATGAAATTCATCGACGAAGCGCTGATCGAAGTCCACGCCGGCAAAGGCGGTGACGGCATCGCTGCGTTTCGCCGTGAAAAGTACATTCCTAAAGGCGGGCCCAGCGGAGGCGACGGTGGCCGCGGCGGCAGCGTGTATGCAGTTGCGGACCGTAACGTGAACACTCTCGTCGAGTACCGCTTTGCCCGTATCCACCGAGCAAAGGACGGCGAGAAAGGCCAGGGAAGCGATTGCTATGGGGCAGCTGGGGCCGATCTCACGCTGACGATGCCCGTTGGCACCGTAATCCGAGACGCGGACACCGGCGAGGTGCTCGCCGATCTCACCCGGCAGGGCGAACGCGTGGTGCTCGCCAAGGGTGGCAAGGGCGGCCTCGGAAACATCCACTTCAAGACGAGCACCAATCGAGCGCCACGACAGTTCACTCGGGGTGAACCCGGCGAATCGCGGCGGCTGCGGCTGGAACTGCGGGTGTTGGCAGATGTTGGCCTGCTCGGCATGCCGAACGCCGGGAAGTCGACCTTTATCCGTGCGGTGTCGGCCGCCCGCCCCAAGGTCGCCGACTACCCTTTCACCACACTGCATCCCCATCTAGGTGTCGTGCGTGTTGACGTCAACCGTGCCTTCGTGATCGCCGACATTCCGGGCCTCATCGAGGGCGCCTCGGAGGGCGCCGGGCTGGGCCATCAGTTCCTCCGCCATCTCTCGCGCACTCGACTGTTGCTGCACCTGGTGGACATGGCACCGATCGACGCCGTTGGCGATCCAATTGCCGACGCAGGCGCGATCGTGCTGGAGCTGCGCAAGTACGATGAAGACCTCTATCGCAAACCACGCTGGTTAGTGTTGAACAAGATCGACCTCGTGCCCGAGGAAGAGCGCGCACGCCGAATCGGGGATATGCTCAACCACTACCGGGCGCTCGCCGAAGGCGACGCCGAGCAGCAGGCGTTTGCCATCTCGGCCCTAACCGGTGAAGGGTGTAGAGAGCTGGTGTTCGCAGTGGCCGCATTTCTCGAGCAGTCCGCGCAAGCGTCAGGACAGGTTGACGCGTTGGCGGAAGAATCGACTCACAGCGAAGAGGACGGAACAGAGGACTAGGCCGGTGAGCTCGGTGTTGACGTCCGCGCAGTGCATCGTCGTGAAGGTGGGCAGCAGCCTCGTCACCAACGACGGGCACGGCCTTGACCACACAGCCCTCGCGCGGTGGGCCGAGCAAATCGCCGAGCTCAAGCGCCGAGGACGGCACGTGCTTCTCGTCTCGAGCGGCGCAGTGGCGGAAGGCATGCAGCGGCTGGGTTGGCGCAAACGGCCCAAGCAGCTTCACGAGCTCCAGGCTGCCGCGGCGGTGGGTCAGATGGGTTTGATTCAGGCTTACGAGTCGTGCTTCCGCAAGCATGGCTTGCATGCCGCGCAAGTTTTGCTCACTCACGACGACCTCTCCGATCGCAAGCGTTATCTCAACGCGCGTTCGACCCTGCGCACTTTGCTCGATCTCAACGTCATTCCCGTGATCAACGAAAACGACACGGTCTCGACCGACGAAATCAAGTTCGGCGATAACGATACGCTTGCCGCGCTGGTCACCAATCTCGTCGAGGCCAATGCCTTGGTCATCCTCACCGATCAGCAAGGTCTCTACACCGCCGACCCGCGCCAAGATCCCACCGCTACGCTGGTTTCCCAGGCATCCGCGGGCGACCCGGTTCTCGAGCGCATGGCCGGAGGTGTGGGCAGCGCGCTCGCGCGCGGCGGCATGATCACGAAAATCTTGGCTGCCAAGCGCGCGGCGCGAAGTGGTGCACATACCATCATCGCTTCCGGTCGCGAGCCCGCGGTGCTGCTTCGCCTCGTCGACGGTGAGGCGATCGGCTCGCAGCTGATTGCTCAGATGCCAACGCTGACCGCACGCAAGCAATGGATGGCGGATCATTTGCAGGTGCGCGGACGTTTGCTGCTCGATGCCGGCGCGGCGCGTGTAGTGCGCGAAGAGGGCAAGAGTTTGCTTCCGGTCGGCGTCAGTGATGTGTCGGGTGAATTCGAGCGCGGTGAGGTGGTAAGTTGCCTCGATCCTAGCGGCCGAGAGATCGCGCGCGGACTGGTCAACTACAGCGCGAGTGAAACGCGCCGCATCCTACGGGCCCCCACTTCGGAGATCGAAGCCCGCCTCGGCTACATCGAGGAGCCGGAGCTGATTCATCGAGACAATCTGGTTTTGCTGTAGCGCCTCGCAACAGCGAGAACGTCGGCGCGGCTAATATCTGCGCGGCACCCGCGTATCTTGCACCGGTGGATTCTTGAGGTTGCGCAACAGCACTTTCTCACTTCCTACCGGACCACCGGACATCGCCCCACCGAAGCAAAAGAACTCCTTGAACAAGCTCTCCTGATAGTTGTTCACGCGCTTCGCTTCGATTCGGTGCCACTGCGCGTCTTCGTCCTTTCGCCAACTGCCGTCCGGGTTGGCGAACGCGTAATCCTTCCACTGCTTGGTCTTGCAGTTCAGTCCCGCATAGCTCACGGTGCGCGCATCGGCCGGTGAGCGCACCAGCAATGCAAACCGAATGACCTTGTCGCTACCGAGCTTGAGCGATGAACCATCGACGAAGAAGCGATTGTCAGTCTGCCCATTCGGCTTGAACTCGATCCAGTTCGACTCGGTGGGATAAGGCGGCAGGGGAGGATTCGCGATTTCCTTGGCGGGCTCCTCTTCCGGCGCATTCGTGATCGGATTCTCCTTGTCGCGGCGGCGCACCGCCTCGGCGGGTGAGATCAGCCCGAGCGCGACGACGGCGAGCAGCGCGACGGTCACACCGCGACGCAGCGCGATGACACTCGAGATCTTGTGTTCCAGCATCATTCAACGGTACATGTGCTCACGCGTAAGCGGATAGGCAGACGTACCGTCAGCCAGCGCCTTGACGCCGAGCAATTGGTAGATCGAGATCCAGCCGCGTGCGAACGCATGGGCAGAGCCCGCCATGTAGATCAACCACACGCGCAGGTTCTTCTCACCCGCCAGCCTGCGCGCTTCGTCCTTGTTCGCCTCCAGGCGATCGACCCAATGCCATAAGGTTCTCGCGTAATGCGGACGCAAACATTCCGCGTCCCACACCTCCAGCCCCTGCCGTGCCATCTCTTGGACGACGGTGCTGACGTGCATCAACTCGCCGCCGGGGAAGACATACTCTTCGACGAACTCACCGACGCCGCTGCCCAGTTGCGCCCCGTCGATCGAATTGGTCGTGATGCCATGATTCATCACCAATCCGCCGGGTTTGAGCAAGCGGTGGATCTTGCGGAAGTACATCGGCAAATTCTGGCGGCCGACGTGCTCGAACATGCCCACGCTGCTGATCTTGTCGAAGGGTTGCGACTCGGCCACGTCGCGATAATCCTGCAGCCTCACCTCGCAGCGATCGGTCAAGTTCAGCTCGCGAATCTTTTCGCTAGCATACTGGAATTGGTTGTCCGAGAGCGTGATGCCGACCGCCTTGACCCCGTAGTGGCGTACCGCCCAAAGAATCAGCCCGCCCCATCCGCAGCCGATGTCGAGGAGGCGTTCGCCGGGCTTGAGCATCAGCTTGCGGCAAATGTGATCGAGCTTGTTCTCCTGGGCCTGATCCAAACTGTCGCTAGGAGACTTGAAGTAGGCGCATGAATAGACGCGGCTGCGATCGAGCCAAATGCCATAGAAATCGTTACCCACATCGTAGTGGCTCTGGATGTTGCGCCGGTCAGCCGCTTTGCTGTGACGCCACCACTTCCAGTTGGGCACCGGTAATCCGTATGCACTGCTGCGATCCGACACCAGCGCCTCGCCAACGCGCAGGACGTCGCGAAAGCTTCCCTCCAAATCGATGTCGCCTTCGACGTAGCTCTTGGCGAGCCTGCCCAGGTTCGGTCGCGCGAGCTGCGCCAGCGCACGCGGTGATCGAACCGTAATCGTGATGGGGGCAGGCTGTGGCGCTTCGACGATGCGCCCGTTCCACAACCGGATGTTGACGGGAGCGTGAACCTGCTTGATGCGTTGCGATACGAGGTCCAGCAGTCTGCCGGGAGCGGTGACGGCAGTCATGGGCGAAGCCTCCAAGCTCGTCCTAGGGGTGTCCAAATTACGGCAATTTAACCGCCCGGCGGCCCAGCATCAAGCGATAGCCCGAGCAGGCTGTCGAGCAGAGGGCTAGAAGCGCTCAAGCATGCGCCTACACGCTCAAATCTTTCAGCAGCGACTCGCGCACGGCCGGCTCTACGGCTACCCTACAGTTGTAGCGGGGATGGTCCGCACCGACCGAGAGGCCGGCGCCACCGCGTAGCGCCCGTTTCATCGCCTCGGTCAGCTCGAAGCGCAGGAAGTGAACAGAGGAAGTTTTGCTTTCGTTCTCCCGCTCGAGATCCTCATCGGCGATCGCGAACACTTGCGGGCAGCCTTCCACTTGCACCCACACGCGATCCTCGACCCCAATCAATTCGCTCAGCGCCTGCTCCCGCTGGGCGACGTCGGGATATTCGATCAACATGGTGGCCTTCCAGTTGCTGCCATCCGGAATGAGCGGGTTGTACGCGTCGAGCTCGTCTTCGATGCCCTCCTCCTCGAAGATGCGCTCGGCTCGCAGCATCTCTTGAACCTGGTAGCGCATCGTCATTTCGTCTTCGAACTGCAGGGTGATGTGATCGCCCAGATGCACCCTGCGGTTCTTCTTGTGAACCATGACGTTGGCGCGAAAGTCCGGACGAACCTTGGCGTACTGTTCTAACGTCATCAGACTGGCTCGAGTGATACGCGGCATGCTGTCATTCCTCTCGATTCCCGTCGCTCCGCGGGGCTAAATACCGTACGCGATGCGAAGCAGGGAAATAGGATGCTGTTTCTGGCCTCTCGCCTCGGCGCCCATGCCCTGCCTAATATGGCGCCCGGCGATCGGACAGTCCGAGCTGACGTAGTCTGGCTCGGCGTTCGCCATCGCCCGGAAAACCGGGCGTCCGATCTTCATCGAGTTGTCGAAGTATTCCTTTTTCACGCCCCAAGTGCCGTCATGCCCCGAGCAGCGCTCGACGGTGGTGACTTCGGTGTCGGGCACCATCTTCAGCATTTCCTGGGTGCGTAAACCCATGTTCTGCACGCGCAAATGACAAGCGACGTGATAACTCACCTTGCCTAGCCCTTCCTTGAAATCCGTTTTCAGCAAGCCGTCACGGTTGCGCAGCGACAAGTACTCGAACGGATCGAACATTGCCTCCGCCACCACTTTGCAGTCCGGATCCTCTGGAAATAGCAGTGGGATCTCCTGCTTGAACATCAAGGTGCAAGACGGAATCGCGGTGAGGATGGCATAGCCCTCGCGCGCGAAGGACGCGAGCATTGGAATGTTCCCGTTCTTCAGCTTCTCCACTGCATCCAGATCGCCCAGCTCGAGCTTGGGCATGCCGCAGCAGTTTTCCTTGGTCACCACAATCGCAGGAATCTCGTTGTGCTCCAGCACCCGCAGTAGATCTTGCCCGATGCCCGGCTCGTTGTAATTGACATAGCAGGTGGAGAAGATCGCAACCTTGCCTGGCGTGTTAGCGCCGTTCTTCACGGCGAAATCCGAGCGCGGCTTGGCGGTCTTGCGAAACGTCGCGCTGGTGTACTGCGGCAGCACGCGGTCCTTGTGGATACCGAGCTGGCTCTCCATCAGCTTGCGCGTGGCCGGCGACTTGTTGACCTTGTTCACCATCTGCACGACCACCGGGATCGAGGCGAGCTTGCCCAGCGCATCCGTGCTCGACAGCAACTTGTCGCGGAAATGGGTCTCGCCCTTACGGTGTTTGACCGCCTTTGCACGCAGCATGAGGTGAGGGAAATCCACGTTCCACGGATGCGGCGGAACGTACGGACATTTCGTCATGTAGCAGAGGTCGCACAGATAGCACTGGTCGACGACCTTCCAATAGTCCTGCTTCTTGACACCGTCGACCTCGAGCGTTTCGCTGCTGTCGACGAGATCGAACAGGGTCGGAAATGCCGTACAGAGGCTGACGCAACGCCGACACCCATGGCAAATGTCGTAGACCCGCTCGAGCTCCTTGAACAGGTCGGCCTCGTCGTAATACTCCGGCTTTTTCCACTCGATCGGATGGCGGGTGGGGGCTTCCAGGCTGCCTTCGCGCATGAGGATTTGCGTGGTGTGCGGAGATTCGAAAACGGAACACAAAGCCGAAGGGCGCGAAGGTTAGACGTTTCGCGCCCTTTCGTGAAGCGGCCGAAGCTTAGTCGGCAAGCGCGTCCAGAGCTTTCTGGAAGCGGTTGGCGTGGGAGCGCTCGGCCTTCGCCAGCGTCTCGAACCAATCGGCGATGTCGTCGAAGCCTTCTTCGCGCGCGGCCTTCGCCATACCCGGGTACATGTCGGTGTACTCGTGCGTCTCACCGGCAATCGATGCCTTGAGATTGTCGCGGGTACGGCCGATCGGCAAACCGGTCGCCGGATCGCCTACCTGCTCGAGATATTCCAAGTGGCCATGCGCATGACCGGTCTCACCCTCCGCGGTCGAGCGGAACACCGCGGCGACGTCGTTCTGGCCCTCGACGTCCGCCTTCGCGGCGAAGTACAGATAACGACGGTTGGCTTGTGATTCGCCAGCGAATGCAGCCTTCAAGTTGCCTTCCGTCTTGCTACCTTTGAGCGCTTTCATGTGACTCTCCTCAGGTCGATGGGAAAACGTGCACACCGGGAACTTTGCCCCTGCGTTAATCCGGCGACGGAGCAAAATCCAACAGTCTCGAGTAAGCGTCGTGGCGTGTTACCGCGCCGCTCTTAGACTAAGTCTAATGATTGAGCAGAGTATAGGAGTGGCCCCCGAGACTGTCAAACGTCGAACGAGCGCGGCAGCTTTGCCGCGTCGCGCGCATGGCTCACCGGAATCGACCCAGCGCCTCGTCTTCGGCTCATCGGAGTCGACGGCTGAATGCCCAAGCCAACAACGCGAGCGCGCCACCGGCGAGGACGAATACGCCTCGATAGCCGAGCGCCTCGATCGCTTGTCCGAAAGCTGCTACGCCGAGCGCCTGCCCGAGGAAGAGGCAGAACGCAAAAAACGACACCGCCGCCCCACGCGCCTGCGGCGCCATCTCGGTCGCTTTGGTCTGAAGCGTGTTGTGCAGCATGTAGAAGGCGAGTCCGGTCAGCATGAAAAAAGGGAGCGTGACGAGCCATTGCGGCGCGGCTGCGATCGCGCCAAAACAAACCAGCAACGAGATCCCGCCGACCAACGCCAACCCGCGCTCGCGCAATCGCGCAACCAGCTGCTTGACGGTGAGGCTGAAGACCACGCCGCCGATGCTGAACGAGCCGATGAGCAACCCGATCAGCAGATAGCCGATGCCGTAATCGGCTTTCAGGTAGGCGCCGAAATAGGCGAATGCCCCGTAGAACAAGAAGCCTTCGGTCGCGGCGGTCAGCACCACGACGCGAACCCAACGATCTCGTGCAAGCGCCGCATACTGCACGAGAGGATTTCGCCGCGCCGTGCCGCTGCGCACCTGCGGCGCACGCGCCTGAGGAAGCAGCAAGAATCCAACCACTGCGAAGCTCGCCGCGAGAATCAAGAACACGGCGCGCCAGGTCAAGAACTGGCTCAGCCCGCCGGCGATCAAGGGCCCGAGCACTTGGCCGGTGAGAACAGCTCCCATGAAGCGCCCAAGCGTCGTCTGTCGACGCTCATAAGAGATGTTGTCACCAATGAAGGCGAGCGAAAGCGGAATGACCGCCGCTGCACCCATACCCGTAAAGAAGCGACCCACCGCAAGCAAGAACAGGTTGGGGGCGAACGCGCAGCCCAGCGCAGCTGCTGCTGCGATGAACATGCCGATCGTTACCGCGCGCAACTTGCCGATGCGATCACCCAGTGGACCATGAATGATCTGAAACAGCGCATACGCCAGCGTGAAGGCACTTACCACGCTCGCCGCCGCGCTGACGCTCGACGAGAAGTCGTGCGCCAGGGTAGGAATCAGCGGATCGGCGACGCGCAAATTGACGCCGGACACGAAGGCGGCGCTCGCGAGCAGCAGGATGGAGCGTCGTAAATCGGGATTGTTCTTGCTGTGGGTGTCGGTAGCCATGGTACCGCGGCGTCAACGTCGAGGCAGAACGGTTTGGGGCGGGGCTGGGATCAGCTCAGCACCGCAGCTTCTCGACAGCCTGCTCTAACCGCGCCGTCCTGGTCTGAAATACTCCGTATTGTCGTAAAAGCTCGGCGCTTCGTTCGCCTTCCACCAACCCGGTACGCCAAGCAGCGGCAACGGTTGCAGCACTTTCGGGGTCGACAGGTTGGCCGGATCGAGGACGTAAAGCGCGACCATACGATCGACGTGCGCGCGCAAGCGGTCGCGTTCCAGCGCCAACGCATCGGCCCCGACATCGAAGATCAGTGCCTTGCCGGTGAGCCCGATGAACGGCGCGCGCGCCTTGTCATAGAGGGCATGGCCAAAGACGAGGAAGCGCATCGCCCGCTTCACCGCATCGCGATGCAGCCAGAACAAGTCCTTCCAGGCGAACGCACGCAGCAACGCGGACAACTGCGCATCGGCACTGAGCACGACCACGCCGTCCTCATCGAAATGCGTAAGCGCATCGCGCACCGGCGAGCGCGCTCCGCCGGCTTCCTCCTCGATCACCTGCTGATGGCGGCCGTTGATCGCGGCCTTCGCGGTCGGAAAGGTCATCCACACAAGCGCGTTGAACAGGTCGTGCCAATTGACCGGGCGCACTTGCACCTGTCCTGCGAGATACACCGCCGGCTCGAAGCCCGGCTCTTCGCGCGCTCTCGCTGCAGCGGGCACGAACCAGATGCGCTGTCCGCGCGCATTCACGATGCGTCGCTCGGTTTCGAACGCGACGTGGTTGAGAACCTCGACGTTTGGCCAACCGATCTGCGGCAGCTTGTCCGCGACAGGGCGAAGAGGCGCGAAGATCGGCGAGCGGCGGGCGAATTCGAAGTCCCAGAGGGGAGCGGCGGTCGTGATCATGGCGAAAGGCCGCCCGAGCGCGCCCGGCGGCAGGACCAGAAAACCGGTTAGGGTAACATCGGCGCCTTCTCTATCGGCTGAGAAGAACTCACATGACCGAACGTGTGGATTGCGTCGTCGTCGGTGCGGGGGTCGTGGGGCTCGCTGTGGCCCGCGAGCTCGCGCTGGAAGGCCGCGAAGTGATCGTGCTCGAAGCCGAAGCCTCGATCGGCAATCACACCAGCTCGCGCAACTCCGAAGTCATTCACGCCGGCATCTACTATCCGACAGGATCGCTCAAGGCACAGCTGTGCGTGGCCGGCAAGACCTTGCTGTACGAGTACTGCCGCGAGCACGGAGTGCCGCACGCGAACTGCGGCAAGGTCTTGGTCGCGGCGCACGAGGACGAGATCGGCACAGTCCTCGGCTACATCGACAAAGCGAAGGCGAACGGCGTGCACGATCTGCGTCGCATCTCGCTCGAAGAGCTGCACGAACTGGAACCGGCCGTGCGCGCGGCCGCGGCCGTCTACTCACCCTCGACCGGCATCATCGACAGCCATGCCTACATGCTCGCGCTGCAAGGCGATCTCGAGCAGGCCGGCGGCGCGGTCGTCTTTCTCAGTCCCGTCCAAGGTGGCGAGGTGACCGGCGAAGGCATCGTGCTCGAGGTCGGCGGCAGCGAGGCGATGCGCATCGTCTGCAACACGTTGATCAACAGCGCAGGTCTCACTGCCGCACAACTCGCGCGCAGCATCCGCGGCATTCCCGCAGCAACCATTCCGCCGCAGTACTTCGCCAAAGGCCATTACTACACGATGTCGGGCAAGTCGCCGTTTCGCCATCTGGTCTATCCGATGGCGGGGGCAGGCTACCTCGGCGTACACGTCACCATCGATCTCGGCGGCCAAGCGCGCTTCGGTCCGGACATCGCGTGGATCGATCGCATCGACTACAGCTTCGACGACTCGCGCGAACCGCTCTTCTATGAGGCCATCCGGCAGTACTACCCGGAACTCAAAGACGGTGCGCTGCAGCCTGGCTATACCGGCATCCGACCCAAGATCAGCGGCCCCAAAGAGCCGGCTGCTGATTTCAGCATCCAAGGACCGCGCGATCACGGCGTGCGCGGCCTGGTCAATTTGTATGGCATCGAGTCGCCGGGACTGACAGCGTCGCTTGCCATCGCCAGGCGCGTGCGCGAACTGTTGCGCTGAAGCCGTACTCGGGCGATCCGAACTCGCCCGGTTCTCGACCGACGCCTGGCTAGAGGCGGCCTGCGGTACAGGTCAGCAAAGCACTATAACTTACGACCTAGTTATCTAATCGCATTCCCATCGCATACTGCCGCGCGCCAGGAGATTTTTCTGGTGTCATGCGCCGCTCACGGCGTTCAACTTTGGGGAGAAAACGATGAACGCGGCAATTCGTAGGGAACGGATATTCCTCTGCCTAATACTGGCGCTTTTCACCTTCGTGCTGGCCCTTCGGCCAAGCATCGCTGCACAGACGGATCAAGAACCAAACAACAGTTGCGTGCAAGCACAGAATTTCGGCGCCTTGCCCTTGCCCGCGCAGATCAATGGCGCGCTTGGATCGAACGAGACGGTGCGTGATCTCGACTTCTTTCGCATCGTCGCCAATCCCGGCACCCTGTTGGAGATCAAGATGCAAGGACAGGGCGCCTTGGTTGAGCCCATGCTGGGCGTCTTTAGCGGTGACTGCGCATCGCTGCTCGGTCGCGATTTTCAGTTTGGGCAGCCAGCACGCCTCATCGTGACCGTGCCGGCCGATGGCGTAGTAATCCTCGCCGCGAGTCAATATCCCGACTTCGACTTCACCTTCGGTGGCGTCGGCGCTTATCGCATCGACGTTGCCCAGTTTGCCACGGTCAAGGCGATCCGCGGCCGTCTAGTCGACGCCGTGACACACGCGCCGATAGGAACCGGCC
>Ga0070741_10006852_pt1 | contig 24120 bp, 17 predicted proteins | sample Coa_R1_4_FD_66440 | JGI IMG/M metagenome (GOLD analysis project Ga0070741, IMG submission 66440) | Surface soil microbial communities from Centralia Pennsylvania, which are recovering from an underground coalmine fire - Coalmine... | ecosystem: Environmental > Terrestrial > Soil > Unclassified ...
AGCATGTTCGCGGCCATAGACGACGGCGAGATTGTCTCCGAAGAAATGTACTTTGGCCTCATCGAGTCCGCAATCATGAGCGGTGCGTGCACTCTTCTCGTCCTTGAGTTCATCGGCCTTCTTGAAGCGTGCACCTTGCGTTGACGTGCCTTGAAAATCGTCGGCAAGCAGACTGGCGACCACGCCGTTATTTGCGCATACCCCCTCAGCCCACTTGCGTTCCATGTCAACGATGTATTTCGCGGTCTTGTCATTGTCTGGCGCCCAGTAACTCTGCTGTGCGGGTGCCGCGGCGAGCAACAACATCGTCGCGGTTGCCACCGCGAAGATTAGTGCACGCATTTGTATGCCTCCAGTGCTCGACCAAGATAGCAGTAAAATCGCGGCTGTATATCGGTTGCCGCGGAAGTACGGAGCATCGTTAACCGTAAGTCGCGATTACACTCGTAAGCGATTCCGAGTGTAAACGCCTGATTGCAACAGTCAAGGTGCTTAGTGACGATCTTGAAAGCTGGGACTGTTCAGCGCCTATCTCGACTGCATGAGCAAGCAGTATCTATACTGGTGCGATGAAATCTGTGCCTTCTCTCACACTTATAATCCTGCTCGCGGCCCAACTCACGGGGCAGACTGCTGCAAGCAAGAGCGCAACGGCCACCGCGCCTGCATCGATGCGACAGATGATCCTTCCCAGCCAGGACAGCATGTTACTCGGCGTGTTTTATCTTGCGGCGGGCACAGACCCGCATCCGACTGCGATCATCCTGCACGGATTTCCCGGTTTTGAGCAGAATCTCGATCTGGCGCAAACTCTACGTGCACGTGGCTGGAACGTGCTCGCCATGCATTATCGCGGGTCCTGGGGGGTGAAAGGGGACTTCTCTTTCCAACATGCAGCCGAGGATGCCGATACTGAAGTCCGCTATGTTCGCGACCCCGCGAACGCGCAGAAATATCACGTCGACACGCATCGCGTGATCGTGATCGGCCACAGCATGGGCGGATACATGGCAGCTTCGGCTGCGGCCCACAATCCAGAGATCGCCGGGGCTGTGCTGATCTCAGCCTGGAACATCGGCGCCGACTACGATTCAGGACCCAAGGCGGGTCCTCCAACCATCGATAAGGAAGCAAGTTTGCTGGAAGAAGACAACAATCTTCTGCCGCTATCCGGCACTAGCGGAGAAGCGCTGGCACGCGAAATCTACGACCACAAACAGGCTTTGAACTTCCTGAACCTGGCGCCCGCGATCTCATCTCGCCCGGTTCTGGTTCTGACCGCGAATGACGGGCTTGCGCCAACTGATCACCTTCTTGCAGAAGCGCTGCGCAAATCCGGCGATGCTCACGTCGCCGAACAGAACTGGGATACGGATCACAGTTACTCGGACCGGCGATCCGAATTGGCCAATGCAATTCTGGAGTGGGCGCAGGCAAACCGGTTCACTCAAGCGGATAGAAGGACTGCCCATCCGTAGTAATCTGCACTGTAAGCAGGGTTGGCGGTCGAATCATCTCAGAGAGCAGGGGGATGCTGGCATAACATCGCCATTACACTCACAACTGGATTGACATGCCAATTGACCTAACATCGCCATACCACCCACTAAGGGGAGCCTGTGCTTACACGCGACAGAATCGCCGGTTCGCGCACCTCGTCCACCGACCACTTGCCTGGACCATGGGCCGCGATCATTAGCAATCCGCCCATGATGCCGATGTTCTTTAAGAACTGTGTCTGCATGCCGCCCGCGGCCATGCCTTGGGCGGCCCAAAAGTTGTGCAATAGCACGCTCACCACGCCCAGGTAAACACACATGACGAATGCTGCTGCGCGCGCTTGCCATCCCACAATGAGGCAAAGCACTCCGAGGGCCTCGATCGCCAACGCAATTCCCAACATCGTGGGTATCAATTGCCCCGGCAGGTTGTGTGATTGCATGTAAGCAGCCTGGCCGCTCCACCCTAGAATTTTGCCCAAAGCTCCTTGTACGAAGATAGCGCTAATAAACAGGCGTGCGAGCAAAGGGAATACCGCGTCATCGAAAAGTGGGTTAAACAATGGCTTGTTAAGCATGTAACTTTAGACGATCCTTCCCGATGGTGGTAAGCGGGACCGCTGGAAGGCTGTTATTTTCGGGCATGACCAGGTAGGGGAATGGATGGAGCAATGTGGTAGAGGTTTCCAGCGGGAACCTTGCATTGGGAAGGATCATTTCAACGCAGATAGTGCACGAGACATGGAGTTGAACTTAAGCGTATGATGATTCGCTCGTACACATACAGGAGTTCGTATCGCATGATTTTCCGGAGCCGGATTGTTTATTTTCTGCTCATCGTTGTTTCGTCGTTTTCGTTCGCGCAGTCTTTGTTCACGCAATCTTTGTTCGCGCAAACCACGCAGACCAAGCCGCAGACCTCAGAAGATAAGCGGGTAAAGACATCCACAAGCGGCAAGCCGGCCAAGCCACCCTCTGCCAAGCAGGCAGCCCAGCCACAGCGGGCCGCACCAAACGCCCCCATTGACGAAAAAACTTTTGGCGCGATGCGCTGGCGGCAGGTGGGTCCGTTCCGAGGCGGACGCGTGCTGGCCGTGACCGGCGTACCGGGCGAGCCGAATGTTTTCTACTTTGGTGCCGTTGCTGGCGGAGTGTGGAAGAGCACCGATTCCGGCGTGAACTGGCAGCCGATTTTTGATAAAGAGCCGATTGCCTCGATTGGCGCTATCGCGGTTGCGCCTTCTGACCACAACGTGATCTATGTGGGTACGGGCGAAGCTTGCATTCGCGGCAACATTACTTATGGCGATGGCGTTTACAAATCAGTGGATGGCGGCAAGACCTGGAAGAACCTTGGATTGAAAGATACGCGGCACATTGGCGCAGTCATTATCGATCCCAAGAACCCGAACATTGTGCTGGTGGCTGCGCTGGGCCACGCTTATGGCCAGAATGAAGAGCGCGGCGTCTTTCGCACTACAGATGGCGGCGCTACGTGGCAGAAAGTTCTCTACAAAGACAACAAGACGGGCGCGATTGACGTGGTCTTTGATCCTCATAACCCCAATACGGTTTTTGCATCGCTGTGGGAGGTTTATCGCACGCCGTGGAGCCTGAACAGCGGCGGGCCGGGCAGCGGGATTTATAAATCGACAGATGAGGGCGCAACGTGGACGCGACTTGAAGGCCACGGCTTGCCGCCGGGCATTATGGGGAGGATTGGCATCTCGGTTTCCGGCGCTGACTCAAACAAGATTTATGCCATGGTGGAGTCAAAAGAGGGCGGGCTTTATCGCTCTGATGATGGCGGAGAAAACTGGATACGCATGAATGACGATGGCCGCCTGCGCCAGCGCGCATGGTACTTCAGCCATATCTTTGCCGATCCTAAATCTGCTGACACGGTTTACGTGCTTAACACCGGAATGTTCCGCTCCACGGACGGCGGGCGCACCTTTAACCTGCTGCCAGCGCCGCATGGCGATCATCACGGCCTGTGGATTGACCCTGATAATCCAGACCACCTGATTAACGGAAACGATGGCGGCGCGACAGTCTCGCTGGACGGCGGGCACACCTGGTCAACGCAATACAACCAGCCAACGGCGCAGTTCTATCACGTGATTACGGATAATCGCTGGCCTTATTACATTTATGGCGCGCAGCAGGATAACTCCACCATCGCCATCAAGAGTTATGACGATGATGGCGTGATTGGCCGGCAGGATTGGTATGCGGTGGGTGGCGGTGAGAGCGGCTATATTGCGCCGTATCCTCCCGATCCCAACATTACCTTTGCCAACGGAGAGGCCTTTGCCAGCCGCTTTGACAAGCGTACAGAGCAGATTGTGGATATCTCCGTGTGGCCGGTGGACTATTCAGGCAATGGGGCAGAGAAGTTGCCGCACCGTTACAACTGGACTTCACCATTGCTGATTTCGCCGCATGACCCCAACACGCTTTATACGGCCATGGATGAGGTCTTTAAATCCACCGACCAAGGCCAGAGCTGGACAGCCATTAGCGGCGACCTGACGCGGAATGACAAGTCCAAGCAAAAACCTTCGGGCGGGCCCATTACGCTCGACATTACCAGCGTTGAGTATTACGACACGATTTTTGCCGTGGCTGAGTCGCCGGTGAAGAAAGATATGATCTGGGTGGGCACCGATGATGGCCTGGTACAACTGACTACTGATGGCGGCGCTCACTGGAACAACGTTACTCCCAAAGACATGCCGGAGTGGAGCTTGGTGAGTATAGTTGAACCATCACATTATGATGCCAATACGGCTTATATAGCGGTGGACCTGCACAAGCTGAATGATATTCGCCCGATGATCTTCCGCACCCGTGATGCCGGAAAGACTTGGATTCTCATCGCCAATGGAATTCCAGAGGGTTCTTATGTGCGCTCCGTGCGTGAAGATCCCAAGCGTAAAGGCTTGCTTTTTGCCGGGACGGAGACTGGTGTTTACTTCTCCATTGATGATGGCGGCCACTGGCAGCCTCTAAAGCTCAACTTGCCAACGGTACCAATTCATGATCTGGAAGTGCATGGCGATGACTTGGTTGCTGCTACGCATGGGCGCTCTTTCTGGGTACTGGATGACATAACGCCGCTACGCCAAGTTAATACGACGACGGCCAATACCGAGATGCTGCTTTACAAGCCGGAAACGGCGGTACGCTTGCATCTCTCGACTGATATTGACCGTCGCGGCCCGGTGGGGGATGATCCGCCGCCAGGAGCGATCTTTGACTACTACTTTAAGAATGCGCCGAAAGATGAAGTAAAGCTGGAAATTTTTGATTCCAATGGTAAGCTTGTGCGCTCGCTTTCCAGCAAAGAGAAGAAAGGCGAAGAGCAGCCGCCGGAATGGCCGGACCAGGTGAAAGAAGTCACGACGATCCCCGCATCGGCAGGCATGAACCGCTATCCTTGGAACCTGCGCTGGGAGCCTCCGGTAAAAATCCCCGGAGCGTTTTACAGTGACCAAGGTCCGCAAGGCCCGCTGGCGCAGCCGGGTCAATACACGGCGAAGTTGACGGTCGGTGGGCAGAGCCAGACACAGCCGTTTGAGATCATTCTTGATCCCAGGGTGAAGAATGTAAAACCTGATGATCTGCAAAAGCAGTTTGATCTGGCCGTGCAGGTGAATGATGCCAATGCCGACCTGCACGGGGCGGTGAACCAGATTCGCACGCTGCGGGGTGAGATCAAGTCACTGCAAGAGCGATTTGATAATGATCCCAAGATGAAGCCGCTGCTTGACCATGCGGCTGAGCTGGATAAGAAAATGACCCCGGTGGAAGAGCAGCTTATCCAGGTGAATATGAAGGGTTCTGAGGCGAACCTAGCCTTCCCCAACATGTTAAACGAGCAATTTGACAGCTTGAGCGGTGTGGTGCAGGCCGGTGATAGCGCTCCTACGCAGCAGCAGTATGAGGCTTATAAAATGCTACGCGGCAAGCTGGATCAGCAACTAGCGGCATGGAAGCAGATTATGGCTTCTGATGTGCCTGCCTTTAACGAATTTATGAAGGGGATTAACATTCCGGCCCTGTATTTGCCCCAAGAACATGAATAACTTATTATCTGGCTGAAGGTTACAAAGTAAGGTGCCAGATGTTTATTTGAAAATACTGACTTTCATAGGCATCTTTTCTGGCCTATGATGAAACAAAGAATTGAGGCTGTAGCCCGTAAGAGCGGCTTTGCCCACTCCGGCCACACAGGTTCCCATAAGGACTAGGAGGCATTTCATGCGAGCGATCCTATTCGTCGATGACCATGAGGTGTTGGCAAGACTGAGCTGCGAAATCTTGGAGATGCAGGGTTATCGCGCCGTGAGCGCTTATAGCGGTCACGATGCTCTCAAAAAATTCGACGAAGAAGATTTCGACATTCTGGTCACCGATTTTCGCATGGACGGAATGAACGGCGTGGAACTCGCTCGCAAGGTCCATGAGCGGAACCCTGAAGTTCCGGTCATTATCGTTACCGGATATGGCCCTGTAGATGGCGGCAAAGATGTGGCCGCCTGCCTGCAAAAAGAAGATCTCTTTCCCGCTCTGCTGGAAAAAATCAAGATGTTTCTGGGTGAAAGAGAACCGCGTCCTCAAGTGGTAAAGACGGCGTAGCCTTTTCTGAAACCCCGAAGCGAAGCGAGGGGATCCATATTCTTACATTACTGTTTACATGCACATTGGTACACACTTACAGTAAATTCCTCCTATAAAAGCTTTGTGGCGATATGGATCCCTCCACCTGCGGTGTCGGGATTTCAGAAAACCCTCTGTTAGACTCACCAAGTGCGTCGTCTCATCATCAATGCTGATGATTTTGGCCTGACCGCGGGAGTGAATCGCGCCATTGCAGAGGCAAATCGCTGTGGCGTGTTGACCTCTGCCACGATGATGGCGAATGCGCGCGCATTTGCAGAAGCGGCGGTCCTGGCAAAGTCGCAGCCAAGACTAAAGACTGGTTGCCATGTAGTGCTCATCGATGGCGATCCAGTTTCCGCAAACCTGCCCAGCCTTACCAATGGCTCTTCCCGCTTTCGCACCAGTTTGAAACAGTTTGCCGTGGCAGCAGTGCGCCGGCAAATCTCCGTAGACGAAATCCAGCAGGAAGCCGAGGCGCAAATCCGCAAGATCCAGTCGCAGGGCATCACTCTTACCCATATTGATAGCCATAAACACACTCACATGTTTCCCTACGTCTTGCGCCCGGTTTTGCGTGCCGCGAAAGCTTGCGGGATCAGGGCCGTTAGAAATCCTTTTGAGCCGCTGCGGGCCTGGCCGCATAGCGCGGTGCTGGGCACACCTGCGCTATGGTTGCGTTCAGCCGGCGTAACAGCGTTCCAGATGTTTGCCGGCGACTTTCGCCGTGCTATCAAGGAAGAAGGAATGCTCTCGACCGATGGCACTGTAGGAATCGCCGCTACCGGCAAGCTCGACCAGAAAATGCTGCTGCGCATCCTTGCTGCGCTGCCGGAGGGGACATGGGAACTGGTTTGTCATCCTGGCTATTCTGACGCTGACCTTCAGGCTGCCGGCACTCGGTTAACCACATCGCGTGAAACCGAGCTGGCTGCGCTCATCTCGAATGAGACGAAAGATGCTTTGGCACGTCAAAAGATAGAGCTGATTTCTTATGCAGAACTTTAACAATTTTGCTTGAATCGGTTGTTAGGTTCGGTGAATCAAATCAATTCCATGCACGATGCTCGTGTGACCGCCGAGCGGGCTGCAAAAAGCGCAGAACAATCTGATTCAAGGAAGGCTCTTCAGCGGTTCGGAGCAAAAGCGACAGAAAATGAAGATAGGGATCACATGTTACCCAACCTACGGCGGCAGCGGCGTTGTCGGCACTGAGCTAGGCATTGAACTGGCAGCGCGAGGCCATGAGGTGCATTTCATAGCTTATCAGCAACCTATCCGGCTGAATATCCAGCAGCCGCGGATTTTTTTTCATGAAGTGACTGTCTCGCAGTACCCTTTGTTTGAGTATCCGCCTTACGATCTGGCTCTGGCCACGCGCATGGCTGAGGTAGCTGAGATTTATAACCTCGATATTCTGCACGTTCACTATGCCATTCCGCATTCTGTTAGTGCGTTGCTGGCCCGGCAGATGCTGGCCGCGCAGAACAATGGCAAATCGCGCCGGCTCCCGTTTGTTACCACGCTGCACGGAACTGACATTACGATTGTCGGCGCTGACCGTTCTTATCTGCCGGTGACGCGCTACTCCATTGAACAGAGCGACGGCGTGACGACAATCTCAGAGTATCTGAAACAGCGAACGTTGCAGGAGTTCGAAATCCGCAAGCCTATTGAGGTCATTTATAACTTTGTAAATTGTGACGTGTATCAGCGCGATCCTAAAGCGGCTGAGCGTCGCGCGGAATTTGCCGATAAAGATGAGCGCATCCTTGTTCACGTTTCCAATTTCCGCCCGGTAAAGCGACTTTGTGATGTGATTGAGATATTTGATCGCGTGCAGAAGAAAATTCCTTCTCGTCTCCTGCTCATGGGCGATGGGCCGGATCGCTCTCGCGCCGAATGGCTGGTAACCCAGAAGGGCTTGCGGAAGAAGGTGGAATTCATGGGTAAGGTCGATCGCATCTATGAAAAGCTCTCCGTTGCTGATCTGATGCTGGCGCCGAGTGAGTTGGAATCTTTTGGCCTTGCAGCGCTGGAGGCAATGGCTTGCGAGGTCCCAACCGTAGCTACATCTGTGGGCGGCGTTCCTGAGGTGGTTGAACATGGCCGTAGCGGTTTTCTTGCTGAAGTAGGAGATGTGGAAGCCATGGCCAAAGGCGCTATCGACATTCTTTCTGACGAGACGCGCCTACGTGAGATGGGCAAAGTGGCGCGATGGGAAGCGCAAGCGCGCTTCTGCTCCAGTCGAATCATCCCTGAATATGAAACTTTTTATGAGCGGGTGCTGGAGCGCACCGCATAAATAGCCGGCGTTGGCCCGCCTGGCTCGGAGTAGAGCACCGGCATTTCCAGCAGCACCAAAGTCCCCTGGCCATCACGGCTTTGCACCGTCATCCGGCCTTCATCGCCAAAGAGCACGTGCAGGCGCTCTGCCACGTTCATCATGCCGATCCCGCGTCCTGATCCCATTTGTTCCGCAGCAACGGCCGGAGGAGCGCTCATGCCTACGCCATCATCTTCCACCTGGATAATCAGCTTGCTTTCCGATAGCCGGCTTCGCAGCGTAATGCTGCCGCCGCCAATTTTGGGGGCAAGACCGTGCTTAATGCTGTTTTCGACCAGCGGCTGCAACAGGATGGCCGGAATCACCACGTCCAGCGTGTCAGGATCAAGGTTTTTGTAAACCCGCAGCTTGTCCCGGCCAAAACGCACTACCTCGATATCAAGATAATCGTCTATAAACTCAATCTCTTCGCGCAACTGCACAAACTCGCCGTGCTTGCCAAGCAACCGGCGCAGGATTTTTGAGAGCTTCACAATCAGCTCACGCGCGCGATCAGGATCAAACCGTACCAGCGATGAAACGGAGTTCAGCGTATTGAACAGGAAATGCGGGTTGATCTGGCTTTGTAGCGCGTCCAGCCGGGCTTCTAACAACAGCCGCCCCTGTTCTTCCAGCTTCATCTCAATGCGCGTCAGGTTCCAGATCTTGATGGGGATGGCAATGGTTGCCACCACGGTGGCAAAGACCGCCAGCAAAGCAACCGGTGAGGGAAGGTACAGCGCCCATAGCCATTTCTGTGGTGCTGCATAGTGCAGCTCAAGACGCGCCGCCTCAAGGGCGATAATCATCAGGAAGAACGCTGTCTGCCAGTCAATACGTGGATGGCGCAGGTTGCGCTTGATCCAGCGATATACGCTCAGGTCAATAAACGGAGAGAACGTCCATATCTCTTCTTCATTAGGACAGAAATAGCGTAACGATCCAGCAAGAAATCCGGAGATGGCATTCACCGGCAGCGTTAGCCATTCGCCATAAAACAAGGCGGGCAAAGCCATAATCGTGCCGCCCAGAGTTCCGGCAACACGGCCCCCAAGCACGCCTACAAGGATGGCTGCTTCAAAGCCAAGGTCGGCGCACTGAAAATTCTTGACCCGAATCCTGAAGTAAACGCCCAGAGCAAAAGGGATGCAGGTAAACAAAACGAACAGGATATTGCGTTCTCGCGATCGCCGGGTAGCGAAGAGCAGCTTCTTGAACTCGCGCGAACGCCCAAGCGCGCTGGCCACCGCTGTGGCCACGCCCATCTTGAGCAGAAGCTGTATGAGCAAGAACTCTAGATTCACAAGCCCTATTCTTGCATAGATCGGAGCAGGGTTGGGTCAGAGTTCCTGAAAGACCACCGTTATGGTTGAGAACATATCCTCTGCCAATGGTTAATCCGCCATTTCTCGCAGCAACCAAATCACAACAAATCTGAAAATTATTGGTCTCCCTATTTGTATCCATTCAACAAAAAAAGCCCCGCATTTCTGCGGGGCTTGGAGCGTCTTAAGCTAAGAGTTGATCTTACATTCCGGGGTAGCCGCCGCCGTGCTCGCCGCCACCGACCGGAGCTTTCTTCTCTTCCGGCACGTCTGAAACCAGTGCTTCAGTGGTCAGCATGAGCGCTGCGATGGAAGCAGCGTTCTGCAGGGCAGTGCGGGTCACCTTGGTAGGATCAATCACGCCGGCCTTTACCAGATCTTCAAACTTATCGGTCTGGGCGTTGTAGCCGAAGTTATTTTCCTTGGAGTCGCGGATCTTGCCCACCACGATTGCGCCTTCTTCGCCGGAGTTGGAGACGATCTGGCGCAGCGGCTCTTCCAGGGCACGCTTTTCAATCTCTGCGCCGGTTTCCTCATCGTCATTCTTGAACTTGAGGTCGTCAAGTGCAGCCGCGCAGCGAACCAGAGCAACGCCACCGCCAGGAACAATGCCTTCTTCCACGGCAGCGCGGGTCGCGTGCATCGCGTCTTCAACGCGGGCTTTCTTTTCCTTCATTTCCGTTTCAGTAGCAGCGCCGACTTTGATCACGGCAACGCCACCCACCAGTTTTGCCAACCGCTCTTGCAGCTTCTCGCGGTCATAGTCGCTGGTGGCTTTTTCGGACTGAGCGCGAATCTCTTTCACGCGGCCTTCAATCTCAGCGCCCTTGCCCTTGCCTTCAACGATCGTGGTGTTGTCTTTGTCCACCGTGATCTTCTTGGCGCGGCCCAGGTCGGTCAGTTCGATGTTTTCCAGCTTAATGCCAAGATCTTCCGTGATCGCCTTGCCGCCAGTCAGGATAGCGATGTCCTGCAGCATGGCCTTGCGGCGATCACCGAAGCCAGGCGCTTTTACGGCGCAAACCTGCAGCGTACCACGGAGCTTGTTGACTACCAGGGTTGCCAGCGCTTCGCCGTCAACGTCTTCTGCGATGATGAGCAGCGGGCGGCCCTGCTTGGCTACCTGTTCCAAAATCGGGAGCAGGTCCTTCATGGTGCTGATTTTCTTTTCGTTGATGAGGATGAGGCAGTCATCCAGGATGGCTTCCATGCGCTCGGGGTCGGTTACGAAGTAGGGGGAGAGATAGCCGCGGTCAAACTGCATTCCCTCTACCACTTCCAGGCTGGTTTCCATGGTGCGGGATTCTTCCACGGTGATTACGCCATCTTTGCCGACCTTCTTCATGGCTTCAGCAATGATGCGGCCGATGGTTTCGTCATTGTTGGCGGAGATCGTGCCAACCTGGGCAATCATATCGCCGCTGACCGGCTTGGAAAGAGAATCCAGAAAGCCCTTGGTGCGCTCGCCTTCCTTGTTGATGGTGCCGCAAATCGTGTTGACTGCGCGCTCAATGCCGCGCTTCAGGGCCATTGGATTGGCGCCGGCGGCTACGGTCTTTACGCCATCGCGATAGATGGCCTGGGCCAGAACGGTTGCGGTCGTGGTGCCGTCACCGGCCACGTCACTGGTCTTGCTGGCGACTTCACGCACCATCTGCGCGCCCATGTTCTCCAGGTTGTCACCCAGCTCAATTTCTTTGGCCACGGTCACGCCGTCTTTGGTGATGACCGGGGAACCGAATTTCTTATTGATAACGACGTTGCGGCCCCGTGGGCCCAGCGTCACCTTCACAGCATCTGCCAGTACGTTGACTCCGCGCAGGATCGCCTGCCGGGATTCCGCACCGTGAACGATTAATTTTGCCATTTGTTTCTGTCTCCTATCAAAATTCTTCCGCTGTTTGCGGTAGTGATGTGTTTATGAAACTTTTCTTTTTAGCTGGCTGGCAATCAATCAGTTGGCAATTAGTTTTTATTTGGCTGGTGCTAATTGCTATTGCTGATTGCCGATGTTCAATTACCGCCTTGCGGCTCCGGCCTTTTCCGGCTTCTCTGAACCTTTGGCTGCGCCAGTGAGGATCCCAAGGATCTCGTCTTCCTTCATGATCAGCAGCTCTTCGCCGTCAATTTTGATTTCTGATCCGGAATATTTGCCGAACAGTACCCGGTCGCCTTCTTTTACGGCTAGGGGGACGGTCTGGCCCTTGTCAAACTTGCCGGTTCCAACGGCAACAACAATGCCTTCCTGCGGTTTCTCTTTTGCGGTGTCGGGGATGATAATGCCGCCACGAATTGTTTCCGTCTCCTGAACTCGACGAATGACAACGCGATCGTGCAACGGGGTCAACTTCTGTGCCATGCGACTGCTCCTTTCAAAGCTTGTCTTTAAGAATGTGGGATTTACTAAGGCTATATATCCGAGGTTGAGAGGAATGTTAGCTGCTAGCACTCATTCCTTCTGAGTGCCAATTATAGGAACAAAGCCTTATGAATGTCAAGAGCGAAGTTGAGTGTCTTGCGCTCAAGAAGCGCTTGTTGCTATATAAAAGGTTGAAAATAAATAATTTGTCTTGAGTGAAAAATATAAGGCATGAGTCATTGTGGCTCATGCCTTTTCTTGCAACAACCTTGAGTTAGCTTTACGCTCTTGCTGGATCACCCTTCTCAGTGTTCACTCCCAGTTCCTCAAACGCTTTTTGCGCTTTTTTGGCGTCGAACTTTCCATCGCGGGCCAGGCGTGAAAGCGCTGAGGTGACAATCGATTCAGCGTTGGTTTCAAAGTGGCGGCGGAGGTATGTGCGATTGTCGCTGCGGCCAAAGCCGTCTGTTCCAAGCGTTATCAGGCGTGTGCCCAGCCAGGGAGCAAGCTGGTCAGGAATGGCTTTCATATAGTCTGAGGAAGCAATAATCGGGCCCTGGGCCTTTGCTTTTTCCAGTGCAGAGAGAATGTAAGGCTGCTTTGGCTTCTCGGTTGGGTGCAGGCGATTCCAGCGCTCCACGGCCAGGGCTTCACGGCGCAACTCGTTGTAGCTAGTCACGCTCCAAACATCGGATTGAACGCTGTATTTTTCTGCCAGGATGTCTTGGGCTTTCACGGCTTCATTGAGCAGTGGCCCGCTGCCAAACAGATGCACGTCCGCAGTCTTGCCTTCAGCCGCTTTGAACTTGTAAATGCCCTTGACGATGCCTTCTTCAACGCCCTTTGGCATCTCCGGCATCGGGTAATCTTCGTTATAAATCATGATGTAGTAGAAGCGGTCTTCGCCTTCCTGGTACATCCGGCGAATGCCGTCCTGCACGATCACGGCAATTTCATAGACGTAGGCTGGATCGTAGCTGGCGCAGGTTGGCACGCTGCTGGCTACCAGCGGGCTATGGCCATCCTGATGTTGCAATCCTTCACCGGAAAGCGTTGTGCGGCCGGCTGTGCCACCCATAAGGAAGCCTTTGCCACGTGCATCGGCAAATGCCCAGATCAGGTCGCCAACGCGCTGGAAGCCGAACATTGAGTAATACGTGAAAAAGGGAATCGTTGGCACGCGATAATTCGAATATGCGGTGCCGGCTGCGGTCATGGAGGCCATTGATCCGGCTTCAGTGATTCCTTCTTCCAGTATCTGGCCGTCCTTGGCTTCACGATAGTAAAGCAGCATATCGACATCGTGCGGTTTATAAAGCTGGCCTTGGCTGGCGTAAATGCCAACCTGCCGGATGATGGATTCCATGCCGAACGTGCGTGCTTCGTCAGGAATAATCGGCACCACCAGCTTGCCGACTTTTGGATCTTTCATCAGGTTGCGCAACATGCTCACAAAGCCCATCGTCGTCGAAACTGCGCGGCCTTTTGAGCCTTCCAGCGATTCATTGAAGACCTCAAGTGTAGGCGACTCAAAGCCACGAACACCTCTCCTGGCATCGCGCTTGGGCATGTATCCACCCAGAGCTTTGCGGCGTTCCTGCATGTACTGGATTTCCGGGCTGTTCTCCGGCGGACGATAGAGTGCGCCTTCCAGGGCTGCCTTATCTGGAATAGGAATTTCAAATCGCGACCGGAACGCTGCAAGCGCTTCATCGCTCATCTTCTTTTCCTGGTGCGTAGCATTGCGTGCCTGGGCGGAACCCAGGCCGTAGCCTTTGACGGTTTTGACGAGAATCACTGTGGGGCCGCCCTTATGTTCCACCGCTCTTTTGTACGCGTTATAGACCTTTTGTGGATCATGGCCGCCACGCTGAAGGCGGAAAATCTCATCGTCCGTCCAGTCAGCCACCAGCGCTGCTGTCTCAGGATATTTGCCGAAAAATTCCTTGCGGACGAATGCGCCGTCTTTGGCTTTGAACGCCTGGTACTCACCATCCACGCATTCTTCCATGCGTTTAAGCAACATGCCGGAGTGGTCGCGGGCCAGGAGATCATCCCAACCGGAGCCCCAAATCACTTTAATCACGTTCCAGCCGGTGCCGCGGAAAGCCGCTTCAAGTTCATTGATGATCTTGCCATTGCCGCGCACGGGCCCATCCAGACGCTGGAGATTGCAATTCACAACGAAAATCAGATTATCCAGCTTCTCGCGTGAAGCCAGCGTGAGCTGTGAGCCCAGTACTTCAGGCTCGTCAGTTTCGCCATCGCCAACGAATGCCCAAACTTTGCGCGGCGTCGGCTTAATCAGCCCGCGATTTTCCAGATAGCGCATGAACCGCGCTTGGTAGATGGAGTTCAGTGGACCCAGCCCCATGGAGACAGTGGGAAAGCGCCAGAATTCCGGCATGAGCCATGGATGTGGATAAGAAGAGAGACCTGGCGTATCTCGCAGTTCGTGCCGAAAGTTCTCCACCTGCGCCTGCGAGATGCGTCCTTCAAGATAAGCCCGCGCATAAACGCCGGGTGAGGCGTGTCCCTGGAAATAAACAAAATCGCCGGGCTCTTCGCCGTGATTGGCGTGGAAGAAATGGTTGTAGCCGACTTCCAGCAGCGTGGCCAAAGAAGAGTATGTCGAAATGTGGCCGCCAATGCCGGGATCTTTCTTGTTCTGCCGATGCACCATCGCCATCGCGTTCCAGCGGATCAGGCTCTTGATGCGACGCTCCATGGCGCGGTCGCCAGGATAGGGGACTTCTTCCTCAACCAGTATCGTGTTGATATAAGGAGTATTTAGCTGGACCGGCACATCCACGCCAGCTTGGCGAGCGCGCTTGGTCAGCGCATCAAGCAGCCGGGTCCCTTGACCAGGTCCTTCTTCTTCCACGACCTCGTCAAAGGCTTCAATCCATTCCATTATTTCTTCATAATCAGGTTCCAGGGCAGCGGCGGGTTTTGCATTCATATTAATAGTATGACGCGAATTTCACACAATTGCCAAGCGCAAGAGTGGTGTTCTGGATTCATTAGGACAGTATCTTGCGGAACACTGGCTAAGCACGGGAAGGGGTTGTTTTATCCGGTTGCAGCAGGCTTCGCGGAAGACGTGAGGAGCTAGCGCTTGATGTGAAAGCGCGATCTGAGCTACTTTCTCCAGCAGGCATATTTCCCCCGTTTGCGATTGCTGTATCCAGCTCTTGCTTGAATTCATCGGCGATCTTTTGCTTCCACTCGTCAGACCACAGCTTTCTGCGTTTCAGATATTGCTGCATAAATGCCAGCGGATCGCGTGCTTCTTCCGCCACTTTGCCTGCCGTTACGTGCCCTGGAGCGTGTTCCGGCATAACGCATTCAATCAGTGAAGGTCCATGGCCTGCGCGAGCGCGGCGCACGGCTTCCTGCGCAACGCGAAACACTGCTACAACATCGTTTCCGTCCACGGCAATGCGCGGAAAATGAGCCGCTCCTTTAGTGGAGGGATGACTCGTGTGATGTTCCTCAATGTCTGTTATTTCTGCGAGGCAAACCAGAGGCAGCTTGCTTTGGGCCGCAAGAGCAAGAGATTCATAGTGAGCAGCTCGGTCCGCTGAGAACTCTCCAGAGAAAACCAGAACTACGTTGGATGTTTCTTTTATTTCACTTGCGAGGGCCATGCCTTGGGCCAAGGTGCTCTGAGATGAAGAATCCATCCCATTCTGGTTCGCCGTGCTATCGGACGACTGCTGATTGATTGGGATGATCTGCTCAAAAATAGATTTGAGCGGAGTACCTCTAATAAAGCTGGCAAGAAGGCCGTTGTGCCTTACAGCAATGGAATCTCCAGCGAGCGCGTGTGCAATTGCGCCGACCAGCACGGCCTCGCGTCCGGCAGTGATGTTATCTTTCTGTTGCGCAGACAAAATTTCTCCTGCTCTCTGGTTGAGCATCTGCGTCTTTAACATGGTTGCGTAGAGGCTTTGGAGTTTGTGTGAATCAAGAACAGCAGCAACCACTGTCTTGGCTTTTGAGCCTTTGGAAGCTGCGCCAGAAGGCTTGCTTTTTGTGCGTTTGGCTTTGCGGCGTTTAGGCGCGACTTTAAGTTGCTTTTTCTTTTTGCTCGGCATGAGATCCCAAGAAGGTAACGCCATTCTAGCTCAAGCTGTAAACTAGCGCATATTAGCTGACAATTTTTTGCACTCGCGTCATGCGGATGCAGCCTCATCTTCTTCAACATGATCCGATCGGCAAATCAGATTCCATTTCTTCCTCCTGGTTTTCAACAGTTCGGTGAAAAAGAATGTGGAAAAGAGTTGAGTTGTGCTTGCAAGCGCACGTAAGCCGCATGTTTTGTCGCTTTGCACTGGATCATGTGCGGATGTTAAGAGCAGATGAAATTTTTCACCACGACTACCTGATCACAAAAATTATTTTTAGTTTCGAGGAAAGTGATTGCGTCAGCAGGTCCGGAGCGATATCATATCGCCCCGCAAAGCAAAATCATGTCTGCGAAATTCATTTCGCGGGTCTCATGGCAGCAGAAGCTTGAACGCCAGCAGGAGCCGAAGATCGTGGATATTCCTGTGTGCATGCAGGTCTGCTTTGGCAAGACCGTATGGCAATTCCCAAACCGCTCGACGTAGATGCGCTGATCCGCCGCGGGCCCATTTGAATGCCGCTGAAGTTGCAATAGCGAAACTGCAGCGGTTTGTGGCAGGATAGCTTGATGATAATGGAAGCCTTCCTTGAGCGAGTTCCTGATGCGGACATCAGCATATTACAGTGCTCGATCTGCAAGGAGCAGTTTCATACATCACCTGTCGGCCCCCGAAAACCAGTAAAAAATTTTCCAGACCACGTCAGAACGGCCCACCCGCAAGCTGTGATCGGATACAAAGCTCTTTATAAAGTCACTTCGGAATAACCTGGCAGTCTCGTTTTTAGGACTCATCGCTCGGAGTTCGAAAGACTTGACTGCATTGCTGCAATTCCCAACATACAATTGAGCCATGAAGGTCCGGATTGACAAGCTCCTGGTTGAGCGCGGCCTTGTGCCATCGCGCGAGCGCGCGCAAGCCATGGTGCTCTTGGGACGCGTTTTGGTCAACGAGCAAAAAGTTGAAAAGGCCGGTGCTGGTGTGGAGCCGGATGCGCAGATTCGGTTGCTAGGTAGGGATTTGAAGTATGTTGGACGGGGTGGACTGAAACTAGAAGCCGCGCTCCAAAGTTGGAATATCAATCTGGCTGGCCGGATCTGCGTGGATGTTGGCGCCTCTACGGGAGGCTTTACTGACTGCATGCTGCAACATGGCGCTGCTGAGGTGATCGCCGTGGATACCGGATATGGGCAAATCGCGGCACGTCTGCGCTCTGATCCACGGGTGAAGCTGCTGGAGAAGACCAATGCCCGGTATCTAACGGCGGAAAAGCTTGCTGAAGCTGGAGCGTCCGGCCTAGTTACCTTCATTGCCGTCGATGTATCTTTCATCTCTGTTACACTCGTGCTCCCAGCGGTGCTGGATTCAGCATTTTTGCAGTCGAAAGCGAGTGCTCAGCGTGAAATGGTAGTGTTAATCAAGCCACAATTTGAGGTCGGAAGGGAATTAGTGGGTAAAGGCGGCATCGTGAAAGATCAACAGGCGCAACAGGGCGCGGTGCTCAAGGTCCGGCAAAAAGTGGAAGCTTTAGGCGGCAAGAACATAGAATTAATGGAGTCCCCCATTCTTGGCATGGAAGGAAACAGAGAATTTCTCTTGTACGCAGAATTCTGATGAAGAAAGCTTCCATCATTTCCAAGCAGGGCAAGCCAGAACTGGGCAAGGTTGCCCAACAGGTCACGTCATGGCTGCATGAGCACGGTTATACCGTGACCGCCGACGCCGCAACACGCGAATTCTGTTCTGGCCTTGAATCTGCGGAGCGCGATGGCTTAGTAAGGGCGCGTCCGGATTTTGTGGTTGTGCTCGGCGGCGATGGTACATTGCTTTCAACGGCTCGCTGCGTGGCCCACGCCGGGATACCGATTCTCGGCATCAATCTGGGTTCGCTTGGCTTTTTGACTGAGGTGAAGCAGGATGAGATTGAGCACGCGCTGGCTGAGGTGGATGCCGGGCGCGGCGAACTCAGCTTGCGGCCCATGCTGCATTGCCAGCTCCAGCGCGATGGTCAATGCGTGGCAGCTTATGATGCACTGAACGAAGTTGTGTTGAACCAGAGCGCGGTGGCACGCATCACAGATTTTGAGCTGCGCGTAAATGGAATGTTTGTTGCAACCTATAAAGCTGATGGCCTTATCATTGCCACGCCCACCGGATCAACGGCGTATTCGCTTGCTGCCGGCGGCCCAATTCTTTCTCCAGATGTTCCTGGCTTTGTCATTACTCCAGTCGCTTCACATGCTCTAACGAACCGTCCTCTGGTGGTGCAGGATACGGCTGTGATTGAAGCCCGTATCCTGGTAACAAGAGAGCAGGCTTTTCTAACTGTTGACGGCCAGGAAGGAATGCCGCTGATCGAGAAAGACGTGGTGTGCTGCAGAAAGTCAGATCATCAGGTGAAATTGTTCAAGCTTGCTGGCCGATCATTTTTTGATGTGTTGCGGACGAAGCTGAAGTGGGGAGAACGGTAACAGGATGTTAAGTCCAGAAAGAGTTTTACGCTGGATGCTGGCTGCACTGTGCGGTTTTGCGTTTGCTGGCGCGGCAGCGGCGCAATCCAAGCCTTCAGCCGATCTCATTATTACCAACGCAAAAATTTGGACCGTAGATAAGTCCCGGCCCACCGCGGAAGCGCTGGCTGTGCTGGGTGAACGAATTGTCGCCGTGGGCAGTGCAGCAGAAGTGGATGCATGGCATGGCCCGCAGACCAAAGTGCTGGACGCGCAAGGCAAGCTTTTGCTCCCCGGTTTTAATGATGCGCATGTGCATTTTGTGGATGGCGGAGACCAGTTGCAGTCTGTACAGCTTAAAGATGCAGCTTCACCTGAGGAGTTTGCGCGCCGTATCGGCGAGCGCGCCAAGAACACTCCCAAGGGTGAGTGGATCACGGGCGGAGACTGGGATGAGCAGAGATGGACGCCTGCAACACTTCCTACAAAAGAGCTGATTGATCCGGTTACGCCAGAGACGCCCGTTTGGGTGAACCGTTATGACGGACATGAGTCGCTGGCAAATTCAGTCGTGCTGAAGCTTGCCGGCATTACAGCCAAAACCCAAGATCCTCCGGGAGGGCTGATCGTACGTGATGCGCAAGGTAATCCAACGGGTGTTTTGAAAGACTCAGCGCAAGACCTGGTTGTGAAAATCATGCCGCCTATGACGGCGGCGCACCGGATGCGTGCCATTCATCAGGCCATAGACCACGCAGCTTCTGTGGGCATTACCAGCGTACAGGACATGAACCCGGCGTACGACGACGTGAAAGCCTATTCTGAACTTGAGGACAAAGGCGGGCTCACAGTGCGTATGTATGTTGCGCCTTTGGAAACTGGCTGGCGCGATCAGGCAAAGATTGGCATTCGCCATGGATTTGGCACGCCATTGCTGCGGATGGGCGCGGTGAAAGGATATGCCGATGGCTCGCTGGGATCAGAGACGGCATATTTCTTTGATCCGTACACTGATGCTCCTAATACGCACGGCCTGCTCAGCGATGAGATGCATCCTGTCTCCGGAATGCAACAACGTCTTCGTGGCGCAGACGCCGCCGGACTGCAGATTTGCATTCATGCCATTGGTGACCGGGCCATCTCAATGATTCTCGATATCTATACGCAGATCGAGAAAACCAACGGCAAACGTGATCGGCGCTGGCGCATTGAGCATTCACAGCATATGGCGGCAAAGGATTTCGCACGCTATGCCCGTCTTGGAGTGATCGCCTCAGTGCAGCCGTACCATGCGATTGATGACGGACGGTGGGCTGAAAGCCGCATTGGCCCTGACCGCATCAAACGCACTTACGCTTTCCGCACTTTTCTTGATAATGGCGTGCGCCTGGCTTTTGGCACAGATTGGCCAGTAGCACCGCTCAGTCCCATGTGGACGATTTATGCGGCTGTCACTCGTGCCACGCTGGATGGCAAGAATCCTGATGGCTGGATTCCCGAACAAAAACTCACCGTAGCAGAGTCGATTGAGGCGTACACCATGGGCTCAGCTTATGCGGAGTTTCAGGAAAAAGATAAAGGATCGATCACGCCGGGCAAGCTAGCTGATTTCGTGGTGCTTTCAGATGACATTTTCAAGATCCCGCCCGCAGCGATTAAGAATGTGAAGATCGAAGCAACATTTTTGGGTGGGAAGTTGGTCTATGGCGGGCTGGAATGAAGAGAAACCGGTAATCTCATAATCTGGTGAATGGGAAATCCTAAGAACCGAGGAATTTTCGATGAGAATGAAAGACCTGCAAATCGCTACAGTAGCGCTCTTGCTGATTCTTTCCTTAGCTGCTTCGGGCCAATCGCAACAGTCAGCGCAGCAAGCAGCGACCCCATCTCCTACGCCGGCAGCCCAGGCAGCAACCCCACATGCCAAGCCTAGTGATGTCGACAGCCTGGACCATATTCTTGCCGCAGTCTATGATTCCATCTCCGGACCTGCGGGTCCGCGCGATTGGGACCGCTTTCGCTCATTGTTTTATCCAGGCGCGCACCTCATTCCGACTCTCATTGATCAGAAGAGCGGAAAACCTGTCGTTCGGGGGTTCCTCACTCCCGATGAGTACATCCAGCGCGCGCAGGCGTATTTTGATAAGGAAGGCTTCTTCGAGGTGTCTGTCTCCAACCGCGTCGAGCAGTGGGACCACATCGCGCACATATGGAGCACTTACGAATCGCGTCACGCCAAGGGCGAGAAGCCGTTTGCTCGTGGCATCAACAGCTTCCAGTTCATCAATGATGGGACGCGCTGGTGGGTGGTGAATATCTACTGGGAAGGCGAGACCCCCGAGCACCAGCTTCCCGAAAAGTATCTGAAATAAGGTTTTGAGCGCGGGCTTTAGAGAGCGGGCCGGGAATTACCCAAGTTACCAGATTTGTGAGTCACGGCGGATCAGGGATATTTTGAACTTATCTCGCTTGAAGAGGGCTGGTTCAAAAAATTAAGAAGCCCCGAGTTTTGTGGTTGACCCATTCACCTCGCCCAGCGGTTCGCTATAGACCCTTGCCGACCAGCTTTCCCTGTCCTAGTTCCTTGCGAAACTCAACAAAGTGCGATCATTAATCAGCTTAGCTGAAGCTTGGGCTCCGGGCTCGCCGCCAACCGGGTAAATCGGTCAACACCTCGGGGCTTCTATCTTTGCCTTTAAACTTTTCAGGTTCTCCTCAACCAGCAGTTCGCTATAGACCCTTGCCGACCTTCAATGCAGCTTGCGGTTTCAGCTTGTTCCGTCTGTCGCCGTTTCCAGCAGCAGAGGTTTTGACCTGACCGTGCGCCGTGATCTTGCTTGGGTCCCGGTACTCGCCGCCAACCGGGAAAACTTTTGAAATGTCAAAGAACGAGTGTGAATTTACTCTCTCTAGAATTTAAGTCAAACAGTTTCTCGCGTTTTGTATCTTGCATGAAATCAATGGTTTGGAAATTCGTCCACAAGGCGGGTACCAAAATCAGTGCACGGCATAAATAAAACTCAATATCCATGCGGGGAAGCTGCGTTTTTTACGATTTTTCCCAATGTGAAAATTTGAGGAGAAATCAATGAAAATGCGGGTACTTTAGCTATTAGCTTTTGGCCTTTAGCTCTTAGTTTTGTAAATTTTGGGTTCAGAAATAATTCCTGTTCCAGGATTTTAGAAATAGTTCTTCAAAGAAACTTTGGAGCTTTTCTTTATGAGGTGCTTGCATTAGGAGGGTGTTTGCCTAAGGCCAAGGTGCTTTCAGCCGCGATGAGCAAGCTAAAGGCTTAAAGACTAAAAGCCGATGGCTACTTTCATGCCGCCCCGGTTTTGCCGGTCCAATCGCCCAACAACTCAACTTCGCCGCCAGGATTGTCCATTTCTTTGGCAGGATGGAAGATGATACTGCCATCGCGACGAAAATAGGGGCAGACCAGGCTCCAGGTCTCAAAGCCACTGCCGGAGACTGTAACCATAATGGCTTCAGCGGGAGATGCCGCTAATGCGCCCCAGCCTGCGCCCTGGAGTTCAACCGGTGCGCCGGGCGCGTCGTCTGGATAAACGTCATTGACCGTGATGATGGCGCTGGCCATTTTTTGCTGCGCGATCTCCATCATCTCCTCGTAGATCTCGTTACGCTCTTCATCGGTTTCAAATTCAATATCGAAGATCAGATTTTCGTCAGGCGTGATGACAATGGCTGTCGGATTCAAGAACCCGTCATTTTGTAAAGACTGCTGCGCCTCATGAAGAAATTCGTAGGCCAGGGCCTTGAGGTCGGTTACAGGCATGCGGCCTCGGGCTGCAGCATATTGCGCAAGGTTTCACGGCGACGGATAAGACGGACACGCTTGCCATCCACCAGAACTTCAGCCGCGCGTGGACGCGAATTGTAGTTCGATGCAAGAGACATGCCGTAAGCGCCGGCATCGAGGATGCAGAGATTTTCTCCGGGAATGACGATAGGCAGCCAGGCGTCATGCGCCAGAAAATCGCCGCTTTCGCAAACAGGGCCGGCCACGTCAGATTGCGTTTTCTTTGCGCTTCGCTCGGTAAGCGTTGCGGGTGTAATCTCATGCCGCGCTTGGTACAGCGAGGGGCGGATCAGGTCATTCATCGCGGCGTCAACGATGGTGAATTGCTTGTTTCCGTTGCGCTTGAGATACAGCACACGCGTGACCAGCGCTCCGGCGGGCGCAATGATGGAGCGGCCAGGCTCCAATAACAGATGAGGCCGGTTTTTCAGGCGTTCCAGCGGTGACAATATGGCCTCGGCATAGCGATGCGCAAGATCAGAAAAATCAACTGGCGCAGCGCTGTTGTATGAGATGCCAAGTCCGCCGCCGGCATCGATGAACCGTATATTGTGGCGGTCGGCAGCAAGCTGTTGCGCCAAGTCTACTGTGCGCTCCATTGCCATGTGAAAAGGAGCAACGTCACCAATTTGTGATCCAATGTGCAGGCCAATGCCGGAAACACGCAGATACTTGTGCGACGCGGCACGGCGATAAAGCTCACGTGCCGTGTTGATAGGTACGCCAAATTTGTGCTCGCGCAAACCGGTGGAGATGTATGGATGTGTCTCAGCAGGAACATCAGGATTTACGCGCAACGCAATGTTGGCTGTCTTGCGTAGTTTGTAGGCACATTCCGCCAACAACTCAAGCTCGCCTTCACTTTCCACATTGAACTGCAGAATGCCCAAGCGGAGTGCCAGTTCCAGTTCAGCGGCAGTTTTGCCTACGCCGGAAAACACAACTTTTGTGATGGCTTTCTTCTTCGCACGGCGAACGCGTTCCAGTTCACCACTAGAAACAATATCAAAGCCCGCGCCCATGCCCGCCAGCAAGCGGAGAATGCTTAGATTGGAATTTGCTTTGACCGAATAACAAAGCGTGTGCCGCACATGATGGAACGCGCTCTCCAGAATGCGGTAACGTTCGCGAATGGCTGAGGCCGAGTAAACATACAAAGGCGTACCGAATTTCTTTGCCAGCTTGTTGATAGGCAAGCCGTCACAATGGAGTTCGTTGTTTTTGTATGTGAAGCCAGGAGGGCGAGTAAACATGAAGAGGGGATTGTAACAGGGTTTTCCGCAGTCCCGAGCGAAGCGAGGGATCTCTACTGCAACGATACTCTTAACAATTATGACTGTGAAAGTTGCTCGTAAGAGTAGGGCCCCTCACTTCGCTCGGGGTTACAGAAAAAAACCGCCCGACGCATGTAAGCATCGGGCGGCCCACTCGCAGTCAGGCGGACAGAATTAGTTTCTGGCCGGTCCCTGGCTGGTTTTGGTGGAATTGGATTCAACTCGGGCCGAGCCAGATTTGTCTGCGACGGAGGCAGAGTTCTGAGCAGCA